>Ga0247806_10000542_pt1 | contig 23202 bp, 20 predicted proteins | sample UWRJL059202B1_FD_179935 | JGI IMG/M metagenome (GOLD analysis project Ga0247806, IMG submission 179935) | Plant litter microbial communities from Arlington Agricultural Research Station in Wisconsin, United States - UWRJ-L059-202B-1 | ecosystem: Environmental > Terrestrial > Plant litter >... | reverse complement strand
GCACATTGGTAATGGTCAATGTAGCTGTATTAACACCGGAGTAAGGCGCTGTATTGGTCAGCGTAGTCCAGGTAGTTCCGCCGTTGGTGCTTTCCTGCCATTCGTAAACGGTAACATTTGCACCGCCAACGGTGAAGGTGATGGTACCACCGCTGCAGATAGAAGCGTTGGCCGGCTGGTTGGTAACAGATGCCGGAATAACAACGGTAAGACATGCACTTGCAGAAGTTGCGGCCGGTGCACAGGTACCGGTAACCACAGCACGGTAGCAGGTATTGTTCATGGCAGCAGTTGCTGCGGTAATGGTAAGCGTGTTGGTGGTTGCACCAGAATACACACCGCCGTTGGCGATATTGGTCCAGGTAGTGCCGCCATCCGTGCTCGACTGCCACTGGTAGGAAATTCCTGTGCCGGTTGCAGCTACGGTAAAGCTGGTATTGAAGGTTGCGCAAATAGAAGCTGCTACCGGTTGAGTGGTAATAGCTGGCGCTGAGTTAACGGTTAAAGTTGCAACAGCAGAAGTTGTTGTTCCGCAAACGCCGGTAACGATCACGCGGTATTGGTAGCCGTTCATTGCCGCAGTAACGCCGGTTACAACATAAGTTGCCGCGTTGCCCGCAGATGGAACGTTTGTCCAGGTACCACCACCGTTGGTGCTTACCTGCCATTGGTAACCGGTAGCCGTTGGTGAAGTCACGCTGAAAGTAGCGGTACCACCTACGCAGGCAGGCTGGTTGGTTGGTTGTACCGTAATAGCTGGTCCTGAACCGGCAGTCACGATGTATTGTAAAACGGTTGATTTCACTTCTGCACCTGCAGTACCCGTGATGGTCACGTTGTAAGTACCCGGAGCCAGTGTACCCATGTTGTTTAAAGTAACAACGGTACTGTTACCAGGGGTAACAGGGTTCACGCTATAGGTAACGGTTGTACCGGCAGGGTTGCCGGTAGCCACCAGGTTGATCGGTGTAGAGAAACCACCAGTAGCAGATGTACCTAAGGTTACAGCAGCAGTTGCTGTACCGCAGGACACAGATGCCGGCGTTGTTGCATTGAAAGTAAAGGTTGGAGAAACTGCACCTGAAATGGTGAAGTTGGCATTGGAAATATCAAAGAAGATACTGGTCAACGCTTCCACCCTGATGCGGCAGGTAGTAGAAGGACTGCCCGGAACCGTTACGGTTTGAGAGCCATCGTTCGGGGTACTTGCCAGCAATTCAGTAGGGAAAGTAAGACCACCATCAGTAGACAGCGTGATCCTTACGTTAGCTACGTTAAAGGGAGCAACATCTGTTCCTGCGTTGTTCCAGGTTACGGTTTGGGTAGAACCCGTACCCCATGTTTCAGCACCATTCGGAGCCGTAACAGCAAAAGGCGTGGTACCACTAACCGTAATTTCAAAAGGCGTAGAGCCGGGCTGGCAACCACCATTACCGGCGCTTACCACACCACCGCCGCCAGCGCGGTTATCCCTAACCGTTAGCTTGAATTTCATGGTACGTGCAACCTGCGGCAACACTTCACCCCTCAGGCCATCCATTGCGGAAGGCGCTGCAACACCGGGATAGTTGGCAGCAATTACCCTTGGATCAGGGAAAGTGCGGCTGCCGGTAGTTTTTGATACCCTTGTCCTGAACAAAGGCCTGGTGGTGCTGGTAGCAGCAGTTGGCCATGTTCCGGCCGGGCCGATATCATATCCTTCCCAGTTATAGGAAAGGGCATCACCATCGGCATCCGTAGCAGTACCTGTTAATGTAAACGGTGTATTGATCGGGATAAAAGTGCCGTTGTTGCTCATGGATGTAATTACCGGCAACGTATTGCCAGTAGGAGTAGATACACCACAGGTGCCACCTGCACCCACTAAGAAGTTACTGATGAAGTCAGCACTTGAACCATGGTAAATAGGATCGCTGTTGGGCTGGATATTTTCAGCAGCCGAACAAATGCCCGCGTATGCCATGATGGTAGTACCACCACCGGGTTCGTAGGAACCACCCGCGCTGGCACAGGCATTGGAATTGAAAGTATGCGGACCGCCGAACTGGTGACCCATTTCATGCGCTACGTAATCGATATCATAAGCATCGCCTGTAGGAGAAGGACTGCCGGTGATACCCCTCGCCTTGCTGCTTCCGCAAGGTGAGTTCAATTGAGCCAATCCGCCACCGCCGGTGCTGAAAGTATGGCCGATGTCGTAGTTGGCGGAACCGATGTTGGCATCGCACACCACCTTGCTTTCATTGATCAGTACGTTTGCATTGTTGTTGCCATTGAAAGGATCCGTTGCAGCGTTCAGGTATTCTATGACGTTGTTGTTGGCAACAAGTACCAGCCTTAAGGCATTTTCTTTTTCATAAACGCCTACCACCCTGTTTACGGTAGTTACGATGGCAGCATGCAGGATAGTCGCGTTGGCGCCTGCAGCAATACCGGGTGCCTGTGCGTACTCACCGGTACAGGCAACTGCCAGGCGGTAAGTCCTCAGATCGGTACCGCGACAAGCCGCAGCAACGATGTTTGAAGAAGGAGCAGGTGAATCCTGCACATCGCAGGTGAAAGACCCGCTTTTCGGTCCAAGATCTTTACGGAAAAAGCTGATGTACTTATCAACAAGTCCAACAGCATAGGGATCGATGTAGAAAGTTCCCCCGGTTGTTAACACCTGGGCATGAAAACCACGTGGTGTGTAGTCAAAGCGGATGGTTGCATAAGGATCATCGATGCCTTGCCCGGAAAAGGTCCTGATATCCGGAAATTTAGCCTGGAGGGCTGGTTCCTGGATACTGCTTTCCCATACGCGGAATCTTGCAGAGCGACCATCCGGCATTGGAATTTCCATTACCGGCGCCTGGTTGCGGCTGGCCAGGTTTTGTTCTGAAGGCAATGCCCACAGGAAATTTTTCAAGGCCTGGTTGTTTAGACTAACCGGCCTGGATTTTAAAGGAACGGTCACCCTTGCAGCATTGCCTAAAACAATACTTCTTTCAGATACATCAGAAAAGAAATTGTTTTGAGCCATACCGTTGAATGACGCTACAATTAAAACCAACATTGTAAGCGAGATCTGGTAGATTTTTTTCATAAATTTTAAGCTTATTGATTGAACGCTAAAAATATCACAAAAAATCATTGTATCCAAATCCCCGGGCGGATTTCGGCAGTTTTTTTATGCGTTCAGCAGTGCCTTTCTTTTTGTTTAAAGACGGTCCCGGTAAAAAAAATTTTACAAAACAAAAAAGCCTTCGGTTAGAAGGCTTTGTATCATGTAGTTAGGTTGATTAAAACTTGGGGCAGGGTATGCCTTTGGACTCCGCGGGTTTTTTAATGTAGATCAGCGAAATTTCGGAACCGCCGCGGGAAGCGGTGGCTGCTTTGAGGCTGGAGATGTTGACGTCGTAACTGGCGCCGATGCGCAGCCCCCCGAATTCAATGCCCACGTAAGGGATCACCGCGTCGTTCAGCCGGATCCAGCTTCCGAGGTAAATACTGCTCGGGTTGGCAGCGTCGCGGTTGAGGTTGGCCGCCAATGCCGCTCCCAGCGTTGTCTCGCTGGCTTTATTCTGCACCTGGTAAATAACGGAAGTGTGTACCGTCATCAGGTCCGACAATGGAAGGGAAGCGCCACCATGACCGGTAATGCGGCCGGTGAGGTACCAGTTCTTGTCTTTAAAACCCACTTTCGGGCGGTTGATATGGTACATGGAAGCGCCCAGGTAAAAGTTATTCTCGCCGTTGGTAGAGGTAGAGAACAACAGGCCGGCGTTGATGTCGAAGTAATTCTGGTTCCTGCCGTTGGTGATGATATCTGAAGTAGTACCTGTAAAGCCATTTTGCCGGAGCTGGTCTTCAAAAGTAAGCTTGTTCACATCGAGTGTAAGGCTGGAATAAGTAGCCTGGAAACCTGCACCGATGGTGCTGTAACCGTTTTCATCCAGGGCTTTATGGTAGGAAAGGGACGCGGAACCGTAATTCAGCTTCAGTATATTGTTGGCGCTGGCATCCGAAAGACCGGAAAGCCCGATGCCGAAAACATCGTTCTCGGGAATCCTGCTTCTCAGGATCGGGAAATCAAAGGAGGCGCTGGTGGTTACATAGGCCTTGGGAATGGATGGCCATTGATCGCGGTGGTTGGCCGATAATCTCCAGCTTCCGTCGAATTTGCCCGTAAACGCTGGATTGAGCGTTAGCGGTGAAGAAAAGAATTGTGAAAAATGTGGGTCCTGTGCCTTTAACCCGGCAGACAACAGCAAAACCACGGCACCTAAAATTAATTTTCTCATTTGCATTATCAGTTCAGAACATTAAAGATAAGGAATTGCAGGAAATAGCTGCTTCGCAGGGTGGGCGTAAATAAATTAGTATTTTCTTTATGTTTTACCGGTTGATCTGCCGTTCGATCCGGGAACCGGTTCCTGTAAAAAATAGTGCAAACTACGGCTACGACTGCAATTTTACCCCGTAGGCCAGGTCGCCCGCATCACCAAGCCCGGGCACGATGTAACCTTTGGCCGTGATCTCATCGTCGATATCGCCGCACCAGATCGTGGCTTTGGGTTCCGCTCTTTTGATGTATTCAATACCTACCGAACAGGCAATGGCGCACACGATGTGCAGTTCTTTGAAATTGCCTTCGCCCCGTAAAAACTGGATGGTCTTCACCAGCGAGGCGCCGGTCGCCAGCATGGGGTCGCTTACGATGAGAATGCGGTCTTCTATTTCAGGACTGGCCATGTATTCAAGCGCAATTTCAAAAGTCCCATCGGGCATGTGGCGGCGGTAAGCGCTGATGAAGGCATTGTCTGCCTTGTCGAAATAGTTAAGCAGCCCGTTGTGCATGGGCAGTCCCGCGCGGAGGATGGTGGCCAGCACGGGATGTTCTGTCAGTACTTTGCAGGTGGACTGTCCCATGGGCGTAGTGATCTCTTTTTCTTCCCAGGGCAGGCGCTTGCTGATCTCGTAACCCGCCACTTCAGCAATGCGTTCCAGGTTGCGGCGAAACCGCATGCGGTCGGCCTGCACTTCCACGTTGCGCAGTTCGCTTACCCAATTGCTTACCAAAGAATGCTGATCGCTGAGATTGATTACCATCATAAGACAAAACTAATTCTAATGTGCCAATGTGCAAATATGAAAATGTATCATACCCCGGCTGCTGCTTTTCAAAGAAATGAAAGTAGCGTTTTTATTTAATCTATTTAACCTGCCTGCCGGTACCAGGCTTGTTTTATTCACTGAAAAAGAAAATTCGTGTAATCCGGTTTTAAAATTCGTGTCGTGAAAGATTAACATACTCTTTCACAAAAATGTATTTTTATTGTATCCAAATCATTTTAACATGAAAAGTATATTGACGGTTTTACTGGCAGGAATGGTGGTTTTTTCTTCCTGCGGCGGGGAAGATAAAACGGCGGCGAACGGGAAGGACAAATACGAGCAGACAAAAGAATCGCTGGAAGTATCAGAGAAAAAAACACCGGCGCGTTTTCTTACGGTTGGCGGTCACGATAAACGAAACCTGCTGGGGCAGACCGTTATAAAGGGAACGCTGACGAACAACGCGAAAGTGGTTACCTATAAAGATATCGATGTGGAACTGGCTTTTTACAGCAAAACCGGCGCGCTGCTGGAGAAGGATCATGAAGTGATCTTTGAAACGATCACGCCCGGCGACAGTAAAAATTTCAAAACAAAATATTTTGCGCCGAAGGGTACGGACAGCGTTGCCCTGAAGGTGATCAATGCAAAGTATTGAGCGGGCGTAATTCAAAGGTATCCCCGTCGAACAGGCCCAGGTCGCTTAGTTTTAAATGCGGGATCACCAGCAGGGCCATGAACGACAAGGTCATGAACGGCGCTGCCATCGTTGATCCCAGGGTTTCTTTCGCCATGCGGTCTATCGCTGTATAGGCAGCCGCTACTTCGTAACCATCGCGGTCGCTCATCAGCCCGGCAACCGGCAGGGCCAGCACTTTTTCCAAACCATTGCCCACAGCACTGATGCCACCCTGCGCGGCAATCACTAAGTTCACCGCTTTGGCAATGCTTTCATCATCTACCCCTACGGCAACGATGTTGTGACTGTCGTGCGCCACGGAAGAGGCGATGGCACCCTGTTTCAGCCCGATGTTTTTAATAAAGGATTTTGCAATGGGCGCATCGTGGTAGCGGTTCACCACCACGATCTTTAATACATCGTTTTCCGTATCGCTTGCCGGTTTCCCGTTTATGATCTTTGGGGTAACGAAAATTTTGTTGGTGATGAGTTGACCTTCCAGCGCTTCAATCACGGCAACTTCGTTTTTTTCAATAGCCGGGTATTCAAAGTCGATGGAAGATTTCGTTGTACAATTGAAATTATTGATGGGTTGGCAGGGCGTTGTTTTGATGAGAGAGGTACCGGCTGCCGCAACCAATTCACCATCTATGTAAACCTGTTTCGCTTTAAAATGCACCAGGTCTTCCACCACGATGCAATCCGCAGCATCGCCGGGTTGCAGCAGTCCCACCTTCATTTTATAATGTTCAACCGGGTTGATGCAGGCGGCCTGCAATACTTTAAAAACATCGATGCCTTTGGCAACGGCGCGGGCGCACAATGCATTGATATGGCCTTCGGCCAGGCTGTCGGGGTGTTTGTCGTCGCTGCAAAACATCATGCTTTCATAATGTTCATCGAGCAACCCGATCAGTGCTTCAAAATTTTTGGCAGCGCTGCCTTCGCGGATGAGGATTTTCATGCCGTGTTTTAATTTGCCCAGGGCTTCTTCCGCCGTAAAACATTCATGGTCGGTTGAAATGGTAACAACGCCCGGCCCGCGGCCCGCTTCTATATAATTTTTTGCCACTTCGTTCATCAAGCCCGGCGCATGTCCATCCACCGGTTTGTTGTTCTTAATCGCAGCGGCTATTTTTTGCATCACTTCTTCGTTGCTGTTCAGCACACCGGGGAAGTTCATCATCTCGCTCAGGTAAAAAATATCGTCCTGCTCCAGCAAAGCTTCCACGGCAACGGCATCCAGCGTTGCGCCCGCCGTTTCAAAAACGGTAGCCGGTACGCAACTCGGTGCGCCAAAATGAAATTTAAAAGGTACCGTGTTGCCATTGGCGATCATGAAACGAACACCTTCGATGCCGCATACATTGGCTATTTCGTGGGGATCGCTGATGGTGGCCACCGTGCCATGTACTACCGCCAGCTTCGCAAATTCCGACGGTACCAGCATGGAACTTTCCACGTGTACATGGCTGTCGGTAAAGCCCGGCAAAATGTATTGCTGCAACTGTTGTTCCGGTGCCCGGTTCAATGCGTTTACCGCATCGATCTTTCCACCGGCGAACCGTACTTCGCCGTAGTATATTTTTTTTGCCTTGATGTCGATGATGTGTCCTTCGATGGTCATAATTTTCCTGATTTGTGACTGGCCCCTCATCCCCAAACCTTCTCCCGGGGAAGAAGGGAGCTGGCAACCTCACCCCCAACTACTCCCCTGAAGGAGAGGAGAGTTAGCAGCATTCGTTTCCAAATTAAACCTTCTAAACAACAGAATACCTCCTTCAACTATTTTCCACTACATTCAACCGTTCCTAAAGCCGTTGGTCAAAGACCAGCCGGCTGCTAACTTTCAACCTTCAACTTTCAACCCTTAGTCTTCCTTCTGAATCAAATGCCCGATCTTCTTCAAAGATGCTTCATCGTCGGCTAATATGGTGATGAGGTCGCCGGATAATAATTTGGTGGAACCGGTGGGTATGATGTATTCCTTGTTGCGTTCGATGGAAATGATCTGTATGCGGTGCGACAGTCCTAGGTCCACGATCTTTTTATTGGCCGCCTGCGAATGCCGGTCGAGTATAAATTCTATTTTTTTCTTTTTCTTTTCTCCATACCGGTTGGCATCGTCGTCGTCGCCTGAAGGGTTCCTGGCGGGAATGGACAGGTGCAGCCACTTCGCCACGATGGGGAGCGTAGTGCCCTGCAAGATCACCGAAGTAACGGAAATGAAAAAGGCCAGGTTGAAGATCAGGTCCGACTGTTGAAGCCCGGCGAGCAATGGATAGGTAGCAAACACGATCGGTACCGCGCCCCTCAGGCCTACCCACGACAGGAATACTTTACTCCGGATGTCCATTTTAAAAAAGGAAAGGCTGATGAATACGCCGATGGGCCTGGCAACGAAGATCAGGAAGGCGGAGATGAGCAAGCCGATACCGATCACCGGTACGATCTTGGAAGGAAAAACCAATAAGCCCAGGGTTAAAAAGAGGATGATCTGCATGAGCCATGCCTGCCCGTCGTAGAATTTGATGAGGCTTCTTTTGTGGATGAAATCCTTGCTGCCGAGTACCAGCGCGCAGAGGTAAATGGCGAGGAAGCCGTTGCCGCCGATGAAGTCCGTTGCCGCATAGGTAAACATGGCCAAACCGAGCATCAGCACGGGATACAGCCCTTCGCTGCCGAGTTTTATATTGTTGATGATCCAGTGACTGGCACGGCCCATGCCATAACCAACGGCGGCGCCGATCACGAATTCCTGCAGGAAATGCGGGATGAGGTGCAGGAAACTGCTATCATCCTGTCCAACAATGGCCGTTAAGGAAATGGTTAAAAAATAAGACATCGGGTCGTTACTACCGCTTTCCAGTTCGAGCAAGGGGCCCAGCCTGTTTTTTAAGGTAATGCCCCGGCTGCGCAAAATAGAAAATACGGCCGCCGCATCCGTGGAAGAAACAATGGCGCCGAGCAATAAACCTTCGGCGATCTTGAGCCCGAGTAGGAGGTGAACAAAATAACCGACGGTGACGGTGGTGATCAATACGCCGATGGTGGACAAAGCGATGCCCTTGCGCAGCACCGGTTTTACGGATTTGAAATTCGTGTCGAGTCCGCCGGAAAAAAGAATAAAGTTGAGAGCCGTAATGCCGATGAACTGGGCGATGAAGATATTGTCGAAATAAATACCGCCGATGCCTTCCGAACCCGCGAGCATGCCTACCAGTAAAAAGAAGAGCAGGGTAGGTACGCCCAGCCGCCCCGATGTTTTGCCGGCGATGATGCTGATGAGCAACAAAACCGAGCCCGTTAATAATATATTAGATGCGGTAATGGTCATAGGTCTTAACTGTAATTTAAAAAATGTTTCGGCTGTTGCCGCTATTTATAAAAGATAACACCGGGAGCAATGAATTCTTTGTTCCGGTTACAGCGAAGTGCACTTACCAAAAGGCATAAAAAGGATAGAGGCATCGCAGGTGATGCGAAACTGTGTATTCGCCCGGGGCCTGTTCAACCGGGATGATCGCAGATGCGCAGTTTTTTTCCATAGCCGCCGGTGGGAAGGGCGTCAACCCGGATGCGGGCAGCCGGTGTTTTGCCAATACAACAGCCGTCAGTAATTCCACCGGCTCCGCTACAGGATGGGGGAACGACAGGTTGCAGGCCGCTGCATGATCTTTTTGAAGCCCGGCATTGGTGGCAACAAAAGTGGAACCACCGGCCTTTGCGGTTGATAAGCCAATGCAGCCAATGGTTAAGAAAAACAATATGGTCAGTAGCTTTTGCAGGTGGCAAAGATAACGCAAGCATTTTAAAAGGCTATTGCGGGGTAATTATCCCGGGATTGTATTTACATTATCAGCTTTTCACAGCTGCTAATTATCACATTGTTGGCTTATCTTAGTCCCCTAAAAATTTGATCAATGAAAAATTTAATAATTTTTGGCGTATTCGTGGTGCTGCTGGTATTGCTTCAATTCAACGAAGCCAGTGCGCAAACCCTGGATGAAATAGTGGATAAGAACGTAGCCGCTATGGGCGGAAAAGATAAACTGGCGGCTTTAAAAAGCGTGCGCAAACTGGGCAGCATGAGCGTGCAGGGAACGGATGTAAGCATTACGGTGGTGCAGGCGCAGGACAAAGGCATCCGCACCGATTTCTCCGTTATGGGTACAGAAAATTACGTGATCGTTACGCCTACCAAAGGCTGGGCTTTTATGCCGATATACGGTCAAACAACACCGGAAGAATTTGCCGCCGATCAACAAAAAGCAGAAGCCTTTACGATTGATGCCGTTGGTCCTTTTTTAAATTACAAGGAAAGAGGTATTGCTCTCGAATTGCTGGGCAAGGAAACGGTTGACGGCGCCGAAAATTTTAAAATAAAGGCCACCTATAAAAACGGCAGCGTGGTAAATTATTTTGTTGATACGAAAACATTCCGCGTAAACAAACAAACCTATAAAACATTTACCCGCGGATCGGAAACAGAAAACTTCGCCAGCTTCACGGATTACAAGCAGGATAAGAATGGCTACTGGTTTGCTTATAGCGTAACGAATCCCATCGGCCAGACAGATTATGCATCTGTTGAAACGAACGTGGTAGTGGATGATAATATTTTTAAAGCGAATTGAGGATAATTGTCTGAACTGTGATTAGGACTGATTAGTTGATTATCCTGATTAAGAGTTCACCAGTTTTAGAAACTGTTTAGATTTGCCAACCTGCTGACTTTAATTAGCACATTAGCATATTATCACACTAGCTCATTAATCCAGCAGGTCCGGCCTTCGCTCTTCCGTTCTTTTTACGGATTCGTTGTAGCGCCATTCTTCGATCAGTTTGTGGTTGCCGCTCAGGAGTATGTCGGGGATCTTCCAGCCGCGGAATGTTTCGGGGCGGGTGTATACGGGAGGTGCGAGTAAATTATCCTGGAAGGAATCCGTTAATGCCGATGTTTCGTCGTTGAGTACGCCGGGTATCAACCTGCCGATCGCATCCACCAATACGGCTGCACCCAGTTCGCCGCCGCTGAGTACATAATCGCCGATAGAAATTTCTTTGGTAATGAAATGATCGCGCACGCGCTGGTCGATGCCTTTGTAATGCCCGCAGATCAGCAATAAATTATTTTTTAAGGAAAGGCTGTTGGCCATCTTTTGGTTGAAAGTGGTGCCATCGGGTGTGAGGTAAATGATCTCGTCGTAGACTGTTTCTTTTTTTAATGTTTCGATGGCGTTTACCAGCGGCTCTATCATCATCACCATGCCGGCGCCGCCACCAAAAGCATAATCATCTACCTGCGCCCTTGCATAGGTGGTATGGTCGCGCAGGTTGATCACGTTCACTTCCAGCAGGCCTTTGTCTTTCGCCCTTTTTAAAATGGAATGCGCAAACGGGCTGGCGAGCAGGTCGGGTACAACGGATATGATGTCGATCTTCATGATGAGTTTAATAAAAAGCGAAGGTGATGGGTTGACGACGGTAGGCGTTTACCGGCCTGCCGTTCTGCATAGCGGGTATCCACAGCGGCGATTTTTTCATTACCCGGATGGCTTCCGCTGCGATGGCCGGATGCACTTTATTTTCTGCGACAATATTGAGTAATTTTCCTTCCTTGTTTACAATGAACCTGATGATTACCGTTTCTATAAATTCTTTTTTTCTTTTTGGAACGGCTTCCTGGGCGTTGTCGGGCACGAGCGTTTTTTCCAGGAACGTTTTCCAGCCAGCCTCCCCGCCGGGAAAAGTAGCTTCCCGCTCCACTTTAACGAATACTACATCGTTTTCTGCAACTTCTGTATTACTGGTTACAGCCGGTGGCGTTGTTTGGGCAACCGAGCAACAGCAAATCGCAAACAGGCTTAAAAACAAAAAGCAATATTTCATGTGTGTTGTTTATCTTTTATTGTAGCGCACCTACGGAGCGCAGCCGATTTCATAATAAACTTTTCGTGTTACCGACATAATGTTCCTACGGAACAAAAAGCAAGTGGCGGTTTACGAAGCCGTTGGGCAAAACCAGGCGGCGGCATTTAATCTAAACTAATTTCCTTTTTAACTACGTTCAACGATGTTCAACAATATTCAACTTTCGTTTATGAAGCCGTTAGTCAAAGACCAGGCGGCGGCACCTAAACTAAAACTAATTTCCTTTTAAACTACGTTCAACGATGTTTAACAATATTCAACTTTCGTTTACGAAGCCGTTGGTCAAAGACCAGGCGGCGGCTAACTCCAAACTCTAGACAGCTACCCGCGTCTTCATTTCCAAATTTCCAAATCGTCAAATTTCCAAATCAATTATTCTCCCATAAAATCATCCAGGTCTCGTTTATCCTTTTTCGTTGGCCTGCCCTGTTTGCTCATGCGTTTGCCCGTATGAAAAACAGCCGCCTGGAATTTAATGCGTTCCACTTCTTCCGGGGGTGTAATATCGGCATAATAATTTATGGCTTCGGTGTATTGTACGCGTTTGTGGAGCAGGTCCGTTACTTTGATCAGCCATTTCTTTGCTTCGGTTTTTACTTCGTATTCTTCGCCGATGCTCACGGTTTTGGCAGCCTTTGCATTCAGCCCGTTGAACTTTACTTTTCCTTTATCGCACGCATCGCCGGCCTGGCTACGGGTTTTGAACAGCCTGATGGCCCAAAGGTATTTGTCAAGCCGCAGCTTCTCTTTTTCCATCCGGCAAAAATAAAACCTTTTACAGCAATGGTGCAGGTGGCTGCGGTGATTTGCGTAATTTAGTTTTCAAAACAAATAACATGTTGATCAAAGCAAGCAGGCTGCTCTTTATCTTATTATGGGCCTTTCAAACAACAATAGCGCAGGAAGACATTAAATGGACAGCGGGCGGCAAAGCCTATACCACTGTTGAAGATGGCAACATCGTGGAAACAGATGCCAAAACCGAAGCCAAACGCACACTGGTGAAAAAAGAGCAGTTGCTGTCACCTGCTACCGGTAAGCCGCTGGCGCTGCAATCCTATAGTTTTTATAAAGACAACCTGAAAGTACTGCTGTTCGTGAATGCCGCGCGGGTATGGCGGTATAAAACCCGCGGCGATTACTGGGTGCTTGACCTCACCAGTAATAAACTTACCCAGTTGGGGAAGAACCTGCCAGCTCAATCGCTGATGTTTGCCAAGTTTTCGCCGGATGGAAAAAATTGCGCTTATGTAAGCGAACATAATATTTATAAAGAGGAACTGGCTTCGGGGAAAATAACCAAACTAACGCGGGACGGTACCCGGAAACTGATCAATGGAACTTTCGACTGGGTGTATGAAGAAGAATTCGGCTGCAGGGATGGTTTCCGCTGGAGCCCCGACGGTACAAAGATCGCTTACTGGCAGGTGGATGCCACCAAGATCAGGGATTACTATATGCTCAACACCACCGACTCCAACTATTCTACCGTGATACCGGTAGAATACCCGAAAGTAGGAGAGTCACCTTCGCCGGTACGCATCGGTGTGGTGGACGTGAACAATGCCTACACGCGGTGGATGGACATTGAAGGCGACCCGCAGCAACATTACCTCACCCGCATGGAATGGAGCAATTTCAACGAACTGGTTGTACAACAACTCGACAGGAAACAACAGGAAAGCAAACTGAAATACTGTAACATCACCGATGGCAGCAGCCGCACTTTCTGGGCAGAAAATAATGAGGCCTGGGTAGACCTGAACCCAAGCAGTTTTTACGGGGAACCGGGTGGATTCAACTGGATCAACAAGGGAGCGGATTTTTTATGGATCAGCGAAAAAGACGGCTGGCGCCATATTTATAAGATCAGCCGCGATGGCAGGACGCAAACGCTGCTTACGAAAGGCGATTATGATATCGGCACCATCAGCAGCATCGACGAAGAGAATGGCTATGTATATTTCACCGCTTCGCCGGCCAATGCAACGCAGCAATACCTGTACCGCATTAAAATGGAAAAAGGTACGCTGCTGGATAAAGTAAAAAACATCGCCGGCAAATCAAAAGAAGAACCTGAACTCGTGAGCGACGCCCAGCAGAAGGGTACGCACGAATATAATATTTCCCCCAACGGGAAATTTGCCCAGCATAGTTTTTCCAGCTACAATACGCCACCGGTGAGCGAATGGATTACCCTGCCCGACCACAAACCGGTACGCGCTTCACAGTCCATTGCCGCGCAGATAAAAAAAGACAACAGCATCGACGTGCAATATGTGCAGATAGACATCGGCAACAATATTTTCCTGGATGCCTGGATCAACAAACCAAAAAATTTCAACCCGGCAAAAAAGTATCCTGTTGTGTTGTATGTATATGGCGAACCCGGGGCTTCAACCGTGCAGGATACCTACGGCAATCACCGGAATTTTTTATACGATGGCGATATGCCGGGAGATGGTTATGTGCAGGTGTCGATCGACAACCGGGGTACGCCGATGCTGAAAGGTGCGGCCTGGCGTAAATCCATTTACCGAAAAGTCGGTATGCTCAACATCGATGACATGGCGAAGGGTTTTAAAAGCCTGCTCGACAACAACGCTTATTTCGACCGCGAAAGAACCGTGGTATGGGGATGGAGCGGTGGCGGCTCTTCAACGCTGCACCTGATGTTCCGTTATCCTGAACTGTTCAAAACCGGTATCGCAATAGCAGCCGTGGCCAACCAGTTGTTCTATGATAATATTTACCAGGAGCGCTACATGGGATTACCGCAGGAAAACAAACAGGATTTTGTGAACGGCTCGCCGGTTACCTATGCTAAAAATTTAAAAGGGAATTTGTTGTACATACACGGTACGGGCGACGACAACGTACATTTTTCCAATGCCGAAGTATTGGTGAATGAACTGGTAAAATACAACAAGCAGTTTCAGTACATGGCTTATCCAAACCGTACGCACAATATTTCCGAAGGCCCCGGTACCTCGAAGCATTTAAGAACGTTGTACACGACGTTTTTAAAGCAGCATTGCGCGCCGGGAGGGAGGTAATTAGAAATTAGAAATTGGCAGTTGGCAGTTGGCAGTTGGCAGTTGGCAGTTGGCAGTTGGCAGTTGGCAGTTGGCAGTTGGCAGTTGGCAGTTGGCAGTTGGCAGTTGGCAGTTGGAATTATTTGCTGTGTAAGTTAAGTTATAAAACCATTTGTAGCGGTAACCGTTGCATTTCTAATTTACAATTTACAATTTCTAATTATTACGGTTTTTCTCTTCCAATGAACCACTCTTTGCCCAATAAAAACCGGATGGCTTTGTCAACATTTTTTTCAACGGCGGCTGTTGTTTTTAAATGATTGATGTAGCGCCTGATCTCTTTTTGGAGGGATGGCGCGAGGCTGTCGAAAACGGCTTTGGCTTTACTGTTTTTCTTTAAGGCGGCGGCTAAAGCCGGGTGTGTTTCGGTGAGGCGTTCCGCTGTATCGAAAGCGATGCCGATATGGATATTGTCGCCCACATCTTTGCCTGCTGTTTCGCGCATCGGGCCATTCAGGTACAGCCGCCATTTGCCACTGTACTTTACCAGCGTTTGCAGGAAGTCCTTGTTATCTATACTTAATTTTACAGGGATGGGACCTTTGTCTTTCCCGGCATCTTTTAAAATCGTTTTCAGCAAAGCAGGCGGCAGCAATACATAAGGATTGATGCCGATCTTGTATATTTTGGCGGAAAAGAATTGCATGCTCTCGTGATTATAATAGTTCTAACTAACCTTCAACTTTGAGCCTTCAAGTATCAGGATAAATTCATTCTGCAAAATATTCCTCCTGCCTACACCGAATTCCGCCCCGCATTGATGATGCCGAACGAACAACGGATCACTAATTTTTCATAGGTTGGTTTTGAAGGAAAAGGATCTGTAGTTTCGTTTTCGCGAAGTTTGGCCAGTGCAAACTGCTGGATGCTCAACAAAGGCAACACGATCTTTTCCCGCATGGTGATGGACAACTGGTCCGTAGGATAATGTTCCATCAGTTCCTTTTCTTCCAGTAATATAAAAATGTATTTTTTTGTGCGTTCGTATTCATCGTGGATCATATTCCAGATACCGCCATATTGCGGGTCGGTGGAGAGGAAAGCGGTGAGAGGGAAAAAGCATTTCTTCATCGACATCTCGCAATTGTCGATCAGCGTTTTAAAGAAAAGCGAATGACGGTACAGTTCTTTTACCGCCTGTAGTTTACCCTTTTGTTCCATTGCCAGTAAGGCCGTCCCCACGCCGTAAAAGCCGGTTACATTTTGTTTCAACTGGCTCCAGGAACCCACGAAGGGAATGGCGCGCAGGTCTTTTAAGGAAAAGTTGTTTGACTTGCCGCGCCTGCCGGGGCGACTGCCGATGTTGGTGTCGTTGTAAAACCGAAGCGGGCTGATGTGCACCAGGTAGTTAACGAATTCAGGATGATTTCTTAAAGACAGGTAAGCTTCCAGGCTTATCGCTGAAAGGCCGTCGATCAGCGCCGTCTCCGCCTCGTTGAAGGTGGTGGGTTTGTCGTGGAAAAGCGCGGTGCTGATGCCGGCGTTCAGCAACTGTTCCATATTGTAGCGCGCCGAATCCACGTTGCCAAAACCCGAACTGATCGTTTGTCCCTGTATCGTTATCTGTATCTCTTTGCTGGAAATATCTTTTCCCATGGATGCATAAAACTGGTGACTCTTACCGCCGCCTCTTGCAGGCGGACCGCCGCGACCATCGAAGAAGATCACATCGAATCCATGTTTTACAGAGATGGCCGTTAATGCTTTCTTTGCTTTGTAAATACTCCAGTTGGCAGCCAGGTAACCGCCGTCTTTGGTACCGTCGGAAAAGCCGAGCATGATGGTTTGCGTATTGTTCCGTTGCCGCAAATGTTCAGCATATATTTTATTGTTGTACAAAGTAGTCATGATCCCTTCGGCGTTCTCCAGGTCATCGATCGTTTCAAACAAGGGCACAATGTCGAGCTTCATCTCTTCCCCCGTTCCATTGCTCAACAAAAAAAGTCCATACACTTCCATTACATTCAGCGCACTGTTGCACTGGCTGATCACGTACCGGTTACAGCCTGCTTCGCCATTGAATTGCTGTATGGTTTTAATGGCGGTGAACGACAGCAGCGTGTCGTTTAAAACCGGGTCGCTGTACAATGCAGGATTGGCGGGTTGTTTAATGCCGGTTAGCAGATCGATCTTTCCTGCTTCGGTTAATGCCGGGTAATTTTTGGGCAATATATTTTCCTGCCCGGCGATGGCATCGATCAACGTACTGTGCACCGAACTCTCCTGGCGGATGTCGAGCGAAGCGAAATGCAGCCCGAACACATGCACTTTATTGATGAGGTTTTGTACCAGCGAAAGAAACAGCCCGTCATGCTGTTCTTCGATGATCCGTTTCACCTGCACGAGGATGTTGAGTATCTCATCTTTGGTGATGCCGGTACGTTGACCGGGAATAAAAATATTATTGTAGAGTTGATTTTCGAGTCCTGCCAGCAACCCGTCCACCCCTTTGAACGTGAGCCGCCGCCTGAGTTTCCTCACATCCTGGTAATAGCATTTTATGATGCTGCCACGCAGCGCTTCGGCCACCTTTAACGTAATGGCTGTGTTCACGTTCGGGTTTCCGTCGCGGTCGCCACCCGGCCAAAAGCCCATGCTGATGAACGGGTGCGCCGTGTTCATGGCGCCGGGGAAAGATCTTTCCATGAAACTCACCATGTTACCGGCGGCATGATAAAAGGTATTTTCTAAAAACCATACCAGGCTCATGGCTTCGTCGAAGGGTGTTGGTTGTTGCTTATTGAGGAAGGGCGTTTTACCGAGTTGTTGTAAATACATGTCGACGCCACTGGTGTTGTTAACAGCAAGCGCTTTACTGATGTCGTTGATGATGCCGAGTACGGAGCCGGGATAAAACTGCGTGGGGTGTGCCGTTAGTACGATCCTTACGGCAAATTCTTCCAGCTTTTGCGCGAGTTGTTTTTCTTTGCCGGACTGCAACACTTCTGATTCCAGGTGCTTCAGCGATCCGGCGCCTACCATATCGTTCACCTGACGGAAAGCGGCATCTTCCACGGCGTCGAATAATACCACCTGCCGTTCTGCATATTGAATAAAACGAAAGAGCAGGTCGAGCCGGTCCGCTTCGGTGGCATAGGAAGTATGTTTGTCGAAGAAGGCTTCGATGATCTCTGCCGGGCTTTTACCTGCGGCATAACCTTCGATGCAATTTTCCAGCAGCAGGGATAAGAGGATGCCGGTTTTTTCGATACGGTGAAAAGGCAGGGCGGTAAAAAGACTGTTGTAGAGTTGAAATTTCAGCGCTACCTGGTTCTTGAAATTTTCGAGCTTTGCGGATGAGTGGTGGTCCATCCCATAAATTTAAATGATATTGAACCGCTTACAAAAATTAACCGGTAAGACGTATAGGCGGTAAGTTATTCGCTTCGCGAATTTTGTTTCACGCAAAGATGCAAAGGAGCAAAGTTCGCAAGGTATAGGTTTGCGCCGTTTGGTCTCCCGACCAGCGGCTTTGTTAAACCGGAACGCAAAGGCGGTAAGTTATTCGCTTCGCGAATTTTGTTTCACGCAAAAGATGCAAAGGAGCAAAGTTCGCAAGGGTGGGTGCTTGGTAGACCAAAATAAGGAAACTATGAAGGCGATACCTTTACCTTTCTTAAATAAAAAAAATTTGAAACAAAAACATCAATAAAAGTAACGTCTTACCGGCTTCCCGGCAAAATTAACCGGTAAGGCGTATAGATGGTAAGCTATTCACTGCGCGAATTTTAAAGAAGTGACCGGGAAGACGAAGGTGGTAAGTAAATGCATTGCTGGTTGTGCACAAACTTGCCATGTTGATTTTATTTGGGCTCGTGAAAACAGGAATAAGACATTGAAAATCATTTTTCAATGAATTCATAATTCATAATTTTTTTATGGCTGCTTCATTTGCCAGGTCGGGAAAGTCGGTGATGATGCCATCAACACCGATTTGGATGAAGTAAAACATATCGTCGATGTTGTTGACGGTCCACACATTGATCTTTTTGCCGGCCTTGTGTATCTTATCGATGAATGATTTTGTGACCAGCCGGCTGAAAACGGAAACCTCAGTTATATAATTTTCCGGTAGCGTATTAAACAGCCCGGTGAGCAACAGCAGGTGCAAAGGAATTTCCGGCGCCAGTTCATGCACTTTCTTTAATATCTTTTCTTTGAAAGAATGGATCATGCACCATTTTGCCGCATCGTGTTTGCGGATGAGCGCCACCACATTTTCTTCGATGCCGGGGTACACATCGCTGCCTTCCTTCAGCTCTATCAACAATATGGCTTTTCCTTTTACCGCTTCAATGGCTTCTTCAAGTGTAGGTATCTTTTCCGGCACTGACCCTTCGGATTTGGAAGCTTTGATCTTATATTCCTGTAGTTGCCGGTAAGTCAGGTGCTTTATCTTTCCTTTGCCGTTGGTCAACCGGTCGATGCTGTCGTCGTGCATGATGATGAGCACGCTGTCGGCCGACTGGTGCACATCTATTTCTATGCGGTCACATTTTTGTTCGAGGCCTTTTTGAATGGCGGCCAACGTATTTTCCTGTGCGAGTCCTGCCGCGCCGCGGTGCCCGGTAATGGATACATTCTTTTGAGCAGGATTGGTACGCGATAAAACCGGTTTGCGCGTTTTAAAACCGTACAGCAAAAAAATCCCGCAAAGGGCCAGCATCAATAAATATATTTTTCCCATAAAGAAGCAGGTTGTTATAATGAACAATGCATGCATTTTAACCACGCTGAACGGTGATGCTTACGGAGTAACTTCCTACGTTATCATCCTGGATATTATCATTTATTTGAAATTCGATGCAACCATCCTTGTCGGCGGCGAATTGCTTTCGCTTACCTGCAAGATTCCATTCTCTTTCTCCGGCGAGCCGGTACATTAAAGCAGCATGATTAAAAGTAGAAACGATATTATAAGATTCGAGGCTCAGACCAAATACACCTGTATTTCTTCCATCCGGATCTGATGTGCCCACCATTGCACCAACACGAATATGACCCTCGGCTTCAATTGTTACTAGGTCGCCCTGCTTAACGCATACTTGCGTACGGATAAAAGCATCTACACTAACCTTTTTTGCGGTTCCAGGCTCCATTTTGATGATGTTAAAAGCGTCGATAGTGTACAATTCGGGTTCAGCGCGCAACGGTTTGTACCTTCCACTGGGATCTCTTGCCAGTAAGCGAACGGCGTTGTCTTTTTCGAACAATGCGCTGGGAACAGGGATTTTGAATTCGCCAAAACTATTGGTAACTACCGGCTTTGTATCTATTTTGCCGGCCATGATCTTTACTTCTATGCCGGATAAGGAGCCGGGATTGATTCCTGTACTTTGAACCTGTCCATAGATCATTGTAATGCCCCTTGTAATATTGAAACTGAATTTATAATCATTGTTGATGGTATGAGTTTGCTGAGTAGAACCATATTCTTTATGGTTCGTATAAATGGTAAGCTGGTAACCAGGCCGACAGGAAGAACAACCTGCCAATGGTAAAGAATAACGCCCGAAATCATCCGTTACATCATCATTTCCCAAAGAATTATAAACAGCGACCCCTTTAACCGGGCGGCCGTCCATCATGATAATGCCGGTGATAAATTTGTTTTGTGAAACGATCTCTAAAGAAGATAGTAACAGCAATACTGTGACGAGCATATTTTTTGATCTCATATGGTTTATTTTATTTTACTAAGGATGATATCTTTATTCAGGATCGTTATATCATTTGTCAAATCAATGGTTTGTTTCTGGTATTTTTTTTCGTAACCTTCCTTGCTAAAGTCACAACTGATTGTAATTTGGTCTCCGCTTTTCCTTTCAGCTGTTCCGGGCAACTCGATATGAAATGTCCCGTTTTTTGTAAGTGCGCGGTATCCGTTTACCTGCACCATAACATCATCCAGTAACTCATTTGTCGAATCATCTCTCACATTACCTTCCACTATTAAATTCCCCGGGATTTTTTCTTCCGGTTTTTTAGGTCCTGTTTTTCCTTCAATTTTTGTAACTGTCGGCCTTACTGTGTCGGTACTGTCTTTTAGAACCACTACCTGATTTTCCGGGAAAGGCATTCTCCCGTGTTGATTTGTAGAGTAGAAATAAATTAAAAGTGCCACCAGGAAACTGCTGATAGAAAAAGTAAACGATACCCTGATGCGTACCCGGCGTTTCCATTTTTTTACCTTCTTCTCTATTTTCGCCGCTATTTCATCAGGGTTGTTTTGCCAGCGCACAAAAACCTTGAACTGGCTGAGTCCATCTACGCTGGTATCATCGATGCGCAGGGTTAATACATCTTCCTTTCTTAAACTGTAGGATTGGATCACCTGTTCTCGATGCCCGTCCAGTATTTATTGACGAAGGTTTTGCTGGTGATCAGCAGGGTAAACTTCGACTCTTTGGCATAGCGCCTGAAAGTAACATCGATCAGGTCTTTGCCCCAGTCGTCAATGCCCGGATCGGTGTACAGGTAAAATTTTATGCCCCGTAAACGCAGCGCATCCGCTATTTGCTGCGCCACCGCTATATCCTCTTCCGCTACGGAAAAAGCCACATCATATTTATACTGCCTGAACATGTGTCAAATATGAACAAATGGAGAAGGAGTAAAAACCTTATTTGGTGGGGGAAAAATGCCCTTTTTTAGAAAGTGTAGTGAAAAAATAGATGCAATAAATGATTACACAACATGGGCAATGCTGTATAAATAGACATAAAGCACGGCTTTAAATGGATGGGTGCAAATGCAAAAGGGTTTCAAACCTGACCGGCTGAAACCCTTTACTCGCCTGTGACCCCTCAGGGACTCGAACCCTGGACCTACTGATTAAGAGTCAGTAGCTCTAACCAGCTGAGCTAAGGAGTCAAAACAATTACGGGCGGCGAAGTTACGAAAAAAATAAATAAAAGAGGTCTTCACTTCATTACTCAGCCGCCTTGCATTCCTTAAACCATTTCACACTATCCGAAGCAATAAAGCCCATCATCGCCAGCTCAACGGTAATGACGGCGATCAGTTCGGCGCCATCGGTTAAAAAGGCGCCGGCCAGTTCACCAAGGCCGATAATACCATACAGCAACATATCCCACCACTCCAGGCTGTTCATGATCGCTTTATAAATGGCTTCAAAAAGTCCGGCCGAATAAATCAGCTTCAGTACATTAAAAGTAGCAGTCGCTTTTTGCAAAGCGGTGGCGGTGTCGCCGGTCAACGTGAGGAAGATCTCGTCGATCTGTGCAATGTGTGGCGCTATGTGTTCCGCAACTTCAAATAAAGATTTGGGATTGATCTTGCCAACCAGTCCCCAGGCGCCGATACCTGCCAGTACCAGGTCGGTCAGTAAACCTACCCGCGCCCACCCGCAGGGGGTAAGCAGGGTGCGGGCTACCTGCGCCTCGAGTCCCGTAGCATTTTAACCGCGGTACCTTCGCCTGGGCGTATGCTGGATCAGCTGTGCAAGGATTACCGCGTGGAGCCTGCTGTCGTTCGGATATAGCTTTTTAAAGTCTTCAAGGGTTTTTTCCGAAACCCATAAATCGTGGTAAATGTACATGGCCCTTCCATCGCAGGAAAGCACGGCCCGGTTACGGATGTAACCCTCCCATATCAAGGGTGCCGAGGAACCGCCACCGCGGCCTGCGTAAAATCTGAAGTTCCACCAAAGCAAGGGATGGTTGGGCGATTGATAGCTGTACGATTGATTATAGCTGAGATTGGCGCTTGAAATTACATCGCCCCCTTTGTTTGCAGATGTCCTGATCATCAGGGGTAGAATAGAATCGAACTGGCTAATGATGGTGGCCATAAGGATCGTTAGGTTTGGTTAGGGATAACGGTAATTTACAATATGTTTTCGATAAATGCAGGAGAGGGGGGAATTAGAAATTACAAATTAGAAATGCAGGAACATACCCGGACAAGTGAGATCCGGTAAAAGCGATGCTTTTAGTTAGTGTAATTCGTTTTTTTAATTCGTGTAATTAGTGCTTAAAAATTCATGTAATAGCGCCGCAGGCAAAAATCAAAACAATTGCAACCCATAATACCCCACCAGCGTAAAAATAATACAGCGGCTGATCACGCCGATGCAACTCCAGGTCACCAGCTTTTTAAGGTTGGCATTCAAACCCACGCCCACCGCGATGCTCACGGGTGCGCCTACCGTAAGCGTACCTAGGAATCCAAGACCGATGATGCCGTATTTGTTCCAGATGCGGTGTACCATCGGGTGTGCCTTTGGCTTTTCTTTCACCGGTTTATTTTTGGAAAAGAATTTACGGATCTTATCACCCAAAAAGGCGGCTACAAAAAGTCCGACCAACCCGCCGCTAACGCTCGCAAAAAAAATCGTCCACGGGCCGAGTCCGAATGCAAAGCCGGCAGGTATAG
>Ga0247806_10000541_pt1 | contig 23311 bp, 19 predicted proteins | sample UWRJL059202B1_FD_179935 | JGI IMG/M metagenome (GOLD analysis project Ga0247806, IMG submission 179935) | Plant litter microbial communities from Arlington Agricultural Research Station in Wisconsin, United States - UWRJ-L059-202B-1 | ecosystem: Environmental > Terrestrial > Plant litter >... | reverse complement strand
CATCAGCGACAGTATTGTAAACCGGGACGTTCTCGACTAATTCACCACCTTTACCAGGGGTGACGCCAGCAACGATTTGGGTCCCCGCTTTGATCATGGCAGCTGTTTGGAAGCGACCGTGACTACCGGTGATTCCTTGAACGATGACGTTTTTGCCTTCAAAAAGATTACCCATTAATTGTCTCCTTTGCAGCTTCAATACATGCTTCGAGGCTTGGGAGCATGGCAATGTTTTTCTCTGAAAGTAACTGCTGTGCGAGTGCTTCATTTGTGCCAGCAATTCGGATAAATAACGGGGGAAGATGAGCGATCTTTTCTTGTGCGGCAATCACCGCTTTTGCAACTTCATCAGCTCGGGTGATTCCTGCAAAGACGTTAATAATAATTACTTTCACGTGTGAGTAGGTCACGATTCGTTCAAAGGCCGCAACAAGTGTTTCAGTGGTTGCACCACCACCGATATCAAGAAAGTTTGCTGCGTGCATATCAGCTGCTTCGACGGCGTCGACGGTTGCCATAGCAAGACCGGCACCATTAGCGATAGTTGCGACCGTTCCTTCTGGGTGAATGGTGACGAAGTTTGTTTCAGCCGTAGCTGTTTCAAATCGCCAGCCATGACGGAATGCTGCGGCATCGTCGAGAGTGATTTTTGCGTCACCGGCAACGAGTTTGCCCTGTGCGGTGAGAACGAGGGGATTAATTTCAATCATCGTGGCGTCGTTTCGCTTGAGGCAGGTGAGGAGACTCTGCACTAAATCTTGGAGCACAAACGTCTGCTCGGGAAGATCGTAATAATCGGCAAGTTCTTGACCAAATTGATCAAAATCAACAGTATTGTATGGAACTTCCCATGAGTGAAAGTCGTGGTTTTCTTCAACTTCGATACCACCTTGGGTATGGGCAAGAAGTTTTAAACCAGCGCTCGAACGATCGATTAATAAGCTGAGATATAATTCTCGCTTGATATCGAGTTTTTCTTCAGCGAGAAGTGTGTTTGGTGTGAAACCTTTGATTGGGAGCTTAAATAGTGTTCCGACTGCGAGCTCGAAATCTTCGGGAGTATCAGTGATGAGAATCCCCCCAGCCTTTCCTCGGCCACCAGTTGGAACTTGAGACTTAAGTACGACAGGAAGGTGAGGAATTGTTGTTGTACCCTTTTCGATGAGCGTCGAAGTTGGCGTGGGGATATTTGCCTGGGCGAGAAGGGATTTAGATTCGTGTTCGAGGAGGTTCATTACTCCTTAGTATAGAGTAGCTCTATGTGTCATCGCAAGAAACGGATAGTCGTGTATAATTAAAAGCACTGGAATTAACACATTTACTGCAAGGATTGATTGAAAATGACTGAAACGAAGAGAGCTTTAATTACTGGTGTGACTGGGCAAGACGGTGGTCACCTTGCGAAATTGCTTCACGAAAAAGGCTATGAAGTATATGGAATTATTCGTGGCCAACATAATACTCGCCGTCGTGAATTTGAAGCCGAATTCCCTTATGTAAAACTTATCGAAGCTGATCTTGTTGACGCGTCTGCGCTGATTCGTGCAATGCAAACAGCAAAGCCACACGAGGTATATAACCTTGGTGCAATTAGCCATGTTGGATACTCTTTCAAGGATCCTATGCTTACTAGCGATGTCACTGCAAAGGGTGTTCTTAATATTCTTGAAGCAATTCGAATTACTGACCCTGAGAACAAAGTTCGATTTTACCAAGCTTCAACATCCGAAATGTTTGGCGGCCTTGAGTATAACCGTCCTGAAAAAGGCTACACAGAAACATCAGCATTCCACCCACGCAGTCCATACGGTGTTGCAAAGCTATACGGACACTGGATTACACAAAACTATCGTGAGAGTTACGGCATGTATGCAGTTTCAGGCATCCTCTTTAATCACGAAGGTGACCGACGTGGAGTTGAGTTTGTTACTCGCAAGATTACGAATGCAGTTGCACGTATTAAACTTGGTCTTCAAGACCATATTGAGCTCGGTGACCTATGGCCAAAGCGAGACTGGGGTTACGCAGGTGACTACGTAGAGGGTATGTGGTTGATGCTTCAGCAGGATACGCCAAATGATTACGTCCTCGCAACAGGTGAGACTCACTCTATCGAAGAGTTCCTTGACCTTGCCTTCAAAGAAATTGGCATTGAAGACTGGAAGCCATATGTGAAACAAAACCCTGCATTCATGCGACCCGCTGAAGTTGACCTTCTTCTCGGTGACCCAACAAAAGCAGAGACCGAACTTGGTTGGAAGCGAAAAGTTGATTTCCCTGGTCTTGTGAAACTTATGGTTGAACACGACCTCGCGATTGAATCAACGAAGGTTTAATTAATGGTTTCAAAACCTCAAAAATGGCAGCGTCTTCATAGGGAGACGCTGCTTGATACTCGCTTCATGAAGGTATATCAAGATACTGTGCAACTTCCTACGGGCGCTGTGTTTGACGATTATACCGTTGCAACACTGCCTAGTGGTGTTATTGTTGTTGCAACTGATACTGAAGGCCGGTTAATTACCCAATTTGAGTATAAGTATGCGATTGATAAGGTTATACTTAATCTTCCTTCTGGGAGTGTCGAGCACGGACGTACACCATTAAAGGTTGCTGCACTTGAGTTAATTGAGGAGACGGGGTACGAATCGAACGAACTCGAATTTATTAAAACAATCTATGAGTACCCTTCGAAGCTCGATCACGTTATTCACGTTGTTCGGGCGAAAAATGCCGTAAAAGTAAAAGAAGTTGCTCACGAAGCAACAGAATCAATTAGCGAAGTTCATCTAATCACGGCAGATATGCCTGATTTTGGTGGAGAGTTTGATACAACGTACAACATTACTGCACTTGCATTAACACTTCCTGAGTATATTAGAATCTAGAGTTGTCGCCGAGCGACGAAATCAATAATAGCTTTTTCTGGGTTTGATACAGGAGACCAGTCGAGTTCTGCTTGGATACGCGTTGAGTCACCAATAATATCTTGTGCATCGGTTGGCCGAATCTTAGATTGATCAACTGACGGTGTGATTGACTCGAGATTCATTGCTTTTTGTAGGTAGTGAAGGATATCAAACCCAGCGAGGGATGAACCAGATGAAATGTTGTAGGTGTCATGCTCGAGAGAGTCTGCGGTTGCGAGTTTTGCGTAGGCTGAAACAATATCACGCACATCAGTGTAATCTCTTTTTGTGGTCAGGTTTCCGACGAGGATATCAGATATGCCCGATTCTTTTGCTGTCATTAGTTGGTCATAAAGATCGGCAACGAGAAAGCCGTTTCCTTGCCCTGGGCCAATGTGATTGAATGGGCGAGCGATAACGACATCTGTGCCGGCTGCACGATGTTGTTTAATAACTTCTTCGGCACGGAGTTTTCCAATTGCATAGGGTGAGCCTTGCGTCGTCTCAGCACCTTCACTGAGAGGCATCGGCTGGTTTGGGCTGTATAGCGCACCGGTACTCACAGCGACAACACGGCCGGTAAAGCCTTGTTGCTCAGCGGCGTTAAGAAGATTATTAGTCATCTCTGCGTTACCTGTTTTATAGAGGTCTGGTTTATCAAAAGACTCGGCAACGGACGCAAGACCTGCAAGGTGAATGATGGCAGCAGCGTTCTTAAGAACCAGACTGTTTACCTGGGTTTCGTTAAGAAGATCAGCTTGTTGGTAGCTGTCGAGGAATGGGGCGACGTTTGGGTTTGGAGTGGAATCACGACCAACACCACTGACTGCGAAATTAGAGGACTTGAGATGTTGAGCAAGGTGCTCACCGACAAAGCCATTAATGCCCGTCACTATAATTTGACTTCTTTCAGACATAACTGAATGTTAGTATAACACATGCTTAACCATTGCCTTAGAGGTTATTTACCTCTATAATAAATGCATTGTGGAAGTCACTAAACGATTGAAAAACAAGTATGCTTACTCGATTATCTTACTCCGACAACTTGTAATAACGGAATTCAAGCTTCGTTATAAGGGATCGGTATTAGGGTACGTTTGGAGCTTATTACGACCGCTAGCATTGTTTGCTGTATTGTATATTGTATTCGTACAATTTTTACGATTTGGAGCGGATATCCCTCACTTTGCAGTAGCTTTATTATTAGGTGTGGTTATGTGGAATTATTTTATTGAGGTCACAACAAACGGATTAACTTCTATTGTTAGCAGGGGTGATTTAATGCGAAAGCTAGCTTTTCCTCGGTATGTTATCGTGGTTGCTGGCTCTTTTTCTGCACTTATTAATCTAATGATCAATCTTCTTGTGGTAGGTTTTTTCGTTGTTCTAAATGGAGTTGATATTACTTGGAGTGCGTTATGGATTGTTCCGTTAATCGCTGAGTTATTTGTTTTAGGGCTAGCAGTCGCCTTTCTTCTTAGTGCGCTTTACGTAAAATTTCGAGACGTCGGATACATCTGGGAACTTGTTTTGCAGGCGGGATTTTATGCAACACCTATTTTGTACCCTGTCGCAATGGTAGCTTCAATGTCATTTGCTTCTGCGCAAATAATGCTTTTAAATCCAGTAGCGCAAATCATTCAAGATGCCAGGGCGGCTGTAATTTTTTCTGAAACGGAAACCGTCGCGACGATATTTGATAACCCCTATATGCGTCTTATCCCTATAGCAATTGTCATATTACTAGCAGTTGTGTCTGCAATATACTTTAGGAAGAAATCACCAGGATTCGCGGAGGATATATAGATGACTGAAATAGCGATACGAGTGGATAGTGTTTCGAAGAATTTTGTTTTACCTCATGAAAAAGTTGACTCGGTAAAAAGTTTGTTTACTCAACCCTTTAAAAAACGCCAGAATTCAGAAACTCAACATGCTTTGAAAAATATTTCATTTGAAGTAAAAAAAGGTGAATTTTTTGGAATTGTTGGTAGAAACGGAAGTGGCAAAAGCACCCTTCTAAAGATTATTGCTGGAATTTATAAGCCAAACGAGGGTAGGGTGGATGTTAATGGTAGGTTAGTACCGTTTATTGAACTTGGTGTTGGTTTTAACCCGGAATTAACCGGAAGAGAAAACGTAGCCTTGAACGGCGCACTTATGGGCTTTTCACCTGCGGAGATTAAGGCTAAGTATGAAGATATTGTTGATTTTGCCGAATTAGAGCGATTCATGGATCAAAAACTTAAAAATTATTCCAGCGGCATGCAAGTAAGACTCGCATTTTCAGTCGCTACAATTCTTGCTGAGTCTGACATTCTCCTTATTGACGAAGTATTGGCAGTTGGCGACGCAGATTTCCAAAGAAAATGTTTTGAATATTTCAAGGATTTGAAACGAGCCGGCAAAACAGTTGTTTTTGTAACACATGACATGGGTGCTGTTATTGAGTATTGTGATCGGGCAATCTTGATTAATGACAATAAACTTGTAAAAAGAGGTACTTCAGAAGAAATAGCTGTTGCTTACAGAAAATTATTTCAACCAAAAGAGGAAGACGACAAGCCGCTAGTTCAGAATCGTTGGGGTGATAATAGTATTACGATTACCCAACCACGCATCTCTAAGAAACTAGTAGATGACCTGGACGAAACTATTACTCTTGAATACTCTATGAGTGCAAAGAAAGATGTTGAAAGTGTAATTACGGGCTTTTCTGTTAGTGCACCAGACGGTGAAATTATCCTAGGCATGAACAACGATATTAAGCAGAATTTTATTCGAACTCTTCAGTCAGGAAATAAGATTGGATTATCATGGGAAATTCCGAATGTATTTTCCTCTGGGATTCATACTATAAATCTCGACACTACCTATAACGGTGGTAATGTTGTCGCTGACCGCTGGGAGAATGCTATACAGTTTCGTGTTAATAAGGTAGAAAAAACTCCGTATAAAGTATCCCCAAGCGTTGGTTTAAAATTAGATTATAAAGTAAAAAAGACCTAGGTATTAAAGGTGAGGATTACAAAATCAAAATTAAAAGAAGTTTATCATAAGATTGACAACAAGATTACGGGTATAATAACTCGACTTGGTTCTTCTGAAGAGAAAATAGTAATTTCACACCCTGAAATATTGGTAAGAGACGACCGTAGTCTGGAGAACCTTTTTGGTGCTGCACGTAGATACGATGTCGAAGATTTTTTTGTTTTACATAAAGAAAAGGAGAAACGAGACCTAAGCATAGGTTACCGGTTACTACTCAAGTCCTATCAAGGTAGTAGAGATGGCGCTATGAGTATAGCTAAAAAAATATATAAATTAAGGTACGACCGATGAAAAAGCATATCATAGTTGATGGTCAGATATTCCAGACCTTAGCACGCCACAGGGGGATGGGGCGCTACTCAGAATATCTGTTAAGCTCAATTATTTCCAGTGGTTCTTATGAATCGGCCACCATTATTCTATCTGAAAATAACCGTGGCGAATTAACGAGTTCAGAAGAAAAATTATTATTTAAGCATGCTAATGTCGTACACCTGAACCTTTTTGATTCAAGCGAAACTAACGTTTTAGACGCAGAGGTGCATAATAAAATTGTTTTAAATGAATATATTGAAAACCTAAACTTTAAAAGTATTGAAATTGACTATTTATTGCTTGCACCTTTTCAAGAGCCGCTAGTGTCTGTGTTTCCGGATGAAGTTTCTAAATTTTTAGTATTCTACGACCTAATACCTTATCTTTATCATGAACAGTACATACATAAGATGCCTTTTGAGAAATATCTCAGCCACTACAAAATACTATTCGAGGCCGATAAGTTACTGGCTATTTCAGAATCTGTTAAGAGCGACATATGTCTTTATTTAGGAGTCTCTTCGCAAAAAGTTGAGGCGATTCACGGAGCTGCAGTAAGATCAAACACTCCAGCAAGGCCTATCTCCAACTTTGATTTGCCGAAAAAATTTATCTTAATGCCTACTGGCGATGATCCAAGAAAGAATAATGCAAAAGGAGTTGAAGGCTTTGAACTTTTTAATAGCAAAAATGACAATAGTTACCAGCTGATCATTACATCAAATATCCATTTCTCTGAAAAAGTGAAACTTCAGAATCTTTCAAATAATTTAATTTTTACAGGTAACCTAGATGAAGCCGAGTTAGATTGGCTTTATGACAAGTCTGATGTCGTAATGTTTGTATCTGAAAGTGAAGGCCTTGGACTACCTGTTTTAGAGGCTGTTGGAGCTGGTAGTAAAGTTGTCTGCTCATCTATTGATGTGTTTAAAGAGATTTCGAATAACGCGTTTTACTATTGTGATGAAACAAATCCGATTTCAATTTCTAACGCTCTCTCAAGCGCGGTAAACAAAAAACTCTCTAGCGCTCAAGAGAGTGAGTACAAACGGATCCTAGACTATTACGACTGGCCAAAAACTGCAACCCGTGCAATCGATGCTATGAAAGACAATCAATTAGCACATTCAAATCAAAAGAAGCGAATTGCAGTATTTACACCGAGGCCCGATGGAATTTCAGCTATTGGTAAGGTTGTATCCGAAACACATCCGAGTATGCTGAAGTATTTCGACATTGATTATTTTTACGAAGAAGGGCCTGCCAACATCAGTACAAGGCCAAATTACCTTCAATATATCAGTAACTACTACCCGGCTGCTAATTTTTCCGTAGAATCATACGCTGATTACGATGCAGTATTTTATCATATTGGGAATAGTGAGTATCATCTTCAAAGCATCGCAAATGGTCTATATCTACCGGGATATGTTATTGTTCACGACACAAATATAAGTGATGCATACAGAGTAATGGCTGAAAGAGACGTTATATCTAGAGCGCGCGCAGATCTTGAAAGTGAAATAACTAAAAAAGGAGGATACACACTGAGTAATCATTTAGCAACGATTGTGACTAATCAAATCGGTATCATAACACACTCAGACTATGCACTAAATGCAGTAAGAGAGATTTCCACAGAAGTTTACTCTCAAAAAGTTAATCTCCCCACAAACACCCCAACTATAGTTAAACAAAGAGACTATAAAAGCCTATCTTTTGGCCTAGCGGGTATTATTGCCGACATAAAAGGGACAGAGGTTATTGAAAGTTTGGTAAAAAACCCAAGCAATAATAAACATAGTTTTTTACTTTTTGGCTATAACTATTCAACCGACTCAACGATTAAACGCCTTAATTCTTACAGCAACGTGATGGTTGAAACGAATGTCACCGACCTAGACTTTGTAAAGAAAATGAAAAAACTTGATGTATTTGTTAACTACCGAATGAAATATCAAGGTGAAACTTCACTTTCAACACTTGAAGCTATGAGACAAGGAGTCGTTGTTATAGTGCGTAATGTTGGTTGGTATGCGGAATTACCTGACGATGCAGTGGTGAAAGTTGAAAGTATAGAAGATGTTGCAGACAAGATAAACGAACTCGTTAACAACCCACAAATACTAAAAGACATTTCAAAAAAAGCTGTACACTATATTCAGAAGCACCATACGCACGAAGAATACGCACGAGGAATGTTAAACTTGATTAATTCAAGTAATAAAACGACGACTAGTGAGAATCTAAAAATTAATAAGATGTTACTTAACCACAAGGTTAAATCTATGTCTGATCTCCTGAAAGGTAGAAAACTATGACCATATGGATCGACTTAACGGATCTGCTGCATTGGAACGGTAATCTAACCGGAATCCAACGCATTCAGTTTAATATCTCACGCCTATATATTGAATCAGGAAAAGACGTAAGATTCTTTGCTCATTTTGAGCATTCCCGATCATTTCGTGAGGTTGAATTTAATCCAGAAGATATGGTGAAACTAGGTATTATAGGTGAAAAGAAAGTAAAACGCTCAATTTATAGAGGCGTTTTAAGACGAGTTCGACTTCTTAATCTAGAGATACGAGTACGAAAAAAAATAACTGTCGGGTTGAATAAGATTGAACGCAGCATGAGAGGGGTTGTAAAGTCTCCATTTAGCTCAAACGACGTTGTCTTGGTCATGGGAAGTATCTGGCTTGGTCATTTTATAGACGACCTTAATGTTGTTAAAAAAGAACATGGCTTTAAACTCGTTCACTTTGCGTTTGATATGATTCCAAGTAAACTACCTGGTTTTGTTGTGCCTTGGTTACCGAAGGTATTCACGAAGTACCATAAAAAAGCATTTAGCATTGCCGATGGTATCGTTTCTATTTCTCAATCAACAGCCTTAGATATTAAAGAATTTATGAACCTAAATGGACTTGAATTAACTGCAAAAGTTAAAGTAGTTAGGATTGGCGAGAGTATCGACGACTCTAAAGAGAAGGCTGTTAAAGGAGTCAAACCCGGCTACATCTTATCTGTTAGTACGGTTGAGGCACGCAAAAATCACGCAGCACTTTTTTATGTAATTAAGGAAGCATATAGACTCGGAATTGACCTCCCTAAGATAATTATTGTTGGGCGAAAAGGTTGGCATACCGGCGATATGCTTTATATGTTAGAAAATGACCCAGTAGCTAAAGATGCTATCGAGGTTATAAGTGGCATCGATGATTCTCAGTTAACGTGGCTTTATAGAAATTCGCTGTTTACCATATTCCCTTCTTTTTACGAAGGATGGGGCATGCCCGTTGCGGAATCACTTGCGTATGGAAAGATGTGTATAGCAAGCAATACTTCGTCTGTACCGGAAATTGCAGGAGATCTTGTTGAGTATTTTTCACCTTTCAATACAGGTGAAATGCTAGACAGTATTGTAAAGTTTTTAGATGACGAGACTCGCTCTAAGAAAGAAGCTTTAATTAAAGATAAGTATAAACCTACTAGCTGGGCAGAAATGTACTCTAATGTTGCAGATTTTGTCGAATCTATTTAGCCGTCGTTTTTGAATCTATAACTTTTATGAAATCTGCATAGGAATTGTCGAACGTATATTGAAAACTTGATTTCCAAGCATTCAGCCTGATTGTCTCGTAATCATTACTGTTGAGAAGATCCAATATAGCTTTTCCCATAAGTTCGGGTTGGTTATTGGGAGTGATCAATCCCGTAGTTAGGTCTTTGACGCTATCTCTCAGCCCATCAACATCGTATGCTATTGCGGGTGTGCCTTGGCTGTTCGCTTCTGTAACTATCAGCCCCCAACCTTCTTTTACGGAGGTGACAATAATAACTCCTGCTTCTCGCATTAACTCTAGTCTTTTGTCGGTTGAGACCCGTCCTGCTACGGTTATCGAGTTTTTATGACTTGATCTGGCGATATATTCGAGTACTTTTTTCGCGTAGTTTGAGGAGATATCTCCCGCGATTACTAGTCTTAGCTCAGGCTGTGCAGTATGTGCAGCCTCGAAGGCTTTAACTGCCTCTAGGGTTCGCTTCATCGGACGTACGGAACCGAGCGACAGAATAATATTCTTGTGTCTTTTCTTAGACAGCTCGCTCACTGGGTCCATAGCCATCCCAACCCTAAATACATTGACATTAGCGATCCCGTGTCTTTCCATGTCTTTTTTTGAACTGAGAGATTCTGTAATTGCTAAATTGTACGCCTTTCCAATTACCCTAAGCATAATTGGTTCAAATATATAGCCAATTATAGAAAGAGGGAATATCATCTGATAAAACCACACTTCACGAGCAAGCTGGTACGCAAGTAGAACTTTTTTTGGTGCTTTTGTATATAAGGCTGCGAAGAACGGAAGAGTGTTCATCTCATCGACAACTAAATCTACTTTTTTTCTGAGTTTTTTCCGGTATAATAACGATGCTTTTATGTAGACCGAATAACGTCCACCCGTGTAAAAAGTCTCAATACCTTTATGTGTTCGTTTGTCACCCGATCCTTTGTAGCCACTAGTAATAAGGGTTACCGAGTGACCATCACGAACCATGCGTAGCATAATTTCATGAGATACTGTCTCTGCTCCGCCAGATTCGGGGTGTGATATATCTTTCCAAGAAAACCAAACTACATTCATGAATCGACTGGGTCTATCTTTGTCTCTTCGCGAACAACAAATAATGGCCTACTTTGACTTTCTGCAATTAAACGTGAAACATAAACACCAATTAAACCCTGGGATGATAGTACGATTCCTATAAGAAATAACGTTAGTAATCCTAGGAGTGCTGAACCTGATACGTTAAGCCCGAGAGGGTCCATTAATAGGAATTGTTCTATAAAAATAAATGCACCCGTAAGTGTACTTAGTACGATAAATATAAGTCCCAGATATCCTGCTAAAAATAAAGGAAGAGCACTTAGTGATACAAATGTATTAACAGCAAGTTCAAAAAGCTTCTTGAAAGTGTAGCTTGCAACACCGTGCTGTCTTTCGTTTGCATCAAAATAAATGTATGAACGCTTGAAACCAAGCCAGTCGATCAAACTGCGCGTCATGCGATTTCTTTCATTGAGTTTTTTAAACTCGTTTGCAACTTTTAGGTCAAGAAGACGGTAGTCAGTAGATCCAGGGATGAGTTCAGCTCCGCCAGAATTATTAAAAATTTTATAGAACCACTTAGAGCCATGCCTTTTTATAAAGCCCTCATTTTTGTTGCTTTTTCTAATACCTATGACCACCTCAGTACCACTCGCCCAGTGCTTAATAAATTCAGGGATGAGCTCTACTGGGTGTTGACCATCGGAATCGAGACTTAATATTGCTACACCCTCGGCTTTGTGAATACCAGCACTTAGTGCAATTTCTTTACCAAAGTTACGTGAGAGATCAATAATTTTTACGCTAACAATTTTGCTAGTTTTTAATTTTTTTAGCTTACTTAATGTATCGTCACTGCTGCCATCATTAACATAAATAACTTCATAAGAATATTTACCTTGATCAGCAAGTACTGATAGAAGGCTTTCGTGAAACCATTCAATTCCGTCTTGCTCATTATAGACGGGCGAGACTATGCTAATTAATTTATGTGTCATTACTTCCTTACCTGCCTAACATACGCAATTATACTATAATAGATAACACCGACACCACCACTAATTGCCTGTGCAAGCAGCACTGCTAGAAGCGGGTCATTCGACTGGCTGTAATAAATAAATACGGTCAAAAATATGGCAATCATTGATATCGCTTGTAATGCGCTGTGACGGTACAGCTGACGTGCAATGAGTATTACCCCCATCATGGCACTAATAGACAAGAGGCTTGATCCAATGGTCGCTAGCACTAATAGATTACTCATCACCAGGTACTGGTCGCCAACAATAATCAAAAGAACACTATCGCCAAACAGTAAATAGAGAGATACTAGCGATGCGCAGAAAGCTAGAGCGACCAGTAAAAGAATCTTTACCGTTTTGCCTTTTTCTCTGAACTCTGCTGCGCTTGGAATTACTAACCACATCAAAGGGCTGACTGCGAAAATTGCTATTTTTGATAATGTCGCTATACCAGCATATTCACCAGCCTGCTCCGGGCTTAATGTGCTTTTCGCAAGAATGGTGTCGAGGCTCATTAAGATATTTACAGCAATAATCCATACGCAACTGAGAATTAGTAGCCAATCAGGTTTGAGTATATGACCCCAGTTGCTTGTAAACGAAAAGGTGTCAGAAAATGACAGGCTATTTTTCTTATTTAGAATAAATATAATTACCGCGATAAACTGACCAACGGCAATTCCTAATATGGCGCCAACTGCACCCGTGCCGGTTAAAACAAAAAGGACTGAGAAGATCAGTTTAAGACCGGACCCTATTACGTTAAGTGTCGCAGCTCTTATGTATAGATTCTTTCCTTGAAGTAAGCCGATCGTTAGTGTAAAAGGGACTGTTGATAAGATAGCTATCCCCATAACGATAAAGGCGAGGGGACTATTAAAACCAAGTTCCTGATGAAAAAAACTACTTACGATTACGAGTACAAGAGTCAGGGCGGCGGTGGATATGTTAAGTGCGGACGAGAGAGCAATTATCTTTTTAGCTAACACTGGGGGGCTTTTTGAGTATCGTATTGAAACGAGGACGGTGATGATGTTAAGTGCTAGAAATAGAACTGACACCTGAAATAAAATTGTTACTATGAACTGAACTTCACCATACAGGTCGATAGGCAGGATTCTTGAAAGAACGGGATAGTACAGAAAGTTTAAGAAAGAGGTAAGCATTGACATCAAGTAGAAATAGTATGGTGTATTTCTACTTTCTTTATTGACATCTAACTTTAGCGTTTTGAGACTCATTTAGTTATAATATAGGTTAGTTAGAGTTATGGAAAGATATCTTAAGAAGACAATGGGGTTATTTGGTAAAGCTCATGCGCAGTTGATGCGCAAGAGAGTTTTTCTGAATGGAAACCTATACGAATATATTGGCATTGGCTTTCTTTTTATTGTTATTACACTTTTCCTTACAAATTTCACGGTACTGCAGGGTAATACGAAACTATTCGTCGATGGTCCTGGTGATGGCACGGCAGGTTTCTTATGGTTCAACACCGTCGAAGCTGATCCTAATCCTGTGCTTGGTCATACTGATATGGCCAACTATCCTGAGGGAGAGGAACTTTTTAACCCGACACAGGTTACTTATACCTTAGTGTGGACGCCACTTTGGATACTTTCAAAAATCTTCGGCCCAGTCATGGGATTGAATATAGTTACCTTTCTTGGAATTTTTTTGTGTGCAATTATCATGTACTGGCTTGTTAAGAGACTCACATCAAATCCATATGTGGCGGTTTTTGCTGGGTACGCAGCTGCATTCACTCCATACCATTTAGTAAAATCAAGCTCTCATCTTACGTATATTTTTAGTGTGGTTTTTGTATTAATTCTTGCCGCGTTTATTGGTTACTGGAGGAGACCTAGTACTAAAAGGGCCGTGCTATTCGCTTTGACTATTGCGGTAGCTTTTTATACAGATGGCTATTTTATTTTAATCGGCTCTATTTTTACGGTATGTTTAATTCTAGCTGGATTTATTCACGATGCTTTGCGTAAAACGATAAAGTCAACACTAGTAATTAGACTTAAGCATGCGGGAATAATAATTGGAGTTCTTGCTCTAGCAGTAGTACCTATCGGTGTTACGCAGTTATCACAAGGTTCGGGCGTAGACAAATTCCTGAGTGGCGCGCGAGGAAGTATACAGTTTGATATTGAGCATTATTCTACGAGACCTATCGACTTCTTTATGCCATCAACAATTAACCCGTTTTTCTCTCAAGATGAGACGTTTAAATCGGTTGCTGAATTGCAAAATACTAGATCAAATACTTCAGAGAATAATACGTATATTGGATATGTACTATTGATACTGTCCGCTATTGGCCTTGTGCTTTTCATATACAACGCACTATTTCCTAAAAAAAGCTTCCTAAACGTAAAAAAGTATCCTTATATTGAAAATTACAAACTTGTTTATGTGATTTCGTTTATATCGATACCGGTGTTGGTATGGTGTATGCTATCCCCAAGCCTTACTCTATTCGGACAACCCTTGATTGTACTCTCAGATATATTACTTGCCCACGATATCTCTTTGTGGCGCGTTATGGCTCGCTTTTACTTACCTCTTCATGTCGTGTTTGTTGTGGCTGCCTCGTTTGCGCTAGCCGCACTTACTTATCCTTTGTTTAACGATAAAGGTACAAAGAAAAACCGGAATAAGGGACGAGTTAAGTATGGTATAGGTGCCTTGATAATTTTTCTTTCCCTTGCTCTAACTAGCATCGAGTACTCAACAGCATTAAGTGGTATATCATATAATTTTGATAACATTCCCAAAATTTACTCTCAGATCCGTGATGACAAGGAGATTAAAGTTATTGCCGAACTGCCCCTTATGGACAGGCCATTATCAACAAATTATGACTTTGCCACGGCGCAGATCGTTCATGGAAAAAAACTCGTAAACACGCCACTTACTAATACTGTTCCAGGTACCCGCACTGCGCTTGGAACCTCTATCGAGGCTGTTGACTATGCGATCCAACGCGGAGCCGATACGATTATTACTCATAATATTTCTTGTAGAAATGATAAAGCTTGGGGTAGCCTGAAGTATACCGATGAAAATCTGTCCGGAACCATGGAGGCATCTTATTATGGCAGTCCAATATGTGTCTACTCGGTTAATAAATCGTACGCTCCAGATGAATTTTTCGTAAAATTAAAGTACGGCACTTTCTCTGATGCACCTTACATCGGTAATGATTTTAAAGAGTACCAGTCACTCTATATGGAAGATGGGTGGTTGAATGTAGTAGATAGTAGGGGTAGTGTTCCGAAGCAAGGTTACGCAAGCTTTAGGGCTGATATACAGTACACCCCAGGATTAAAAAAGGAAGATTCAACATCATGGCACCTTTATCAAGAAGATAGCTTGATTGCCTCAGGATCAATCTCTGACCAGATAATTATTGAGAGGCTTGATGTAACAAAACAGATTCACGTTAAAGTAATTAGTTCAGGTGCGCCTATAGATAAACCTTTTATGATTAGCCTGAGTGACATTGTCGTCACAAAAACTAATTAACGGTTATCTTAAACGCCATGGTTCCGTTATTAAATACGGTTCGACCATCGATTACTAAGCCGAAGGGCTCTGTATATGTTCCTGGAGACTGAGGGGCCTTGATCTCAAACTCAAACGTGCCAGACTGTCCCGGAGCAACAGATGATTCTTTTAGCTCCGCTGGTCGCGTACAACTAATAATCCAGCTAGTTTCGCATATAGCACTACTTCTTCCCCATGGTCCATATGTTGCGAGGCGAGTGTCACTCACGGTAAAAGCCCCAGACTTTGTCCATGTTGTATTGCCCGTATTTTTCATGACGACTTCAGCATAGGCTTTTTGATTTGGTGACAATGTGGCATTCCAGCCGAGGGCTGTATTTTTAGATGAGTCTGTATATACTTGCTGCCAGGTTGGTTGTGCGGAGAATGTAACAGGACTAACGTTGAAATTAAAGGTCATTACACCACTCGTAAAGGTAGTTCTACCATCTACTACGAGACCGAACGATTCGCTGTATTTTCCTGGGTTTAGCGGAGCGCGAATAGGGAACTCAAACGTGCCAGACTGTCCCGGAGCAACAGATGATTCTTTTAGCTCCGCTGGTCGCGTACAATCTATGATCCATCCAGGATCACAGACAACACTCTTTTTACCCCATGGTCCGTATGTCACCAATCTAGTATCTGTGAGTCCAAAAGCCCCAGACTTTGTCCATGTCGTATTGCCCGTATTTTTCATGACGACTGTTGCATACGCGGTCTGACCGGCTGCAAGATCTGCATTCCAGCCGAGGGCTGTATTTTTAGATGAGTCTGTATATACTTGCTGCCAGGTTGGTTGTGCGGAGAATGTAACAGGGTTTACCTTGATACTGAATGTCATAGCACCGCCATTAAAGGTCGTTCGTCCATCGACAATTAAGGCAAAGGATTCATTGTATTCACCAGGATTTAAAGGAGCGCGGATAGCAAACTCAAACGTGCCAGACTGTCCCGGAGCAACAGATGATTCTTTTAGCTCCGCTGGTCGCGTACAACTAATAATCCAGCTAGTTTCGCATATAGCACTACTTCTTCCCCATGGTCCATATGTTGCGAGGCGAGTGTCACTCACTCCTGGCGCTCCTGATCTTGTCCATGTCGTATTGCCCGTATTTTTCATGACGACTGTTGCATACGCGGTCTGACCGGCTGCAAGACTAGCGTTCCAGCCTAAGGGTATTGATTTACTCGAATCTGAATATAACTGCTGGAATGTTGGTTGCGATGAAAAGGCGGGTGTCTTTGTTGTGCCAAACCAGTCGGTAAAGTAGAGATAGAAATTTCTATTCCCGTATGCACCGCAGTGTGAAGTTCCCCATCCAGAAGATAAGGCACCGGGATTTGGTTGGTACGGAGTGTAATTATAAAGTGCCTGTGTTGATCTATTCTGAATATTAACCGTAGTACCTCCGCATGAGGCATCTGGGTTGTAGCGAATATAATTTGCCCCAAGCACGTAGGGTGTATACCAGCTAGGAGATGCGTTCATGATTGATCGGAACATTCGAGCGGACCACCTTAGCTGGTTAGTAAGTCCAAAGTACTGCGAATCACAGGCAGCAGTGTCGGGGCAGCCGTATCCGGTAGCAGTACGATATTGGGACGATCCAGGTATTGGCCACGTATCTGTTATGAGGCTTTGTTCTTTCTGTAACAAGACTATAAGAACTTGTGGGTTAATAGAGAACTCTTGAGAGAGGTCATAAATAATCTGCGCAGAGCTTTTTCCGTTTTCTGAAAAGTCTTTCAAACAAGTGAATGGTGGCGAATATCCACGAGCTGCGGCCCACTGAGCCCTTGTGCCGCCCCCGAATTCAGAAGTCTGCCTCCCCTGGGTATCGCAAACAGGAACTTTGCTATTAAGAAAATCTTGGATTTGGGCTGCGCTCATCGAGTTATTGTTGACGAATATACCATCATCAATGATCCTACCGGCTTCCCAATTTGCCAAACTTGCTTTAGCGGTTGTGGGCTGAAGAATAACTGTTGAAACCACACTAAAGAAAGCTATTAGCGCAATAAGACCGAATAACTTTTTAAGTGACATTTATACTAACCTCCGAGGTTGCTTTACCGGATGCCGAGCCCGAATTGACATTAATTTTTATACTCCACTGGCCTGTTGATAATTGAGAAAGAGGAACATCGAAACCTTGGCACGTGGAGTCGGAGGGTCCGGATTGTATGCCTGCATTGAGCGTAACTACCGTATCACCCTTGGTAAGAGTAAGGGTGCATGTGCCGTTTGCAACTGTGGAACTAATTAAAGTTCGTATTTGAAGCGTAGAAGCTGAATTATTTTGATTCTTTGCGGTAATTGTAACTGCAAGTTCCTCTTTTGGCGCTTGGGGTGTTTCGCTTTGATTTACGGAATCTTCTTTTATTTGCTGGGCGGAATCGATCTGGTCTTGGGTTGGAGGGTTGAGATTGATTGTCGGCTGTCTTTCTTCGTCTGGAACGTCTTGCTGGTCTGAAGATTCATTTGCGATTCGTACTGATACATACACTGCGGCAGACGCTAACAACAAACCTAATAGGATTGAGGCAATGACTAGTCGATATTTATTGATGGGTGTTTTTTTATTCTTGTTTATTTTCATGATAATTAATTCGCATCATTTAACATAAGTGTTTATATAACTATATCACTTCAATCCATAAAGCTCAACTAACACGACAGGCAATCAGATGGTATAATTGAAAAATGATTACAGTAATAATTGCCGGAGGGTCTGGTACACGATTGTGGCCGCTCTCAACAAGTGACTATCCAAAACATCTTTTAAAATTAACGGGTGACCGAACGCTTTTGCAGTCTGCGTACGACCGAGCGGTTCGCGTGGGTGAGATTGTTTACGTTGTGACAGAGGCGGGTCATGCACAGCACGTCAAAGACCAGCTCCCTGAACTCACAGACGAGAACTTCTTGATTGAACCGGGTCGTCGAGGTACGGGTAACTGTATTGTCTTTGCGCTTGATGTGATTGGTCGTCGCCACGATCGCAGTGAGCCAATCGCCTTCGTTCACTCTGACCACAATATTCGAGATATCGAAGGGTATGCGCGGTCACTTTCAACCGCTGCTGACGCTTCAGTAAAAAGCAATAAGGTAACACTAATTGGGATTGAGCCGACATTTCCAGCGACTGGGTTTGGCTACATTGAGCGCGATCACGAAGTTCCTGAAACCGATGCGTTTGTTATTGATTCGTTTAAAGAGAAGCCTGATTTTGATACGGCTAGCCAATATGTAAAAGCAGGTAACTATCTCTGGAACTGTGGTTACTTCGTTGGTTCGGTAGATACTTTCCTTACCGAGATTGAGCGAGTTGCTCCGAATCTTCAGTCAAGCTACGATGCATTGAACGCCGTTGGGGAGCCTCTCGGAGATGCATATAACGAAGCGTATCTTTCTCTTGAAGACCTCGTTATTGACTATGAGCTCGCCGAAAAGTCAGACAACCTTGCTGTTGTTCCTGCAAATTTTGACTGGATGGATATTGGTTCATTCAAAGACCTCCACGAGGCAAATGATTCTGACGAAGCCGGGAACTTCTTTAGAGGTAAAGCGATTTATGACGATGAGCTTGAAAATGCGTACATTCAGAATGAAGAAGAAAAGCCGGTTGTTGTAATTGGACTTGATAATATTGTCGTCATCAACACACCTAACGGTATATTGGTTGCGCGAAAAGACCTAAGCCAGAAGGTAAAGGACGCTGTCGCAAAAATTAAAGCTGATCAGGAGTAGTAATGAAAAAAGTTTTAGCATTTGACCTTGATGACACGCTTGCTGTCACAAAATCACCGATTAGTGACCAAATGGCAGAAGTTTTAAGTAGTCTTCTTGAGCACTTCGATGTGTGTATTATCTCTGGTGGGCGATACGAACAATTCCAGACTCAGGTGATTGAACGGCTTCATGTTAATCCACATATTCTTAACCGACTTCACCTCATGCCTACTTGTGGCACACGATACTACCGGTATGATGAGCTGAAGAAAGAATGGCAACTTCAATATGCAGAAGATCTCACCGAAGGCCAGAAGAAGCTTATTATTGAAACGCTTGAATCTTCTGCGAAAGAACTTGGTCTTTGGGAAGAAAATCCAGCTGGCGATATCATTGAAGATCGTGGAAGCCAAATTACTTTCTCTGCGCTTGGCCAAAAAGCCACGCCAGAAGATAAATACGCCTGGGACCCAAGTGGCTCAAAGAAAATGGCACTTCGCGATCTTGCTGCGTTGTCACTTCCAGGGCTTGAGGCTCGCGCTGGCGGTTCAACGTCAATCGATGTAACTCGTGAAGGCATCGATAAGGCGTATGGAATGCAGAAGCTTATTGATGCACTTGAAATCTCTAAAGATGATATTTTATTTTTCGGCGACAAACTACAAGAAGGTGGTAACGACTATCCTGTAAAAGCAATGGGCGTTGACTCACTTGAAGTAGAGGGCTGGGAAGATACTGTCGGGCGACTTGAGGCTATTCTTAACCTCATTAAGTAGTGAGGTTAAGACTTGCGATCGGTACTGAGCGCTGCGTCACTCACAATCTTACTCATCTTCGTTGCAAAGAATCCTTTATCGAATCGCTTCGCTTTTCGGTGAAGGGTTGCGGGCAAGAAGGATAGTGTTTCAAACCGTTGGATAGCTTTTACGAGGCTATCCACTGTTTGTTTTTGGAAGAGGACGCCGGTTTCGCCGTCTTGGATAATGTCGAGGGCGCCACCTTTGGCGTAGGCGATCACGGGAGTTCCGGCGGCAAGCGCTTCAACAGCAGAGATGCCGAAATCTTCTTCGTTCGGGAAGAGGAAGCCTTTGGCTGATTGGGCGAGCTTCACGAGTTCTTTGTCGCTGATGCGGCCAGTGAAGTGAATGGTCGGGCCGGCGAGGGCTTTGAGACGCTCTGTATCAGGCCCGCTGCCGATGACGGTTAACTGCGCGCCTAATTTGTTGCAGGCCTCAATAGCAAGGTCAAAACGCTTGTAGGGGACATGGCGACCCCAGAGTACGTAGCCGCTCCGCTCGCCTTTTGGTGGCGGAGTGAATCGCTGTACATCAACAGGTGGATAAACGACGGTGCTTGGCTTACCGTAGTACTGCTTGATTCGTGCTTGGGTGATGGTCGAGTTGGCGATAAAGATATCAATATCTTCGATTGACTCAAGATCTTTCTTGCGCATTTGTTTGACGAAGAAGGGAATGAATGGGCGAATAAATAGGGTGAGCGGGCCGAAACTAAATTCTTTGCGGAATTCTTCGTAGTGGCTCCAGTAGTAGCGAACTGGCGTGTGGATGTAGGAGATGTGAATTTGGCCGGGGCGAGTTTTACGAACTGCTTTTGCTTCGGCGCTACTTGAACTGATAATGATATCGAATTCGGAGAGGTCGAGTTTGCGGAAAGCTTTGGCACGAGCGACTGGCCAGAGGACGTGCTTGTAACGGAGTGCTTTAGGAAGTTTCTCTTGGAGGTACGTGGTGCGAACATCGATCTTGCTGAATGCTGGCATTTTTTCAGCATCATACACGGATGTGTAGATTGGTGCTTTAGGAAAGAGTTTATGAATCTCTAAGACGAGCGGTTCGGCGCCACCCATGTTGGTGAGCCAGTCGTGAACGATGACGACTTTCGGTGCTGCCATTTATTTTGCTCCGCGGCCTTTGACGACGATGAGTGCTGTTTTGAAAAGAATCTTAATGTCGAGCCAGAAGGTCCAGTTTTGTGCGTAGAAGAGTTCGAGTTCGATGCGATCATCGAAGCTGAGTTCGCTTCGGCCAGATACTTGCCATAGACCAGTCATACCCGATTTTACGCTGTGAAGCAGTGAGGTACGACCTTTTGCGAGTGACACTTCTTGAGGAAGAATAGGGCGAGGGCCAACGAGGCTAATGTCTCCCTTGAAGACGTTGAAGATTTGTGGGAGTTCGTCGATTGATGTTTTGCGAAGGAATGCGCCAAAACGGGTAATGCGAGGATCGTTCTCAACTTTGCGATTTTTTTCGTATTCTTTGGCGAGATCTTCGCGGTCCATTTCACGGAACTCAAGCGCTGCGTCTTTACTGCCGAACTTTGAATCCATACTACGAAATTTAATAAGACCGATTGGTTGTGAGAAGCGGCTGAGGCGTTTGCTAACGTAAAAGGCGGGGCCACGATCGGCGATTCGTTTGATGATGAAGATCGCAAGAAGGAATGGTGAGAGCACGACGATGAGGATTAAACTGACGATAAAATCAAAGACTCGCTTCAGGATTGCTCCCCAGCCGGTGAGCGGTGTTTGGTAGACGGTAATCATTGGGTAGCCAACAAAAACATCGACGGTATTTTTACCTGAATAGAATTCGGCTTCTGCTGGGATAAAGCTGTAATCAATGTGGTGCGTTTGTGCGGCAGAGAGAATCTTCTGGTTTCGCTCCGGGTTCTCATATAGGTCTGTTTGGATGATTGCGGTAATGTTGTTAACTTCAATATCTTTTAATGCGGATTCAACCATTGAATAATGGTGTGCTTGGTATGAATCGGGCAGGATCTTTTTTGGGCCAGCAATGGCCACGACACTGTATCCGCTGCGTGGCGTGTCGGCAAGTTCACGGGCGATGTCGTTGGTAGCGCCAGAAGAACCGATCAACAGGACTCGTTTTATCCCACGACCGTAACGGAACATCATCGTGCGGACAAAACGCATGACTTCGCGAACGAAGACGATGAGAATGAATGAAGCCGCGAGTGCATAGAAAGCAACAAGGCGAGCGGGGAAGACCTCTTTATCACTAATATATTCCCAGCCAATCACGAGAAGGATGCCGATGAACGAACCGATAGCGATCTTGCCCCATTCAATAAGTCGTCGTTGGTAGGTGTTTGGCTTGTAGAGACCAATAAGTGCAAAGACGAGAATCCAGAAAGGAACGATGAGTAAGAAGGTAAGGAGGTAATCGTAGGCGTAGATATTATGAAGGAGCGGGCGAGGGTCGTATTGTACGCGGGCAACGTACGCCAAAACGAAGGCAGTGATCAAGACAAGCGTGTCGACGACGATGAGGATAAAACTGTAGAGTTTTGAATTTCGACGGAGCATAAGTGCTGCTTATTATATCACCTTAGGTGTGTGGGGCGAGAGTCGGTATAATGAAGAATATGAAATTGCTCGATAAACTGTTTATTGGCACGCTACTGGTAGTGTTTGGCGGGGTAATTTTACACGCTCCGCTAACGGTTGGGCTACAAACCCTCTTCCCTGACGCGGCGCTGGGTATTAAGGCCTGGAAAGAGGTGATTTTGATTATCGCCAGTCTCCTCTTGATGGTGATTTTGACCGTTCGCGATAAGTGGTCGATTCTGAAGAACCCGATATTCTATGTGATTGCGGCGTATGCCGTGTTACACCTGCTGTTGATTCCATTCTTTGCCACGGGCACTGCTTCAGTGGTGAGCGGATTGATGATCGATCTTCGTTACATTCTTTTCTTTGTGTTGGTCTATGCTGCGGCTCGCATGTATCCGCAGTTCTCGAAGCAATTTATATGGGTCGGGGTTGCCGGTGCGTTGGTGGTGATGATTTTCGCTATTCTTCAGTTAACAGTATTACCGCACGACATTTTGAAACACATCGGCTATGGTATTTCGACAATCATGCCGTTCATGACGGTTGATGAGAATATGGATTTTATTCGTATTAATAGTACGCTTCGCGGGCCGAACCCACTTGGGGCGTACGCAGTGATTGTGCTGGCGGTTGCGGCGGCTTTCTTGTTAACTTCTCGGCGTGCTTTGAAGAATCGTGCTGGGGTTATTATTGCGATCGTTTCTGTCGGTGGGGCGATGGCGTTATGG
>Ga0247806_10000539_pt1 | contig 23386 bp, 16 predicted proteins | sample UWRJL059202B1_FD_179935 | JGI IMG/M metagenome (GOLD analysis project Ga0247806, IMG submission 179935) | Plant litter microbial communities from Arlington Agricultural Research Station in Wisconsin, United States - UWRJ-L059-202B-1 | ecosystem: Environmental > Terrestrial > Plant litter >... | reverse complement strand
GATTTACCGACACCATTCGGTCCCAGCAAAGCGATCTTTTCTCCGCGTCCAACGGTAATGTTAATATCCTTGAAAAGTTGTTTTGTTCCGTATGTTTTCCCTGCGTCGTGCATTTCCAGTACCCATTTGCCCGGCTGATTGCTGAGCGGGAAGGAAATCTTCATTTTCGCAACGGCATCGCTCTCGATCTCGATGATCTCTGTTTTGTCGAGCTTCTTGATCAGCGATTGCGCAAAAGCTGCTTTATTTTTCTTCGCACGGAACTTGTCGATCAGCTCTTTCGTGTGCTTGATATCTTTCTCCTGCTGTTTTTTCGCGTTCACCATCAACGAAAGCTCTTCGGCGCGCTTTTCCTTGTATTTCGAGTAAGCATACGGGAAATCCAGTACGCGTCCCTGCGAAATTTCAAGCGTTCGCTTCGTTACATTGTCGAGGAACAAACGGTCGTGGGAAATGACGATCACCGCACCTTCGAATTTTTGCAGGTAGTTTTCCAGCCACGCGATCGAAATGATATCGAGGTGGTTGGTCGGCTCATCGAGCAGGATAATGTCCGGCTGATTGACCAATATCTTGGCCAGCTCGGCACGCATTTTCCATCCACCGGAAAAAGAAGAAAGCGGCTGGTCGAAATCGTCGTGGCTGAATCCCAATCCTTCGAGTGTCGCCGTGATCTTTTCCTCCCACTGGAAACCTTCGTGCAGGTTGAACTGGATATTGAGCTCGGAAAGCTCATCCAGCAAAGCCAGGTAAGATTCACTTTCATAATCCGTACGCTCCACGAGGTCGTGGTTGACCTCGTCCAGGCGCGTGCGTAACTTGTTCAGCAGCTCATTGGAATCATTCAGGTAAGCAAATACATTTTTCGTCGTGTCGATCTTCAAATCCTGTGTCAGGAAGCCGATTGTCGTGTCTTTCGGGCTGTGGATCTTTCCTTCGGAAGGTTTTTCCCATCCGGCCAGCAATTTCAGCAAAGTGGATTTTCCCGCACCGTTCTTTCCGGCCAGGCCGACTTTATCGCCCTTGTTGATCTGTAATGTAATGTCCTTGAATAAAAATCCCTGGGGAAGGTATACCCCAAGCTGCTCTAAATTAATCATGGTGCAAAGGTACGATGTTCTGATGGAATCTACCTAATCTGATCCTGCTGAAAATCAAAAACAAGCTTTCAAAACGTCCGCCGGCCCGGGATTCAGCGCATGTCGCTCCCCGGGCCTTTGAACGGCTGTTGTTGTTTGCCTGCATTATGCTTTAATCTTTTGTCCAGCTGCCGATGACTTTGACCGCTGGTCCACCGGTTTTGGCACGCACCAATGCGATGATTTGGACAACATCGTCTTTGCGAAGCTGTTTGATCATTGCTTCATCCGCAGCACTCATACGAGCACCAAAAACCTGGATTGGTCGCTTGAAAGGCTGTGCCGTGATCGTGTAGGAAATGATGCCGTATTCAACATCCAGTGGAATTTCCGGACCATATTTGCTGAAAATCTGGTTGCCCGGCACTTTGAATCTTTCTCCTTCGGGAATATTGCCCCAGTACAGATCGGGAGGCGGCAAAGCCGAAACCTTGAAGTTATAAGTCCCCAGCGGCACAAGCTTACCCGTCGAATTATTTTTCCCGGCCACGGAGATTGTGCAAGTGCGGCCACTTCCCGGCGAGGCGATCCATTGATTGCCCGACTTTTTGAGTGTGACACCATTCCCTGTCAGCACTGTTTCCTCATAACCGGAAGCAACGCCTTCTACAATATTCGGATAGCCCCTGTACAAGCGATTCATCTCCGGCAGCGAAACTGTTCCCGAAGGTTTCATGACGCGGATGGTTTTGCTCCAGGGCATCGTTTTCGTTTCTCCGCGCTTATTGCGAATGCTGATATTTCCCTGCAGGTTATAATCTCCGGGCGCAGTTGGTTTGAAAACGACTTTGCCCACGCCGTTTTCAACACCTGCGAGGTTTCCGCCTGTGACGGTTATACTCGGATCAGTATAGCTGTCGAAAGCAGCCATCAACACCTGTAAAGACACTTCGTCACCGCTGTTGACCAGTTCCGGGCCGTAAGCCAGCGGCATGATCTTGTTGAAAGAATATTCGCTGCCGCCGATCCGGTTGCGCAGGTGGGAAATTGCATCTGCACGGGCCGTCAGGATCTCTTTCTGCAAAGAAGACAAAGACGCAAGCGCAGCCACAGAAGGAGCCTGGTCGAAAGTTTTCCCTATCCAGTGAACACCCGTCACATCATTCACGGTGTACCTTTCGTTTTTCGTCAGTGCTGCGTAGATCTTTACAATGATCTCCCTGTCATCCGGATGCACAACAGATTGCTTCATCGCTTTATCGAGCTGTTGATTGAGATCTGCATAATTTTTAAACTGCCGGATCACCGGCGCATTGAAAAAGTATTTTTTGTCCTCTGAAATCGCTGTGGACGCAAGGATCTCGACGAGCTGGTTGCGGTACTGGTTGTAATTGTTCCAGATCTCCATGCCTTTTCCGGTCGGCCTTTTGATATCCTCGCCAATCAGCAGGTACATCGGCTTGTCATATTCGTCCTTGCTCTCGACTTTTTCCAGGTTCATGCGCGTCGGTTTCAAAGGTTCTTTCGGATTGAAGGCGCGCGTAATGATGTGCGCAGGGCTGACGGTGAGGTCTTCTCCGCAATTTTCAAGCAATTTCAGCTTTATTTCGTCAATTTGACGGATGACTTTCGCTGTCAACCCATCGATCTGTTGAACGGCAGCGAACTGTTTTTGGGCGAGCATGCGCAAGGCCTGCTCAGAGGCACTTTCGGCCTGTTCCTGCAACTGGTTCCTTTTTTCAAGTCCGCGTGCATGTTCATTTTCATTGCTGATCTGGATGTTTTCCTCGATGGCGACAAAAGCATCGAGTATCGTCTGGGAAACGTTGAGTGCCAACAGGGCGGTTAGCACGAGGTACATCATTCCGATCATTTTTTGTCTGGGTGTTTCTTTTCCTCCGGCCATGGTTCTGGTTTTATTGGGTTATACTCCGGAAATCCCAGGTGCTGCGAAAAGTAACAGGCAATCGCATAAAAAAAGCCGCTCTTTTACGGAACGGCTTCAAAATAGAGCAAAGTGAGCAATCAGAAATGCCAGACGTCATGCTCGAGCGTACGGATCTCTTCGGTGATCTTCTCAGATTCCATCAAGGCGTCTACACCGGCACGGTAAGACTCCACATTGCGATCGAATGTATTGCTTTGCTTGTAGATCGTGCTGTTGAACTGCCGTTTCCAGAACAAGTCGTCGAAACTCATCCATTGTGCATCATTTTTTGCATTGTAAGCGAAATAATTGTTGAACACGGATCGGCAATGCGGGAAATACAGCCAGAACATTTCTTCCAGGCCGGTAATCTGTCCTTCCGGCGTTTTGTTGTAGCGCACAGGTGCAATGCCGAGAATGCGCACATCGAGTACCGATCTTTCCTTGTCGAAGAACCAGTCTTCCTTCAAACGGTATTGCACGATATCTCCGGACAAATACCACAGGGTATCGCGGTCGGGATAAACAAAACGCGTACGTGCCAGGTTCATCGAATCCTCTCCAAACCGGTCGACCAGCGGCTTATCGCTCTCGGGTCCCAGCGATCCGAGGTAATAGAACAACTTGTCGCGATATACCGAATCTGTACAATAATTTTTGCCTGGCTCCGGCACGATCGGGTACTTGAACTGATCGCCGTCACGCATCGTGAAAGCATAGGGATTGTAAGGTGAAAACACCTTCAGGTCGCCATTCAGCACATGTGCCTTGATAACGGAGTACAGGCTCCAGCGCGACGAATTCAGCACCCAGTTGCCGCTGGCATCGTAAGCATCCAAAGGATAATACAAAGGATGATTGATCTTTTCGCGCAGGTCGATCGTGCGCCATGTGCGTTTGCTCCAGACTACGTCGGCTTCGCGAACAAATTCGTACGGGATCATGCGTTTTGTCGGGATGTGCTCCCGGATGTAAATACCGTCGATGACACCGCCCATGGCATTGATCGGTCCACCGCCAAAAAGGTCTGGCGGACATTGGGAGTGCAATGCGTGATGCACGGCAATCAGGCAAAGCGTAAGGAATACATTTTTCATATTTCTGATTTAAAAGCGTTGGTTATGCCCTTATAACCGAAATCGGAAGGATGTGTTACATGTGTGAATGAGGATATGGCGATGAAAAAGTTTCGGTTTTGCTTTATCGGCATATGGCGATATCGCGATCCCGTTTCAAATCAGTACTTTTCAATCGTGGGATGAATTTCGCATCCAGATGTTGGATATCCTTCGGGCCAGAAAAACAGCTGGTTTTACGGTAATCCTGGTCCACGAAGTGATGTGATCCCTAAATCATTCAGCTTACTTCATGGTGACATCCAAATTAACCCCAACAAAAAAGCCGCCCCTTTTCGGGAGCGGCTTTCAAATATTTTTCGATCAGCTTAGAAGTGCCATACATCGTGTTCCAGCGTACGGATCTCTTCAGTAATCTTTTCAGATTCCATCAAAGCATCCACACCGGCTCTGTAAGACTCCACTTTTCTGTCGTAGGTGTTGCTCTGCTTGTAGATGGTACTGTTGAACTGACGTTTCCAGAACATGTCGTCGAAGCTCATCCATTGTGCATCATTCTTTGGGTTGTACACAAAGTAGTTGTTGAACACAAATCGGCAGTGCGGGAAATACAACCAGAATACTTCCTGCAGACCTGTAATCTGGCCTTCTGGTGTTCTGCTGTAGATAACCGGTGCAATTCCGAGGATGCGCACATCAAGTACGGATCTTTCTTTGTCGAAGAACCAGTCTTCTTTCAAACGGTACTGAACGATGTCTTTGGACAGGTGCCACAGTGTATCTGCCGCCGGATAGATGAATCGGGTACCATCGGCACTCAATGAATCCTCACCATACATGTTGGAAAGCGGTTTGTCGCTCTCAGGTCCCAGGGAACCGAGGTAAAAGAACAATTTATCTTTGAAAACCGAGTCATTGTAATAATTCTTACCTGGCTCAGCAACAATCGGATACTTGAACTGATCTCCGTCCAGCATACGGAATGCGTATGGGTTGTAAGGAGAAAATACTTTCAGGTCACCATTCAGCACGTGATTTTTGATCACGGTCCACAAACTCCAGCGCGATGCATTTCTCACCCAGTTTCCACTCGGATCGTATTCATCAAACGGGAAATACATCGTTTGATTGATCTTCTCACGCAAGTCGACTGTTCTCCATACGCGCTTACTCCAAATCACATCTGCTTCTCTTACAAACTCATAAGGAATCATTCGTTTCGTTGGGATATGCTCCTGGATATAAACACCGTCAATGATGCCTTCTGAAGGAACATTTATCGGACCGCCGTTGACTTCTTCCAACTGAGAGAAGGAGAAACCTGTCATGGCAATCATCACCGCACTAGCAACTAAACTTTTCATAATTGAGATATTAATCTTTTTTTCTTTGGCCGACCTTTACAGACCGGCCAACGAAAGTATTTACCCTTGCGGGAAATTATATTCTGAAAACTCCGCTTTTCTTACGGATAATTCCGTCCGGACCTTTCACTTGTGTCATAAAGCTCACCGTTGAACCTGATTTGGCTTGTTTGAGCAAGCTCGTTGCATCTGGTGTCAGCTGGTTACCTGTTCCTTTTGCAGGACGTGGTGCACCGGCTACGTTCAATTCCCAGGAAACAACCTGGAATGCAACGTTCAATGGAATTTCTGGTGGGTATTTCGCAAAAAGGCGCGTTTCAGCTTTACTTGCGGTTTCACCGTCTGCAGCACTACCGAAGAAGATCGCCGGCGGTGGCAGGTTGGATACACGGAACGTAAATGTACCCAGGGATACAGTTTTGTTCGTAACGGTATTTTTACCGGAAATCGTGATCGTACAGCTTCTGCCCGCACCTGGTCTTCCGATCCAGCCTTTGCCGGATTTGGAAAGTGTTACGCCATTTCCGCTCAGGGTAGACTCAGGATATCCTGAAGCAACACCTTCTACTTTGTTGTCGTAACCGCGGTAGAGCATGTTCATCTCCGGCAGGGAAACAGTTCCTTCCGGTTTCATAATCTTAACGGTTTTCGTATAAGGCATTGTCTTTGGAACACCTGCCTTGTTCTTGATCGTAATTGTACCAGTCAGTACCATTTCAGAAGTACCGCTTGCTTTCAGTTTTACGTATCCTTTTCCTTCTTTCGTTTCAGAAAGTGATCCCTGGTTTGGTTTCACTTCCGGCTGCTTGTCAGAATCGTAAGCCGCCATCAATACCTCAAGGGTGATGTCTTCACCGTTGTTAGCGATATCCGGACCATAAGCCAAAGGCATGATTTTGTTGAAAGAGTATTCTCCCCCACCTACGCGGCCTCTGATCATTGCGACAGCATCTGCTCTTGCAGTCAGGATCTCTTTCTGCAAAGAAGACAAAGATGCCAGCGCTGCTACAGATGGAGAGTGGTCAAAGGTCTTACCAATCCAGTGAACACCTTTTACATCGTGTACATCAGAGAACTCATTTTTAGTCAATGCACCGTAGATCTTTTTGATACCCTCTTTGTCATCCATACTTACGTTGGAAGCTTCGATAGCTTTGTCGATCTGTGCGTTCAGGTCTGTGAAATCTTTGAATTTGTTGATGGACGGTGCTTTGAAGAAGAATTTTTTTCCTTCAGACGGCATAGAACTTGCAACCAATTCTGTCAATTCCTTGCGGTACTCATTGTAGGATTTCCACAATTTCATTCCTTCTCCTGTTGGTCTTTTGATGTCTTCACCGATCAACAGGTGCATTGGCTCATCGTATTTATCCTTACCGTCCACCTTATCGAGGTTCATACGGGCTGGTTTCAATGGCTCTTTAGTGGCGCTGTATGGTACACGGATGATGTGCTCCGGTCCTACAGTTACGTCTTCACCACAATCTTTCAGAATCTGTACCTTCAAATCGTCGATCATCTTGATGCGCTTGGCAGTCATTTCATCGATTTCTTTAACGGTCGCCATCAAAAGGATTGCTTTCTTCTGAATATCCGGCAGACTTTTGTCTTCGGATACTTCTTTCAGATCTAAGCGTTTTTCTTCACCACGGGTATATTCATTTTCGTTGCTGATCTGGATATTCTCCTCGATCGCCACGAATGCATCCAGAATAGATTTGGATACGTTAAGTGCAAGAAGAGCGGTAAGTACAAGGTACATCATACCGATCATCTTCTGTCTGGGGGTTTCTTTTCCTCCTGCCATGATTAATTAATATTGTTTTTAAATGTGCATTAATTAATGTTTTAACAACATCAGTGGTTCAATTGCAAGCAATTAACCTCTGGTAATTGTCATAGCTTTCAACATGTTACCGTATACATTGTTCAATTCTGTCAGGTTTTTAGACAAGGTTGCCATGTTCTCTTTGTACAGTTTTGTATCCTGTGCAGAGTCAGCAAGGCTTTGCATCATGTCTGTAACCTGTGCCTGGAATTTCTCAGTTGCTTCGAGGTGTGAAGAAGAACCTTTCAATTGCAGTTCGTATACATTGTTCAATGCTGCGAGGTTTTTAGAAACTTTCTGCATTTGCTCACCGAAAGACTCACCTTCCTGTGTAGAAGAAGTCATTCCAGAAATAGAAACAGATGCTCTTTCGTATGCTTCTGACAAAGAAGAAACTTTATCTGAAGCTGCCTGTAAGCTGGATACATAAGAATCCGTTGCTGCTGCAGCTGAAGTAACACCTTTCAATTGGGAAGCATTTTCTCCCAAAGCACGCATTCCGTCGCCCAAACGCTCCAGCAATGCGCTGTCGATTTTAGCTTCCTCCAACATTTTGTCCAGGTGTTCAGTAACGCCTGACCCTCCTGCTCCACCTCTTCCTCTGGAGGATGGCAAAGCTGCGTGGTCTAATTCTTCGCTGTGACCAAGTCCCAATTCAGGATAAACAAGCTCCCAGTTCGGATCTTCGTGAATCGGCTCGAATGCGGAGAAGATGAAGATCAATGCTTCCGTACTCAAACCTACAATTAACATTGGCCCTGCAAATGGCCAGTGCATAATTTTAAATAATGCACCTACAATTACTACTGCTGCACCGAAACCGTACAGTTTCGCCATAAACAATTTCCATCCTTTACTTCCTGGTTTCATAGTTTACCTTGTTTTTAGGTTCTTAAAATAATTTATTGTTTTGTTTGTTTGTTTATTCTTAGCGAAGTTGAATGTCGCTCTGAATTTCTTCGCCGCCTTCTTTAGAGAAATCTCTTCCTCCACGTCCGAGGTGCGTCATTACGTTTCTGTATCCTACATAAGACTTGGCCGTATCCTGGTATTCATACGTCCTGGTTGAAGTCTGCAGGTAATACCCAATGTCTTTCCATGAACCACCGCGCAATACCTTGCGTTTCATAGATGGTGGATCCCAGTCCATTGCATCGTATCTGTAGTCTGTGTTCAAATCGTGTGAGAATTCGTACATAGACTCGTCGTAAGCTGTTTCACACCACTCGGATACGTTTCCTGACATACAGTACAGTCCCCATCCGTTCGGGTTGTAAGAGAATGCTTTCACCGTATGGAAACCTCCATCCTCGAAGTAACGTCCACGCATCGGCTTAAAGTTACCGAGGAAACATCCGGATTCATTTCTGATGTAAGGTCCACCCCATGGGTATGGTGACAAAGAAAGGTCGCCACGTGCAGCTCTTTCCCACTCAGCTTCTGTCGGCAAACGGAAATCGTTCACATACAAATCGCCCATGGCCTGCAACCAGGAGTTCAGCAATTGTGTTCTCCACACGCTGAAGGCTTTCGCCTGTACCCAGGTAACACCAACTACAGGATAGTTGTCATACGCCGGATGCCAGAAATACATCGTCGTCATCGGATCGTGGAAAGAGTACGTAAAATCTCTTACCCAGCAAAGCGTATCCGGGAACACATTGATGACCTCGTCAATGATGAAACGCTGACGGTTCTCGTGACCGCGGATCGCGTTGTTTTGTCCTTTTTTGTTGAACTGACCCAGGTTGAGATCTTGTCCCTGCGGATCTTCCGTAAATGGATGCGGAGGTGTGTTCAGCTTACGGTGCTCGTCGGAAACAGGGTTACCCTGCGGATCGATTCCATTTGGAACGATCTCAATACGGCCACGGCGCGCAGCTTCACGCAAATCCACCCAGTAATAGCGGAAATTCAGCTTTCGGGTGTCGATCTCCCTGCGCTTGTAGAAACGCTCCGGCTGTGGATAGTACATATCCGCGAGCAAAGGAACTACTTCCTCGTCTTCGTAAGAGAATTTTCTGTCCCAGTTCAAACCGAAAATGGTTCGGTTCAACTCCCGGTCAGAAGGATCATAGTCGACGTACTCCAAAGCACCTTCATCAAAATACCTGTCGGTATAATTGATGTAACGCTCCGCATTCTCGTCTTCTTCTATGCCGACGTAAATTTTCTCACGCGCTATCGAATCACGCACCCATTCCACGAATTGGCGGTATTCATTGTTCGTGATTTCCGTCTGGTCCATGTAAAATGCCTGGACTGAAACCGTCTTCGAACGCGTTTGATGCAGGAAAGGAACGTCTTGGTCGTTCTCTCCCATATTGTAAGAGCCAGATGGTATGTAAACCATACCGAGCGGTAGCTCCGGTTGATAAACCGTCCTACCCATTACACCGGTCAAGTGCCCTGATCTCGTGCTGCATGAAGCAATCACCGTACCAATAAGACCTACTAACAAAAGTTTTTTCATTCTACCTCTTTTTATTTTCCGGATACATCACTAACAATCTACAGGATCAATGTACTTACTGATATAACGGAACCCCTTGAAATATGGTTACAAAGATTTATATTTTTTTTTGATTTACAACCACCTTGGGTGTTTGTATTTATGAACAGGTATTGGCGGCAGATAATAACAATATTTCGCCATTAGCTCATGTGAACCTCTTGAAACAGTAGATAACTTGTTGACTGTGAAGTCGTAAGAATATCCAAAGGTCCACGGACCGAAATGAACACCTATCATTCCTGCAACCGCATCGCTCGTTCTGTAGGTAAGACCTCCGTAAAATCTATTGTCCCAAATGTAGCGGACATTGATATCTGCCGAATACTGAACCAAATCCGTGCGCAATAATGCCTGAACATCTAAATCATGTGTTTCTCCGAATAAATTCGGGAAACGATAGCCCGTCATAGCGTAATAGTGACGTGCGGGCGTATATTTCAACACCTCGATCTCAGATTCTGAAAGGTGGGTCGCTGAAAGTCCTGCATAGAATTTTTGCCCCATCCCCCTGAAGTAAATCCCTGCGTTCACATCCAGGTTGGTCCCGGAAGTAGCCAAAGGAAGCAGCGGATCGGCACTGCTTGTCGGCGGAACCCATTTCGGATCCATACCCAGATTCAGTATACCTACACCTGCACCGATTCCAAAAGTACCCACATTCTGTACAAACAAGTGGTAGGAATAATTCAGCTGAAGGTTGTTCTGTCTTGAGAAAGCAATCGCGTCATGGTAAAAGGACAGCCCTACTCCACCTATATTGTAACGGTCCAGGTTGGCCTCCGCATTAAAAAGTGCCGAGTTTGGTGCCCCATTCACCTTATCCCATTGATTTCGATAGATCATTGTTCCGCAAATCCCATCGGAGATACCGGTGGAACCAGGATTAATACTCATCTTATCAAAGATGAAATGAGTGATCAACTTGTCTTGCTGCGCCAGGGAAACTCCCGAGGTTAAAGCAATGAATGCGGAAAATGCAAGTAATCTTTTCTTCATAAACAGCGTTAGTTTGCATAAATTAAACTGGCCAAGCCACTATGTAGCCTCCCAATAGGGCACTAAAATAATTATTTTTCTTTACAATTTATATTTTTTGTGAGAAAGTTCCTGGTTTTCCACAATTAATTGTGGATTAACTCTGAAATTAACACCGTTCACGCAAGAAAAACAACCGTTTAAGCAGGCATCTCCCCGTTTTCAAACGAACACGCCCGCATTTGGTTACACTTCAGTTCAACTTAATTTCTGATAGGTTTTCCACCACAGGTTGGGCAGCTCATTTTGCATCGCCTGCAGGTAGTCTTCATGGTTGCAGGGCACTAAGTGGTGACGTTCGAATTTCATTCCGGTTTTCGGCGGATAAGGAACTTCCATCCACCAGCGTTCGGATTTGTGGCTCTTGTAAAAAATCAGGTCGTGCTGATAGGCTTCGAGGCTTACAATGAACTTAAAATAATCTTTTTTGCTGCCGATTGGGAAATCGCCCTTGCGCTGGGCAATTCCATCGAGGAAATACCAGATGATCTGCGCGACCAGGTGCCTGGAAGTCTGCTTCAGATTGCCGGGAAAAAGGTTGAAAATTCCGAAGCTCGTCAGTTTGTCGCTGATGCCGGCATAGCGGGCCACCTGGCAGATCTGATCGCCGTAGAATCCATTGGGTGAATCGTAGTAGTCGCCTCCAAAATCTGCTTCGCGGATGGATTGCAGGTCGAGGCTCATGATATCGGCATTGCGCAGCAAAGGTTCTGCGATCTTAAAATCGGCATTGAACTCGCCCAGGCGGCAGGCGTCGAAATACAGCTGCTCGAACAAATCCAGCTCGGATTGCTTCACAAAAGGCATCTGGATTCCGATTGTACTGTGGTTAAACAGGAAACAAGGCCTGTGCATGAGGATCTGGCTCAAAAAACCGTCCTTGTGGATCGGCGCATCCGGGGAACCGAGGTCGAAACGGGAATCTATAGATACGAGGTTGACGGTTTGCTCCAGCTGCTGATACGCCTGGTAAAAAGGAAAGGTCAGGTCCTGCGATCCGCCGATCAGTAACGGCAATACATTTTTCTTCAGGAGCTCGGCCGTTACCTGCGTGATCGCAAAGTAGGTGTCTTCGATGCGCTCGCCGGGCAGGATCGTTCCGAGGTCATAGATCTCGAACTTCCAGGAGGCCCCTGCATGGAGCGTATAGAGGTAATCCCGGAAACCGGCATCGGATTGTCCATGCAATACAGGCTCGCCATTGCGGAACTCCGGACAATAGAACAAAGCAATCCCACCGGACTTCAGGACCGGAAAATGTCCTTCCGTATGCTGCTGGATGCGCTGTCCGAGGGTTTCTTCCTGAAACACGCCGTCTGCTGCAAGCGGCATAAAATAGATGGAAATGTCTTTCATGGTCCTGATGGAGTAATTAAAAGACAAAATTAAGGGGAATGGGCATCTGCCGGACGGCATACTGCCGGAAAAAATGAAACCCCGGAAGTGGATAACTTTTGAAAGTCGCTCCAGTTCCGGGTTTGGGGTTTTTATTTCTTCTTTTTAAAGGCCGCTTTCTTCTTCGGCGCAGGCTGATTCTGGGAAATCTCTACACATTGTGCATGGGTCAGCTCTTCGATCACCGCATCTTTCGGCAGCTTGAAGTTGTCCTTGCCGATCTTCAGGTAAGCACCCCAACGACCGTTCAGGATCTGCATATCGGGATCCTCCGGGAAAACTTTCAGGATCTTATTGGCATCGTCTTCCCTTTTTTGAAGGATCAACTCAGTAGCTCGTTCCAGGGAAACGGTCATCGGATCATCTTCTTTTTTCAGGGAAATAAAGGCTTTGCCGTGTTGCAGGTACGGACCGAAACGGCCAACATTCGCTTTCACGACCAATTCTTCGAATTCACCGAGCGTCCGCGGCAGCTTGAAAAGCTCCAATGCATCTTCGAGGGTAATCGAATTGATGGATTGCTCGCCGCGCAGGGAAGCGAACTGTGGTTTCTCGCCGTCCTCCTTCTCATCGCCAATCTGTACCATCGGACCAAAACGGCCAATGCGTACCAGAATCTTCTTGTTCGAAACCGGATGCACACCTAAAATACGCTCGCCGGTTGCGCGGTCTGAGTTCTCAAGCGTGTCCTCGACATTGTGGTGGAAAGGACTGTAGAAATCGTGGATCATTTTCGTCCATTCCGTCAGTCCCTGTGCGATCTCATCGAACTGCTCCTCCACCTTCGCGGTAAAATGGTAATCCATGATGCGCTCAAAGTGGTCGACCAGGAAGTCGGTCACGACAATACCTATATCTGTCGGCGAAAGCTTGTTTTTCTCTTTCCCCGTCACTTCCGTGCGTTGTTCTTCGCTGATCTCGGTGCCCGAAAGCTCGAAATAAGCATATGCTCTTTCTTCTCCTTCTCTTTCTTTTTTCTCGACGTAACCGCGCTTCTGGATCGTGGAGATCGTTGGCGCATACGTAGACGGACGACCAATACCGAGCTCCTCGAGCTTCTTCACGAGCGATGCTTCCACATAGCGTGGAGCTGCACGGGAAAAACGTTGCGTTGCCTTGATCAGATCGCGCAGCAGGGTTTCCCCTACCGAAACAGCAGGCAACAGGCCGGACTCTTCTTCTTCGTCTTCGTCCATCGACGATTCGAGGTATACTTTCAGGAAGCCGTCAAATTTGATGACTTCTCCTTTGGCATTGAAAATGTCGGAGATCTTCGGCGAGCCGATTTTGATCGTCGTGCGCTCCAACTGCGCATGGCTCATCTGGGAAGCGATCGAACGTTTCCAGATCAGGTCGTAAAGTTTTACCTCATCGGACTCACTCTGGATGGAATGCGCCCCGAAATCGGTTGGACGGATCGCTTCGTGAGCTTCCTGCGCATTGGCGTTCTTCGTCTGGTATTTGGTCGGCTTCGAATATTTCTCTCCGTAAGCACGGATGATCTCTGCCTGTGCTCCGTCAATCGCTGTTTGCGACAGGTTGACGGAATCTGTTCTCATATAGGTAATGCGTCCCGCTTCATACAATTTCTGCGCGACACTCATCGTTCTAGATACGGAGAAACCAAGCTTCAAACTCGCTTCCTGTTGCAGGGTCGAAGTCGTGAAAGGCGTTGCCGGCGTTTTCGTAGCCGGTTTCATCTGCACATCGAGTACTTCGAACTGCGCATCTCGACAGCTTTCGAGGAATGCTTTTACTTCTTCGGCAGTGCCCATGTTGCGGCTCACTTCGGCTTTGATCTTCTCCTTACCCTTCGCAAAGATCCCCTGGATGCGGAAATAAGTCTCGGACTGGAAGGCCATGATTTCTTTCTCGCGCTCCACGATCAGGCGGACAGCAACGGATTGCACACGTCCGGCAGACAAGCTGGGACGTACTTTTTTCCAGAGCACCGGTGAGAGCTCAAAACCGACCAGGCGGTCTAGCACCCTTCTCGCCTGCTGTGCATTGACAAGCTCGATGTTGATATTGCGCGGCTTTTCGATTGCCTTCAGGATCGCTGATTTCGTAATTTCGTTGAAAGTGATGCGCTTTGTTTCTTTTTTAGACAGGTTCAGCGTCTCATACAAGTGCCAGGAAATGGCCTCTCCTTCGCGGTCCTCATCCGTCGCCAGCCAAACCACTTCGGCTTCCTTGGCCAGTTTCTTGAGTTCTGCAACAATCGCTTTCTTATCGGGAGTGACTTCGTATTGCGGTGCAAAATTGTGCTCTATATCAATGGCTAAGCCTTTTTTGACCAAATCCCTGACATGTCCGTAGCTCGACTTGACAACAAAATCTTTCCCGAGATAACCTTCAATGGTTTTGGCCTTGGCGGGTGACTCGACGATTACTAAATTCTTGGCCATGTACGCTTCTGTTTTAAATGTGATGCTCCGAAAAGCTGTGCAAAATAAGCTTATTTAAGTTCAAAAAGCAAACAGTACCTATTTAAATACATCAGCGGCGCTTTTCGGGGAAGAAACAACGGTCCTATTTTCTGTCGCGCATCCCTACTTCGTTCCGCTGGCAGGAAACGATCCCGAATACGTGTTTTTTACGCTTTGTAAATCAGGTAATTCTACGTGCAAAACAACGAAACCACCCGCCTATCTTTGCTACATAGTTATTAACCCCTAAAAATCAAGAACATGAACAATTTTGGCTTATTTATCGTTTCTTATGAGATCACAACCGGTTTATTAGGTGCTCCGACACTGCGTACCAACCTCGTGGTTTCCACACCTAACAAAACTGTAACCGGTAACGGACACGTACACAACGGTTCAGTGCACCCTGCTTTTGAACTGGATTCCAAACTGAACGGTGAGTTCACCTACATGACCGTGATGCCGAACAACACGCACATCCTGGTGACTGCGAACGGCACGGCTTTCACGCCACCTACACAGCCGATCGAGATCCCAAACCTGAAATTGCGCATGGTACTCGAAGCTGACTGGTCCGCAGGAACTGCAACATTCGACTACATCGGTGCAGACGGTCAGTGGGTAACGATCCAGAACGCGAAAGTAACGAAAGTGAACACCGTGACTGCAACACCAGCCGCATCGGTTGCTTCCGAAGCACTCGTGGCCCAAAACTAAATCAATATATAATCATCCCATAGTTAGGTCTAAGAACAGGAGCGGCATGCAGTCGCTCCTGTTTTTGTTTTAACTCATTTTTAGTTGGAAAATTTCATAGTCCGTATGGGCATAATCCGGCGTAGAAAAAACCAGAGGAGAATTGCATTGCTGAACCTTCCGCCGGAACTAAAGCTAAAGATTGTATTACTCTGCGGTATCCAGGAAACGTTCAAGCATCGGCGTCACAAAATCAGCGGCTTTGTAATTGCCGGAGAGTGTTGTTACTTCCCCGATGTAGGCACCGTGTCCACCGGGGATGATGGCCAGTTGTGACCCTCTGATCAGCCTGTGCATCTCGAGCGCATGTTCGGGCGTGATGATATCCTGATCACCAATGATGATCAGCGTTGGCACCTGTATCGCGCTGAGCTTTTCATCCGGGATGTCTTTGAAGTTCACCATGCGTTTCGCATCCCGGTCGTGCATGACCTGCAAGCCGTTCGGATCTTTCGCAACTTTCCGGTAAGCTTCCTGCAAGGGCACGGGCATTTGTTCCAGCTTCGCTTGTTTCATGAAATCCCAGAAGAATGTGGGAACACCGCTGCGTTTCGCAAGTGCAGAACCCAACACGAGGTGATCCACCAATTGCGGATGACGGATTGCGATCTGCAAAGCGGTGGTTCCGCCATTGCTAAAGCCAAAAATATCAGCTTTGGAGATCTCCAATTTTCCAAGCAACGCCGCGACATCGTCGGCATCCTGCTCGAAGGAAAGATCGGCGTTGCGGTCGCCCGAGCGCCCATGCGCCTGCAATTCCAAGGCAATTACCTGCCTGTTTTCAGCCAGTGCGGGAATGATCCTCCCAAAGCTTGTCTCTATCGTCGAGCCACCGCCATGGATTAGTACAAGCGGTTTTCCAGCTCCGTGGATCTCGTAGTACAGGTGCAGGCCGTTTACGTCTGCATAGCCGCTTTTGAAAGCGGGCTTGTCGGTCGTTTTTTCCATGTGTGAACTTGTTGCTGTTTCTTTCTGTGCTGCGCAGGCAGTCAGCAGAAGCAAGGCTGACGTGAAATGTGCGATAAGTAGCTGTTTTTGAAGCATGCGGATAGCGTTGTGAATCAGTTGATAAATATCGGAAATAAATTACAACGTCATCCAAATCACAATGCGCCTCCTTGCCCCCAGTTTCGCCAATGTGTATTGTCCGGTTCCTGGGTATTGTAGCAGTTTATATCCCCGGTGGCTATGACCTCGGCAAGCTGCCGGAAAGTTTCCGTGTCGCTCGGCATTTCCTCCGCTGCGAGATCCGGATGGTGCCAATCGTCGAGCGTCATGAATACGGGCAAATCCAACGGTATTTTTGGAGAGATCTCCTGCCGGGTCAGCCAAAACAAATGACTGCAATCCGGAACCAGTGCACGCAGCAATTCCCAGGGCGTTATTTTATCTTCAAACGCAGGAACAATTCCTTTCGCTGCGTAATAGGCAGGATCGAGCTGCACCGGAATTTCCGTGCCCTTCACATTTATTTTACGGGCCTCGGGATTCAGATATGGGATATGGTTGGTTTCATCAAACAGGAATGTCTCTACATCGCAGTTTTCTGCAAAAAAGTAAAAGCTGTCATTGTCATTCCAACCCGTCAGACAATTTCCGAAAACGTTTGCAATCAATGTGATTCCTTCGATGCCATATTCATGGTTGTTATAAGCCAGTACTTCGAGTAACATTGCCCACCTGGTCTCATCCCTGAAAATCGTCAGCTTTTGATCGCCGTGATAATAATATCCATTATCCAGCATGGGGAAAATGTAATTTCCTGCTTCAATATCCAGTTGTTGTAAAATCTCTTCTTTATCTATATTCACGGCCAGTTGGTTTAATTTCAAATTAAATATTCCAGACACTTGTAAAGTGGGTTTGAAGTTAAAACTTTATTAGGAAAAAGCCATGCTTCCCGAACCTAGAATCACTTTCAATCCGTTCATTGTGGTTTCTAGGTAAAATTAAACCTTTTCAAACTTAAACGTTGGACTTTTGGACGCAACTGAAACCTTTCACCTCCCTCATCCTACCATCCACCTAATTTCGATTTTGACCAATAATGTAACTTTTGTATCTTGTAGTCAGTCTGAATGAAAAGCAAACTTCTTAATGCCATGACCTCATGAAAAAATGTTTAATTCCCTTTGTCGGGATCTGTATTTCAGGTTCCGCCCTCGCCCAGGCTTCTGCGGAAGGCAACAAATTACCGGGTAATCAATCCCTGCCGTCGACAGCCGCACAATTGCAGCAGATCGCCGCCAAAGACCAGGGCAATTTCAAGTACAAAGTCGAAGATTATTTCGCGCGGCCCAAACAGTCTTCCTTCCAGTTTTCCCCAAACGGCAAATACCTTTCCTACAAGGAAAAGGATGTCAACGGCAAGCGCAACCTCTACGTGAAAAATACAGAGACCGGTGCCATACAGTTGGTGCTGGCTGAAAAAGAAGAACTGATCGACAGCTATTTCTGGATCGACGACAACCGCATCCTGTACACGCAGGACCACGGCGGAAACGAGAATTACCAATTGTTTGCCGTGAGTGTCGACGGGAAAAACCCGCTCGCGCTGACACCGTTCAAGGATGTGACCGTTAGTGTGCTGAAGGTCCTGAAGGAGCAACCGGGCATGATCATCATCCAGATGAACAAGAACAATCCGGAGATCTTTGAGCCTTACCGCCTGGATGTCAACACCGGTGCACTCGTACAGTTGTTCGAGAACAAAGATCCGCTCTCCCCGATCTCGGGATACGATTTCGACAAGGACGGTGTACTCCGCGCCTACACGAAACAGGAAGACCTCGTGAATTACACCTTGTACTATCGCCCGGAACCGGATGCCAAATTCCAGAAGATCGTGACCACGAGCTGGAAAGACAATTTTTCGATCATCGGCTTCGATTACACGACAGACTATCCACACGACGCCTACGTGATGTCCAACCTGACCAGCAATACGACCGAACTGCTGCGTTACGACCTGAAGACAAACAAAGTACTGGACAAGCTGTACAGCAACCCAACCTACGATGTGGACGGGTTGAGCACTTCCCGCAAGCGGAAATACGAGATCGATTTTTATTCCTATACCGGAGAAAAAGGGGTTATCATCCCGGTCAGCGAGACTTACAAAAAAATCCACGCGGCGCTGACTGCTAAATTTGACGGCAAACCGTACGGCATTGTCAATTATACAGACGCAGAGGACAAGTATTTGTTCTATGTGGGCACTGACAGAAGCTACGGCGCCTATTACACCTACGAAACGGCGACAGGGAAGATCACGCAGGTATTCGACCTGATGCCGCAGCTACACGAAGCCGACATGGCTGAAATGCGTCCCTTCAGCTTCAAAAGCCGCGACGGACTGACGATCTACGGCTACCTCACGATCCCGAACAACATTCCCGCAGGCGGCAAAGTACCTTTGATCGTGAACCCGCACGGCGGGCCTTACGGACCACGCGACAACTGGGGATTCAACCCGGAAACACAGCTCTTTGCGAGCCGCGGCTATGCGACGATCCAGGTCAATTACCGCGGATCTGGGGGTTACGGGAAAGATTTCCTGCTCGCAGGCAGCAAACAGATCGGCCGCAACATGCTGAACGACCTCGAGGATGCAGTGGCCTATGCACGCACGCTCGGCTTCGTCGATGAAAAGCGCATTGCGATCTACGGCGGCAGCTACGGCGGGCTCGCAACGCTCGGAAGCCTGGTCAAAACACCGGACCTGTATGTTTGCGGTGTCGATTACGTCGGTGTGTCCAACCTCTTCACCTTCTTCGAAGCATTTCCCCCTTACTGGAAGCCGTTCCTTGGACAAGTGTATGAGCAATGGTACAACCCCGACAACGCGGAAGAAGTAGCGATCATGAAAGCGGTTTCTCCGGCACTGAATGCGGATAAGATTACGAAACCACTGTTCGTCGTACAGGGCGCCAATGATCCGCGCGTCAACATCAACGAATCTGATCAGGTCGTTACCAATCTGCGCTCGCGCGGCGTCGAAGTGCCCTACCTCGTGAAATACAATGAAGGTCACGGATTTGCACGCGAAGAAAATACCTTGGAATTGTACAAGACGATGCTCGGATTTTTTGCGGAGCATTTGAAATAAGGGATTTTGATTGTGCAAGATAAAGCCGGTTCTGTGATAGAGCCGGCTTTTGCATTTCAGGCAATCGTGCCCATTTTAAGAAATGCTGTTAAATTTCAACAATATGTTTCCAGAAGTGAAATGATATAGACTGACATTTTGGCACACTTCGAAAAATTCCTTAGCTTTGCTTTTATTTTCTGGAATCATAACAATGGACAATACCGAACTGGCAACAGGCAAGACGATAGACGAAACAAGACAAGGTGAAGCAATTACGATTGCTCCCCATTTAAAATCAACAGGAAAAAAATTATACCTGGAAAGCTACGGCTGTTCGATGAACTTTTCGGACAGTGAGGTTGTGGCTTCCATCCTTGGCCAGGAAGGCTTTGAAACCACCCGCAATGTCGAAGAGGCGGATGTCGTATTGATCAACACCTGCTCGATCCGCGAAAACGCTGAAACACGCGTACGCAAAAGATTGCACGACTTTAAGAAACAAAAGAAAGCACAACCGGGCCTCGTCGTTGGGATCCTCGGCTGCATGGCGGAACGCCTGAAAACGAGCCTGCTCGAAGAGGAAAAGCTCGTCGATCTCGTTGCCGGACCGGACTCCTACCGCGATTTACCGAACCTTATTGAGGAAGTTGGCGGCGGACAGAAAGCTGTGAATGTATTGCTGTCCCGTGAGGAAACGTATGCAGATATCAGTCCAGTGCGGCTCGATCAGGGCGGTGTTTCGGCTTTCGTAAGCATTACGCGCGGTTGCGATAACATGTGCTCTTTCTGCGTCGTACCGTTCACCCGCGGCCGCGAACGTTCCCGCGATCCACAGACGATCGTGCAGGAATGCGTCGACCTGTTTGAAAGAGGTTACCGCGAAGTCACACTACTTGGGCAGAATGTCGACAGTTACCGCTGGAACATGTCCAGCAAGGGCGTGATCAAGGATGAAAACCGCGAAACGACGAACTTTGCACAGCTGATGTCACTCGTTGCAGAGGTCAATCCGCTGCTGCGCGTGCGCTTCTCTACTTCGCATCCGAAGGACATGGATGACGAAGTGCTCGAAGTGATGGCGAAATACAAAAACATTTGTCCGTACATCCACCTGCCGGTACAATCCGGGAGCTCGGAAGTATTGAAACGCATGAACCGCGGCTATTCCCGCGAATGGTACCTCGACCGCATTGCCGCGATCAAAAAACACATCCCGGACTGCACGATTTCGACAGATATCATCAGTGGTTTTTGCGGAGAAACGGAAGAGCAGCACCTCGAAACATTGAGCCTGATGGAAGACGTACAATTTGATTTCGCGTACATGTACATCTATTCTGAACGCCCGAAAACACTCGCGGAACGCAAATATGAAGACGATGTGCCGGCAGCAGTCAAAAGCCGCAGGCTGACAGAGATCATCGCCGTGCAGCGCAAGAACTCGTTGCTGTCGAATCAACGCCAGCTTGGACAGATACAGGAAGTGCTCGTGGAAGGTATCTCGAAAAAATCGGAGGAAGAAATGGCCGGCAGGAACCCATGGAATGCGAAAGTCGTGTTTCCGAAAGGCAACCTGAAACCCGGCGATTACGTGATGGTCAAAATCACGGACTGTACTTCGGCCACCCTGATCGGGGAAGTGATTTAAAAAAACCGGCGCTCCGGACGAAAGCTGCCCAGACAGCTCCGGAAATGCGCCCAGCAATATTGTATATGGACATTCAACAGATCAAACAACGTTTCGCGATCATCGGCAATGCGCCGCAGCTCAACCGCGCGCTCGAAGTAGCTGTGCAGGTCGCGCCGACGGATATTTCCGTGCTTGTGACCGGCGAAAGCGGAACGGGAAAAGAAATCATCCCACAGGTAATTCACCAGCTCAGCTCGCGCAAACATGGCGAATACATTGCTGTGAACTGCGGGGCAATCCCCGAAGGCACGATCGATTCCGAGCTTTTCGGACACGAAAAAGGATCCTTTACAGGTGCCAGCGGCAGTCGCCAGGGCTATTTCGAAGTCGCTGACGGCGGTACGATCTTCCTCGATGAAGTCGCTGAATTGCCGATGCAGACCCAGGTGCGCCTGTTGCGCGTACTCGAAACGGGTGAGTTCATCCGCGTCGGTTCCTCGAAAGTCATCAAGACCAATGTGCGCGTTGTCGCTGCGACGAACGAGAACATGCACCGCGCGATTTCCTCCGGGAAATTCAGGGAAGACCTGTTGTACCGTTTGAGTACCGTTCCAATCAGCCTGCCGCCACTGCGCCAGCGCAAAGAAGATATTTACCTGTTGTTCCGGAAGTTTGCGAACGATTTTGCAGACAAATACCGCATGCCGGCCATCAAGCTGATAGGCGATGCTGTGACCCTGCTCGAAAATTATCCGTGGCCGGGGAACATCCGCCAGCTGAAAAACCTCGTGGAGCAGATCTCGGTGATCGAGAGCAAACGCGAGATCGACGGACCCGGACTCCAGGGCTATCTCCCTGCACCGGAAGCGCAATACCCTTCTGTGATCCAGAAAGACGGCGATGGCGGAAACTTCTCGGAGCGCGAGCTGATGTACAAGTTCCTCTTTGACATGAAAGCCGACCTGAACGAGCTGAAAAAACTGGTCGCGGAGCTCATCAAGAAAGGCGCGGATTTCCAGCTGGATTCAGACCAGACAGCGATGATCAACCGCATGTACAACGACGTGATCCCTGTGACCGATCAGTCGCACCTGTTGCAGGCGCCACCGATCCAGAACAGTGATTTCCACATCCGGGAGGAGCCTTTCATCCAGGATTACCAGGAACACATCGAAGTCGAGGAATCGTTGTCGCTCGAGGACCGCGAAAAGGAGCTGATCCAGAAAGCACTTGAAAAACACCGCGGCAAAAGGAAACATGCCGCTGAGGAACTCGGGATTTCCGAAAGGACCCTCTACCGCAAAATCAAAGAATATAATCTGCCCGGCTGATGAAATGGATAATTGCCTGCACCCTGTTAATGACCTGTGCGGCCTGCTGGCCCACGAGCGTTTCCTTCCGCGACACCGGATCGATGCCGCCTGAATGGAAGAATTTTACGGTCAAAACACTCACCAACAATGCGCCGAGCCTGCCTTTGAGCTATGCTGCGACGCTGACGGAATCCATCAAGGACGGCGTTCAGAACCGCACGCGCCTCAAGCTGAATCCTTTGCAGGACTCCTGCCAGGTCCTCATCGAAGGTGCGATCCTCAGCGCAACTGCACCGACACCGATTGCCTTGCAGGCCAATGACAATGCGGCCAAAAACCGGGTCACGGTCAACGCCAGCTTCACGATTTACATCACAGCGCCCAAGCCCGACAAAATGATGTTGACCTCTTCCCGCTTTGCGGATTACGACGCCACCCAGGACGCAGCGGCTGTAGAAAGCCAGTTGCTGGAAGAGATCACGAATCAGATTGTGCAGGACGTCATCAATAAACTTCTTTCGAACTGGTAATGATGAATCTCGACGATATCGCCACACGCATCGCGCAGCCGGATACCACGCAGGGTTCGGACATTGCCGCTTTCAAGGAACTGACGGAAAAATACCCGTATGCCCAGATCTTTTCCATTTTGTACCTGAAAGCCCTGTCGCACAAAAATGACGTATTCTTTGAGGACGCGCTGCAAAAGCATGCCTACAGGATTACAGACCGCATGAAGCTCTATGACCTGATCCAGGGAGCGCAGCAATCCATCGCGGAAACACTTGCAGAACCAGCAGCTCCCGAAGTTGAAAACATCCCGCAGGAAGCTTCTGTTGCGGAGATAGCGCCGGAAACCATACAAATCGAGCCGGAAGTAACTGAGACGATAGCTTCGGAAGCCGCCACAACCGCAATAATCCCTGAGACAGAACCGGAAGCAATTCCA
>Ga0247806_10000538_pt1 | contig 23395 bp, 21 predicted proteins | sample UWRJL059202B1_FD_179935 | JGI IMG/M metagenome (GOLD analysis project Ga0247806, IMG submission 179935) | Plant litter microbial communities from Arlington Agricultural Research Station in Wisconsin, United States - UWRJ-L059-202B-1 | ecosystem: Environmental > Terrestrial > Plant litter >... | reverse complement strand
GCAGCAATTCGTACCGGGTGCGGGGGGATTGTTCAGTGAAAAAGCGAAGCCGGGTATTTACCAGTTGCGGGTGGAGGCGGTTAATTATGAAACAACGGTCATCAGCAACTTCCGGCTCAGCGGCGATACCACGCTGGCACCCATATCGCTGAATGAAAAAATAAAACAATTGGATGCCGTGACGGTGGTGGCCGCCAAATCGGACATCGAACTGAAAGCAGACAGGAAAGTATTCAATGTGGGGAAAGACATTCTTTCGAAAGGCGGCAATGCCAACGACATCCTGAACAATGTGCCTTCTGTAAACGTGGACATGGCGGGGAATGTAAGCCTGCGCGGCAATGGCAGCGTGCGCATCCTCATCAATGGCAAGCCTTCGATGCTTACGGCCAATAACGGCCTGGCGCAGATCATGGCTGCCAGCATCGAAAAAGTAGAAGTGATCACCAATCCTTCGTCGGCATATGAAGCACAGGGCAGCGGTGGCATCATCAACATTGTTTTAAAAAAGAATAATCAATATGGTTTTAATGCGTCCGTACAGGGCAGCGTAGGTAGTCCGACCAGCAGGAGCGTGAATGCCAACATGAGTTACAAAACAAAAAAGATCAACCTTTTCTCCAACATCGGTTATCGACACATGGAATCATTTGCAACCGACAACCTGTACCGGGCCAATTATTCGGGAGCCGGTTCCGCCATATTGCGCCAACTGAATAAGGAACATGGCACATCGCGGGGAGGAACTGTTTACATCGGCGGGGATTATTATATAAATGAAAAAAACACCCTTACGGGCAGCTATTATTATCGCAAACGACACAATGATTACCTGGTGGATTACAACTACAGGTACTTAAATGTCCAGGAGCAGCCCGACAGCAGCATCAGTCGTTTTGAAGATTATAAGGAGCCGCAGGTATTCAATGAACTGGAGGTGAATTATGTGAGGACCTATAAAAAACCGGGGAGAAAATGGTCGGTAAGGGTATTGTATGATTTTTGGAATGATGATGAAAATCAACAGATCACCCAGCAGAAAAAGTTCCCGGTAGCGGGCAGTGCGCTGAGCCTGGTGACAAGGGATATTGAAAGCAGCGACGATTTCTATTTACAAAGCGACTATACGCTCCCGCTTAAAAAAGAGGCAAAGCTGGAGATGGGGGTGCGGGCGAATTTACGCGCCATCCGCAGTGAGTATAAAGCCATGCAGGACGGCATCTTTTTGGATCAGTACGACAACAAACTCAATTATGATGAAAACATTTACGGCGCTTATGCTCAATACAGCGGCAAAATAAAAAAACTCAGTTACATCGCCGGCCTGCGTTCGGAATTCTCCAACATCCATATTTCTGACAGGAAACAAACCATTAATAAAACAAAAAACTACATCGATCTGTTTCCCACGCTTCACCTGCAATACAGCCTGGGAAACGACCTGGAACTGCAGTTGAGTTACAGCAGGCGCATCAACCGCCCGCAGTTCTGGCAACTGAATTCATTTGGCGGCCTTTCGGATACCCGTTTCCTTACCGTGGGTAATCCTGACGTGAATCCCATGTACACGAATGCTTTGGAAGTGGGTGTTTTAAAGAAAATGGCGAAGTTCACCATTAACCCTTCGGTATACTACCAATACACCACCAATTTCTTCGACTTTGTATTGCAACAAACAGCTGATGGTGGTTTTGTTCGCACCCCTGTAAACTTCGGCAACGAGAACAGGTATGGGGCTGAACTCAATACCATTTACAACCCGTATCAATGGTGGCGCCTCTCGCTCGACTTTAATTATTATGGGTTCACACAAAAGGGAAAATATAAGACACAAACATTCAGTGTAAAGAACAGTACCTGGTTTACAACGTTCAGGTCGGGCTTAAAGTTCCCCAAATTATTTTCGCTGGACATGAGTTTCAACTACCGCGCGGCCAACAAGAACCTGCAATCCACTACAAAGCCACAATACAGGGGCAATGCGGCTATTTCGAAAGATTTTTTCAAGGATAACCTTTCCCTCACTTTTTCAGTAAACAACATATTCAATTCACAGCAAACAACAATGATCACCAGTACTGCTGATTATTACCTGGAAGACGTTTATAAAAACCGGGGCCCGCAGTTTACCGGTACGGTCGTGTACCGGTTCAAAAGAAAGAAAAACCAGGCCGACAGGTTGCCGGGAGAAAAATAAGGAAGTGAAGGATGTAAAACATTTCTTTTAAATAAAAGCCGCTCATTTAAAGATGGGCGGCTTTTTTCATATTGTTTGGTGTTTTGTGTTGGCCTCACCCCCAACTCCTCTGCTGAAAGAGAGGGAACCAGCAACATCTCGTCCACAAATCCGTGTAATAAAAAGCCGTTGGTCAGGAGACCAGACGGCGGAAATTCGTGTAATCTTGTATTCCAATTCGTGTAATTCGTGCCTAAAAAATTTGTGTAATAAAAGCCGTTGGTCAGGAGACCAGACGGCGGAAATTCGTGTAATCCTGTATTTTCAATTCGTGTAATTCGTGAAAAAAATTCGTGCAATAAAAAAATTAAATAGACATCGCCACCAGCTCCGCAATGTCCAGCACGGCCACCTCATCTTCCTTGTTGCTGTTCTTCACCCCATCCGTCATCATCGTATTGCAAAAAGGACAAGCCGCAGCGATTACCGAAGCACCCGTTGCCAGGGCTTCATTACTGCGCTCGAGGTTGATGCGGGTATCGCCTTTCTCTTCTTCCTTGAACATTTGCGCACCGCCCGCACCACAGCACAAACCGTTGCTGCGGCAGCGTTTCATTTCTACCAGCGAAGCATCCAATGCTTCCAGCACCTTGCGCGGCGCCTCGTAAATATTATTGGCCCGGCCCAGGTAACAGCTATCGTGGTAAGTAATTTTCTTTCCTTTGAAAGCGCCGTTCTCCGACATGCGGATCTTGCCTTCATCGATCAGTCCCTGCAAAAAAGTAGCATGGTGGATCACTTCGTAATGCCCGCCCAGTTCGGGATATTCGTTCTTCAGTGTATTGAAACAATGCGGGCAGGCAGTCACGATCTTTTTGATGCCGTAACCGTTGAGGATTTGAATGTTCTGGTAAGCCATCATCTGGAACATGAACTCGTTGCCCGCGCGGCGGGCCGGGTCGCCCGTACACATTTCTTCCTTGCCCAGTATGGCGTAGCTGATGCCGATCTTGTCGAGGATCGTTACAAAAGCCTTCGTGATCTTCTGTGCCCGCTGATCGAAACTGCCGGCGCAACCAACCCAAAAAAGGATCTCGGGATTCTCCCCGTTCGCCATCATTTCGGCCATCGTAGGTACATGCATGTGGTAATACTTTTTCTTATACGTTAAAGATAAAGCAAGTAAAGGAAAAAAACGTTTTTGGCAAAAACAGGGCATGCTGTTCGCTCCGGCTTTTTAAATATCTTCGCCCGTACAGAATAATAACGGATGAATATTTTTAAGAAGATAACGAACTGGGAAGCCTGGCCATTTAAATTGTTGTATGCACCCATCGCGCCCATGTGGGGCTGGTACATGCTGAAGTCGGGCTACGTATGGTTTTTTACGCCGAGCAACCCCAAGATCACCTTCGGCGGCATGGAAGGCGAACCCAAAAAAGAAATGTACGACCTGTTGCCGGTGGAATTGTACCCCGCCACTTTTAATATACTGCCATCACAACCTTTCGACGCATTAAAAGAAAAGCTGCAGCAAAGCGGCATTTCATACCCGCTGGTGGTTAAACCGGAGATCGGCGGCCAGGGCGTGTTGTTCCGCAAGATCGACAACGAAGCAGAACTGGAAAATTATCACCACAAAGTACCGGTCGAATACATCGTGCAGGAAATGGTACAGTACCCGATGGAAGTAAGCGTGTTCTACATCCGCCATCCCAAAGAAACGAAAGGCAAAGTGACCGGCTTCCTGCACAAGATACCGCTGCAGGTGGTGGGCGATGGCCAACATACTTTGGAAGAACTCGTACTGCAACATCCTAAGGGACAAAAGCGCATGGACGAAATGCAGGGCAAACACAAGGCCCGGTGGAAAGAGGTCATTGCGCCCGGCGAAAAATACATGCTGAGTTATGCCGCCAACCACAACCGGGGCGCGCAGTTCGTGGATTTGAAAGAACACATCGACGATCAGCTGGTGAGTCACTTCGACCAACTCAGCCTCCGCATCAACGATTTTTTTTACGGCCGGTACGATATCATGTGCAGCAACGTGGCCGACCTGAAAGCAGGTAAAAATTTTTCCATCCTAGAATACAACGGTTGCGGAGCCGAACCCAATCATTTTTACGATACCGGCTACACGCTGTTCGGCGCCTACCGCGAAATATTAAAGCATTGGAAAGCGCTTTACGACATCAGCAGGTACAACCGTCTGCAAGGCATTAAACCCTGGCCCTTCGCCAAAGGCTGGAAGGTGCTGGAAGAAACGAAGGAAAGGTTCAGGATCATGCGGGAAGCAGACTCGAAAATCTAATTATGAATTATGAGTTATGAATTATGAATGCAATGCAGTAAAATGATGGTTGCAGTTCATAAAAAGCTACGAAGTAATTAGTCATCGGTAATTAGTAATTCCTATACCAGACTGCATGATTCCCAAAAACTACAATACATTTCTAATTTCTAATTCCTAATTTCTAATTAGAAAGGCTTTCCATGTGTCTGGCTAATGAGCGTACGCGTAATCCCCGGCACCAGTTTCATCAGGCTGACAAATCCATTCGTTACCCAGGTTTTGCCGAAGAAGCGTTGTAGGAGGCGACCGGCCTGTAAACGTTTGGCAAAAGTATGTTTCCAATCGATGATGTATTGCAGTTCCATTTCTTCACGGGTGAGTTCCTCTCTCAAAAACAATTCTATCTTTTGCGCCGCGATCTTGCTGCCGTGCAGCGCCATGCTCATGCCATTGCCGCAAAGGGGCGTGATCATACCCGCCGCATCACCGAGCAGCAACACATGGTCTTCTACCTGCGTTTTTTTGTCGAAGGAATTTTGGGAGATGGTAACCGGTGCCTCGTACAGGAATTTACTTTTGGTAAAAATATCTTTCAAAAAAGGATTTTTATGCAATACCTGTGCTTCCATCAACGCGATGGAATTGCCGCTGTCTTTTAAATTTTTTGCATTGGTGAGGTAGCAAAGACAAAATTTCCCTTCTTCGATCTTCGACATGCCGCAATACCCATCTTCAAAATTATGCAGCACGATCGTATCATCCGCAAAATCCGTTTTAATATGGTATTTAACGCCGATGTAATTGTTGAGTTTGCTCGCTTTTTGAAGGATGAAATCCCGCTTCCACTTTACATCCAGGTTGCTGCGCTTGCCATAGCTGCCGCAGCAGACTTTGCTGCTGAAGTTGCCGTTCGTCGTTTGCAGGTTGAACCGGTCATCTTTAAAATTTACTTCGTTCACTTTACAGTTTTCATAAACATCCACGCCATTCGCCAGCGCGATCGATTTCAACGCATGGTCCAGGTAATAACGGCTGATGCCGAATCCGCCCAGCGGTAGTTCCTGTTTCAACAATTTGCCGCCCGGGGCGCTTACCTGTAATTTACTGATCTTCGGCAGGTCCAGTTTCGACAAAGGCAAGCCCAGTCCCTCGATAAAATCCCAGCTTTCCATGCTGATGTATTCGCCGCAAACCTTGTGAAAAGGATATTGCTCTTTTTCAAACAGGGCCACCGATCTTCCCTGTTTCGACAGTTGAATGGACAAAGCCAGTCCCGCCAGCCCGCCGCCGATCACGGTTATATCGTATTGCTGTTCATCCATCGTGCCGGTAAGTTAAGAGGTAGCGAAAGGCCCATTTCCATTGAATGGAAACGGGATTTATGTGGGCTTGCTCGATAATGTTTTGCCATTCCGCTTTGGTAAATCCACGGGCCACGGAAAGCGGGGCGTCGTTTTTTACCAGGTAAGAACGGGAGCATAATGTTGTCAATATTTTTATGCTGTAGTACGCCAGGGGATGGCGTTGCAGGTCGTTGATGAAAAATCCTTTGCGGCTGTTGCGTTGCATCCATTGCAGCATCTCCAGTAATTGCGCTTCGGTAAAATGGTGACAGAAAAGGGAAGAAAAAATAACATCAGGTTTGTTTGCTTTAAAATCAACAGCACGGTAATCCCGAGTTATCCATTCCACTTTCATGTTTTGATTCCGCTGCTGCGCATAAGCAATGCACTCCTTCTTAATATCGATCCCTGTAAAATTTATGTCGATGTTATGGGCCTTTCCATATTTTTCAATGGCCCTTAAATTATCGCCGCCCCCGCAACCGATCTCGCAAACCGTAAACGGGCTTTTATGATTTTCAATGACTTTTTTTAAACCGGACAATGTTATTTTATGCCCGCCCAGCAGGCTGTTGATGATATCCAGCTCTTTCATGTTCTGCTGTATATCCGCGAAAGGAATGTCGTCGCCGTCCAGTAATTCTTTTTGGTAAGATCTTTTGGAAAGGTTAATCATAACTCAGCATGAAGGTTTCCATTGTCAGGCCCGGGCCGAAGGCAGCGCCGAAGATCGTCGCCGGTTCGGGTTGTTGCTGCAGCTCGTTCCATATCTTTTCCAGCACGAAGAGGATGGTGGGTGAACTCATGTTGCCGTAATCGTTCAGCACGGAATAGGAATAGGAGAGTGCATTGGGCGGGAGTTCAACACTTTTTTCAATTGCTTCCAGTATTTTTTTTCCGCCGGGGTGAATGCACCAATGCGTGATGGTTTCTTTCTGCAATGCCGCATGCTCCAGTGCGCTGTTGAGCAGGCCGTTGAAATCTTCTTTCACCAGGTCGGGTACGTAACCGGATAAAGTCATTTTAAATCCTTCCGAAGACAATTGCCACGACATGTCCTTCTTGCCCTTGAACAATACATCCGAATAAAAATTATTGACCTGCATGCCTTTCAAAATGCCTTTGTCATGCTGCATCAATACGGCCGCGCAACCATCACCGAAGATGAGGGTAGAAGTGATGTTATCGGCCGAGGGTTCTTTCTGAAAATGCAGCGTACACAGTTCGGTACATACGATCAGCACATTGGCTTTTTCGTCGGACTTAGCCAGTGCATCGGCCAGTTTCAATCCATGTATGGCCGCGTAGCAACCCATAAAATTCACGGAGGTCCTGAAGATATTGCTGGGCAACTGCATTGCTTCCATCACTTCCAGGTCCAGTCCCGGTGCGCTTAAGCCCGTACAACTTACGGTGATCAGGTGTGTGATCTCCGAAGCCTTGATCTTACCATCGATGCATTTTTCAATCGCCTTTACCGAAAGGTCCGTCGCTGTTTTATTGTACCATTCCATGCGCTTCTCCAGGCTCGGAAAGGGTTCCAGGTCTTCGGCCGTGGAATAGAAAGTTCTTTCGCCGGGGGCGAGACTGTAATCCGGAATGGCGGAATATCTTTTTTGAATGCCGCTGTGTGCATACAGGAACTTGTGTTTGCGGCTTTCAACGGCGCTGTTGCAATATATTTTATCGGCAAAGGAACAGATAGAAGCCTGTTCGTGCTCATAGGGAGGAACAGCACTGGCTATAGAAACGATCTTGCTCAAAATTTTTCTAATATTAATAAGGTAATGAACGCTGCATTGCTGCAAACAGATGCAATGATATTCATGCGCATCGTATGTGAAAAGTCGGCAGCTTTCGTATCCTTGGCTACCTCTTTAAACCACCATATGAAATATACGAGTATGGGAATAAAAAAGATTTGCAGTATATAAAAGCTGGTTTCCTGTAAAGTAGAAATCAAATAAAATGCCAAGCTACTCATTGCCAATGCATAAACGATGGCGGTAAACACGAAAGTACCCTTGTAACCCAGTAAACTGCTGATGGAGATCACGCCGTCCGCCCGGTCTTGTTCATGCTGGTAGATCTGCGTGAGCGGGTAAAAGCCGCCGATCAGCAAAGCTGCCGCCAGCATACCAATCCACGGGATATCGGTTGTCAGCGATTCGCTGCTGCCATGCATCACGAGCCAGAAGGTGAGCCCGCCCTGGAAAACAACAACCGTAAGATAACCAAAGATGGGATATTTTTTTAAACGGATGCCGCGGTAACTATATGCCCGCGAGGCAACGATATAACCAAGAATGCCGATCAGGAAATAAAGACTGATGAAATACGCGGCCAGCAGCGCTATGCCATCCATTAAAATACTGATGTGGAACAATTGCCTCGTGGGTTGTTGAGGCTTCTCAACAGCGCCGATGCTGCCTTCATCGCGGTCCATGTAACTGTTGTAACCATTGCTTGAAGGATAAACCAGCAAATGCAGCAAACAAAATACAATAACCGCCCGTGCAACGTCGATGTCCGGCGTTTGGCTCAATGCAAACCAATATACCGGCATCAAAAAAAACGAAAAATGAAAGCGCAGCAATTGAATGGTAGAAGATTTGAGCATTGACTGGTTATTGATTTGTAAATTAACGATCTTCTTTATTTAAAGTTGAGCAACTTTATAAATATTTGTGAACGAAATTAATTTGGAGATTTGGAGATAGGAAAGCAAAATAACTAATTACATAAATATAAGATCATGAAAATAATCATCTCTCTTTTTACATTATTCATCGTTGCGGTGAACACGAATGCGCAAAATTTACAACCCATAGATGAAGGCAGCAAAGTACATTTCGTGATTAAGAACTTCGGCATCAGTGCTGCCGGTGATTTCACCGGGCTGAGCGGTTCCATCAAATTCGATCCCTCTAATTTTGCGGCTTCCATGTTTGACGTATCTGTAAATGCCGCCAGCGTTGATACCGACAACAACGCACGCGACAATCACCTGCGCAAGGAAGAATATTTCGATGTCGAAAAATTCAAGACCATTCATTTCAAAAGCACGAAAATAACCCGCTCCTCCAAAGCCGGTCGCTTCTTTTTGTTCGGCGACCTTACGATCAAAGGCGTTACCAAACCCATTTCGTTCCCTTTTTCTGCCACGGCAAAAAACGGCGGCTACCTCTTTGAAGGTAATTTCGAGATCAACCGCCGCGACTTCGGCGTAGGCGGCAGCAGCGTTTCCATGGCGGATAAGCTGAAGGTGCAACTTTCCATCATTGCCAGGTAATTACTGATCACGAATGACTAATTACGTTGGCGCTTTTCATTTCCGCCGTTTGGTCTCCTGACCAACGGCGATGAACAATCAAAGAAATATAGGATTCCGCCGCCTGGTCTTTGACCAACGGCTACTAAACAACGAAAGAAATAAAAATTGCTTTTCGCCGCCACCCTTCCGTCGTTTGGTCTCCCGACCAACGACGATTAAAATGCATAGCTTTCGCCACCGCCTGGTCTTTGACCAACGACTATGAAGCATCTAAAGAGTTTAAAAAATTTTTGTCCACGCTTTATAGCTATGTTCAACATCGTTGCGTCGCCCTCTTGTGCTTTACTATCTTCATTCAGCATTTTTCTTTGTTCCCCTAACCTGTAATTCGTAATTTGTAACCTTGCTGCCGGAGGTAGTAATTGGTCATTAGTAATTAGTAATTAAAAAAAATGTTGTTCAAAGTCTTCTTATGGGGCCTGCTCATCAGCTTTCTCGGCTCTTTGCCGTTGGGTACGTTGAATATCGCCGCCATGCAGATCGGTATCCAGGAAAGCATCACGCAGGCGATTTACTTTTCATTGGGTTCTTTATTGGTGGAGATGATCTACGTCCGCATTTCGCTCGTCGGCATCGATTGGGTGCGCAAGCAGGAGAAACTGATGAAGGCCATGGAATGGATCACGCTGCTGATCATCGTGGCCCTGGCCGTTGCCAGTTTTATCGCTGCCACCAAAGAAGGCGGCGCCGGTAAAAATGTAATGCTGCAAAACAACATGAACCGTTTTTTACTCGGCATGCTCATGTGCGCCATCAATCCCGTGCAGATACCTTTCTGGTTTGGCTGGAGCACGGTATTGTTCACCAAAAAAATATTACAGCCTAAAAAATCGCATTACAATATATACATCATCGGCATCGGCATCGGCACGCTTGCCGGCAACTCCGTTTTCATCTTCGGCGGCAAATGGATGGTGGAAAGGATCAGCAACAGCCAGGCCTACCTCAACTGGATCATCGGGGGCATCTTCGCGCTAACAGCCGTTATCCAGCTCATAAAAATGCTCAGTAAAAAAGATGCGATTCATAAGTTTACGCACAACGATGGAACGAAGGTGGAATTCGATCATGATAAACACAATTGATAATTAGGAATTAGAAATTAGAAATGTATCGCAGATCGTATAATTGAATGTCTTTCCAGTATTCAATATCCAATATCCAGTATCCAGTATCCAGTCCGCCGCCCCGGTTCGTGCCTCACGAACCGAAAAAAACAACCACATTTAATTTCCTTAAAACTAAAATAATTAGTAAATTGCCATCCCTATCATGTACGCCATCGTAGATATTGAAACCACCGGCGGTTATGCGGCTTCCAACGGCATTACCGAGATCGCCATATTCATACATGATGGCAGCAGGGTGGTGAAGAAATTCGAAACCCTCGTCAATCCCCAACAACTCATTCCCCGGTACATCACGGCCTTAACGGGCATCGACAACCACATGGTGGCCGACGCGCCTTCTTTCGAAGAAGTGGCCGATACCATTTATGAATTGCTGTCCGGTAAAATATTCATCGCGCACAATGTCAACTTCGATTTTTCTTTCATACGCCAGCAACTGAAAGCCTGCGGTTACGAATGGAACCCGAAGAAATTATGCACGGTACGGCTGGCAAGAAAAGTATTCCCGGGTTTTCCTTCGTACAGTCTGGGTAACCTCTGCCGCTCCCTCAACATTGCCAATGAAAGCAGGCACAGGGCCGGTGGCGATGCACTGGCTACGGCTGTTTTGTTTGACCATATGCTGGCCAATAATGGCCAGTTGCACATCGACCAGATGCTGAAGAAAACCTCTTCGGAGCAATGGCTGCCGCTGCACCTCGATAAGCAAATGATCGAAACGCTGCCACAAAAGCCTGGCGTTTATTATTTCCACAACAACAAAGACAAAGTGCTGTACGTGGGCAAGGCCATCAATCTTAAAAAAAGGGTGAGCAGCCATTTTACCCAGCACGACCCGCACAGCAAGCGGCAACACTTTATCCGGCATATTCACAAAATCACCTACAAGCAATGCGCTACCGAACTGGAAGCCATCGTGTTTGAAAGCACCGAAATCAAAAGACTGTGGCCGCGGTACAACCGCAGCCAGAAACAACCCCAGCAAAAATTTGCCCTCTATACTTTTGAAGACGGCAGGGGATATACACGCCTGGCCATCGATAAAAAGAAAAAGAACCTGCCCGCTTTGTACAATTTTAATTTGCTGCACGAGGGACAAACGCTGCTGAAAAAGATGATCGAAGAATTTGAACTCAACAGCAAATTGTGTTTCATCGACAAAACACAATTCACCGAAGAAGACCAGGCCTTCCTCGATCCGCCCATGATTTACAACGGCAAGGTAAGAACGGCATTGCAGGCGCTGGACGAACAACTGCCCAGCTTCGCGCTGGTAGATGAAGGCATCAGCGAAAATGAAAAGCTTTGCCTGCTCATGGAACGCGGCAGCTTCTGGGGCATGGGCTATATTCCCGGCGATATTGAAATCAATTCTTCCGAAACATTAAAAACATTCCTCCACCCATATCCCGACAACGACTATATCCGCAACAGCATTTATTCTTTCGCAGCAACGAATCCTGACAAAAAGATAATGCTTGTTAATTAGTAATTATAATTTAGAAATTAGTAATGGATAAAGAATGCAGCATCAGGGTGTTCAATTGCTACAAGATTCAATACATTTCTAATTTTCTAATTCCTAATTTCTAATTGGCCTTTCGTTCCTATTTTCGCAGCCCAATAATCAAAAAAGCAACATGTCAGCATTCGTACAACCTATAGCACAAAAATTAAATATACAGCAGCAACAGGTGGCCGTGGTATTGGAATTACTCGCCGCGGGTTCAACCATTCCTTTCATCGCGCGGTACCGGAAAGACAGTACGGGCAACCTCGATGAAGTGCAGGTGCAGCAGATACAGGAAGAGCAGAAATTCTTAACCGAATTTACCGAACGCAAAAGTTTTATTGAAAAGACGATCACGGAGCAGGAAAAAATGACGGAAGCCATCCAGCAAAAACTGGACAAAGCAACCACCATTGCCGGACTTGAAGATATTTACCTGCCTTTCAAACCAAAAAGAAAAACGAAAGCGCAAACCGCGCGGGAAAACGGCCTGGAGCCGTTGGCAACCCTGTTGCTGGAGCAAACAGATGTTGATGTTATGACAGAAGCGGCAAAATACATCAATGAAAAAGTGGCCGATGCAGATGCGGCTTTGCAGGGAGCGCGCGATATTATCGCCGAACTGGTGAATGAAGATGCGCAGGTGCGGGCAAAAATGCGCCGCTTCTTTGAAACCGATGCCTCGATCAGGAGTGCAGTGGTAGCCGGTAAAGAAACGGAAGGCATCAAGTACAAGGATTATTTCGAATTTTCAGAGCCCATCGCAAAGATACCGTCGCATCGCATCCTTGCTGTATTGCGCGGTTTTATGGAAGGCGTGTTGCGGATGGATATTTCACCCGAAGAAACCACCGGGCTGGAAATACTCGAAGACCTGTACATCAAAGGCATGGGCGCTTCGGTCGACCAGGTACGCAAAGCCATCAAAGATGCGTATAAAAGATTGCTGCAGCCGAGCCTGGAAACCGAATTCCGGGCAGCTTTAAAAGCAAAAGCAGATGAAGAAGCCATCAATGTTTTTTCTGAAAATTTGCGGCAACTCTTGCTAAGCTCGCCGCTGGGCAGCAAGCGCATCCTGGCCATCGATCCGGGTTACCGCACCGGTTGCAAAGTGGTATGTCTGGATGAGAAGGGCGGGCTGCAAAAGACCGATCTTATTTTCCCGCATGAGAACAACCGCGTGGAAGCCGAAGCCATCAAAATAAAAAATCTTGTACAGCAATATCAAATAGAAGCCTTCGCCATCGGCGACGGAACCGCGGGCAGGGAAACCGAACAGTTCATTAAAAAACTGGCGCTCAACCTGCCGGTATTTTTGGTGAATGAAGATGGCGCTTCCATTTATTCCGCTTCCGAAACCGCCCGCGAAGAATTTCCCGACCAGGATATTACCGTACGCGGTGCCGTGAGCATCGGCAGGCGATTGATGGACCCATTGGCCGAACTCGTAAAACTCGATCCAAAGAGCATCGGTGTTGGACAATACCAGCACGACGTGAACCAGTTCCGCCTCAAAGAAAAACTGGATGCCACGGTGGTAAGTTGCGTAAACAAAGTGGGCGTAAATCTCAATACGGCCAGCAAACATTTGTTGGGTTATGTGAGCGGTATCGGTTCCACCATGGCCGACAACATCGTGAAATACCGCCAGGAGATCGGTCGTTTCAGCAGCCGCAAACAATTATTGAAAGTACCGCGACTGGGCGACAAAGCCTTTGAACAATGCGCCGGCTTCTTACGCATAAATGATGGCGAAGATCTGCTTGACAGCAGCGCCGTACATCCCGAAGCCTACCCGGTAGTAAAAGCAATGGCGAAAGACCTCGGCGTGGAAGTGAACGAACTCATCGGCAAGGAAACCCTGTTGAAGAACATCGACGTAAAAAAATATACCACCGAAAAGATCGGTGAACTAACGGTAAAGGATATACTCAGCGAATTGCAGAAACCCGGTCTTGACCCGCGCAGTGAAGTACAGGCCTTCGAATTTGCGGCCATCTACAGCATCGACGATGTACAGGTAGGTATGGAAGTGCCGGGTGTGGTAACCAACATCACCCGTTTCGGCGCCTTCATCGACATCGGTGTTAAGCAGGATGGACTGGTGCACGTTTCCGAAATAGCACACAAATACATCACCGATCCCAACGAGGTATTGAAACTCAATCAACACGTAAAAGTAAAAGTGGTGGAAGTGGACATCGCCCGCAAACGCATCGCGCTTTCCATCAAACAAACGGAAGCCGCACCGCAACGCCCCCAGCAAACCCGTTCCAACCCGGCGCCCTCGCAAAAACCTTTTAATAAGACGAATGATAAACCAAAGGAGATAGCAGCCATGCCGATGAATGATGCGCTGGCAGCATTAAAGCAGAAATTCGGGAAGTAGTTGGTTTGGAAGTCTAGATAAAAGTCGAAAGCCGTTGAATATTGTTAAAAGTAGTTGAAGGAGACATTATTGGCTTATAATTTAAATAGTTTAATGGGTTTAACTGAAACGTAATGCTGCTAGCTCCCCTCTCTTTCAGGAGAGGGGTTGGGGGTGAGGCGTTGAAAATCGTTGAAGGTTGTTGAAAATGGTTGAAGGGGAACCTTATGCTTTCGCCAATCGTGATTTCGTATTTTGTCCCACGGGACATTATACAGGTAGAATTTTTTTATTTGCGCACGCCGTAGGTGTGTTACCAATCCACCACCGCCATTTTTGTATCTTTGAACAAACAGCAACCCCATTTGCAAACCGCCCGTTACAATTTAAAAGTCCAGCAATGGATTGCAGCGCTATCGGTCATCTTATTTTTGATCAAATGCCTTGCGTATTGGCTCACACATTCCGTGGCGGTATTGACGGATGCCATGGAAAGCATCGTGAACGTGGTAGCGGGTTTCATCGGTGTGTACAGCCTCTACGTTTCTGCCAAGCCGCGCGACCAGGATCATCCTTATGGACATGGTAAAGTTGAATTTATTTCCGCCGCTATCGAGGGAACGCTGATCACCGTTGCGGGTTTCATCATCATTTACGAAGCCGTCAACAACCTGGTACACCCGAAGCAGATCCATCAACTCGATTATGGTATTATTCTCGTTGCCATTACCGGCGTCGTTAATTTCATCGCCGGTGTTTTTTGTGAGCGGACAGGTAAGAAAAATAATTCTCTCGCACTGGTAGCGAGCGGCAAACATTTACAATCGGATACCGTTTCTACCATCGGCATCGTGGCCGGGCTCATCCTCATCTATTTTACCAACATCGACTGGATCGATGGGGTAGTGGCCATTCTCTTTTCTTTTTATATCATTTACACCGGTTATAAAATATTGCGCAGTTCTGTAGCGGGTATCATGGACGAAGCCGATGATGCCCTGCTCGAAAAAATGGTAGCTACGCTCAACAGTGCCCGCGGTCCCAACTGGATCGACCTGCACAACCTGCGCATCATCAAATACGGCGGCACCATTCACATCGACTGCCACATGACCGTACCCTGGTACCTGAACGTGAACGAAGCGCATGCAGAAATAGACCGGCTTTCAGAACTGGTACAAAAGGAATACGGCGACTCCGTGGAAATGTTCATTCATTCGGATGGGTGCCTGCCTGCCTCCTGTCCCATCTGTTCCAAAGCAGATTGTCCCGTACGACAACACGAATACCTTAAAAAAATTGAATGGACGATCTTAAATATTTCCAATAACCGCAAACACGATATCAGCACCGATGCCACAAGATGAACAATACTGGAACAAGTTGTACGCTGAACGCGACACGGGCTGGGATACCGGCAAACCCAACGCGCCGTTGAAAGAATACATCGACCAGCTAACCGATAAATCGATGGCCATATTGATGCCGGGCGCGGGCAATGCCTACGAAGCCATCTACCTCATGGAGCAGGGGTTTACCAATGTAACGGTGGTGGATATTGCACCGTTGGTGGTAGCCAAATTAAAAGTGGAACAGGCATTTTGGCTGGATAAAGGCCTGCAGGTTATCCATGCCGATTTTTTTCAATTGAAAGGAAGTTATGACCTGGTACTTGAACAAACTTTCTTCTGCGCCATCGATCCTTCCATGCGGGAAAGCTATGTTGAACAGATGGCGGCCCTGTTAAAACCTTCCGGGAAAATTGCCGGTGTATTGTTCAACCGCGACTTTGAGGGAGGTCCGCCCTTTGGCGGCAACGCAGCGGATTACAAAAAAATGTTTGTAAAATATTTTGAAATAAAACTGATGGCACCCTGCTACAATTCCATTGCACCGCGGGCCGGTACGGAAGTGTTTTTTATTGCCCAACGATCAATGGCCGGTAAATAATTTTGCCACGCCAAAAGCTGCGGCGGCTGCAACAGCGCCGATCATCGTTACTTTTATCGCTCCCCACCAGGCATTCACCCCGGTGATCCTGCTTTTAAAGAAACCGAAAATAAAGAGGCAGGCAAGCGTAACGATAACGGAAATGGAAAGTGCTTCGGTGGAATCGTCGATAAAAAAATACGGCGCCAATGGAATGATACCACCGGCGATGTAAGAAATACCAATATTTAACGCACTCTTGGTGGCCCTGCGCGGGTCCGGCTTGTCGAGCCCCAGTTCATATTTCATCATAAAATCCACCCAGCGGTCCTTGTCCTGGGCGATCTCTTCGGTAGCCTGTTGCTGTAGTTCCGGGCTCAGGCCGATGTTGGCGAAAAATTCTTTTGTTTCTTCAATCTCGCGCTCCCGCAGGTTCTCCACTTCATCGTATTCACGCTTGACTTCGCTTTTGTAATGATCCTGTTCGGTTTTACCGGCAAGGTAACCACCCAGTCCCATCGCGATGCTGCCGGCTGCGATCTCTGCAATACCGGCGATGATGATGATGTTGCTGCCAACGATGGCGCCGCTCAAACCCGCTGCCAGAGCGAAAGGGACAGTGAGCCCGTCGCTCATGCCAATCACCACGTCCCTTAAAAGGTCGGAGCTTTTAAGGTGCCTTTCGGGATGAACGTGTGTGTGATCCATGAGTAAATTTTTGCGAAGATAAGGTTGGATACTGGATACTGGATTCCTGATGGTGGATTTCAGATCCTTGATACTGGATAAGAGTCCGCAAATGCCGTGAGCATCTAAACTTTCCAAACCTGCTAAACCCCTAACCCTTCCAGCTTCCCCAAACTTTTCCCGATGATCCCCACGCATTCCATTACCTGATCTGCATTGATGGTGAGCGGTGGCGCAAAGCGGATCTTATCGCCGTGCGTTGGTTTCGCAAGCAAGCCGTTTTCTTTGAGTTCGAGGCAGAGTTCCCAGGCCGCATCGGGGTGCGGATGTGCGATCACGATCGCGTTGAGCAATCCTTTACCGCGTATGATTTTAATAAAAGGAGAATTTAATTTATTTAATTCCAACCTGAACAGTTCGCCCATCGCGGCTGCATTGTCCGCCATCTGTTCGTCTTTCAACACCTGCAACGCAACCATGGCCACGGCGCAGGCCAGGGGGTTGCCGCCATAAGTACTGCCATGTTCGCCGGGTTTGATGGTCATCATAATTTCATCGTCGCACAGCACCGCGCTCACGGGCAATACGCCGCCGCTCAGGGCTTTGCCAAGTATCAGTACATCGGGTCTTACATTTTCATGATCGCAGGCCAGCATTTTGCCCGTACGTGCAAGACCGGTTTGTATTTCATCGGCTACCATCAACACTTTATATTCATTGCACAACTGCCGGATGCCTTTGAAATAACCTTCGGCCGGTACCACCACGCCGGCTTCGCCCTGTATGGGTTCAAAAATAAAAGCCGCTATGTTGGGATCCTGCAGTGCTTTTTCCAAAGCCGCCAGGTCATTGTGCGGGATGGAGATATAGCCGTTGGTAAAAGGACCGAAATTTTTTGTCGCGGTTGGATCGCTGCTGAAGGCGATCACGCCGGTGGTGCGGCCATGAAAATTACCGGTGCATACCACGATCTTCGCTTCGCCTTCTTTAACACCTTTCACTTCATAGGCCCATTTGCGGGAAAGCTTGATGGCCGTTTCCACCGCTTCCACGCCGGTGTTCATGGGCAACACTTTATCGTAACCAAAATAGTTGCTGATGTATTGTTCGTATTCGCCCAGCAGGTTGCTGTGAAAAGCACGGGAGGTAAGCGTCAGTTTTTGCGCCTGGTCGGTCAGCGCTTTGATGATGCGCGGGTGGCAATGTCCCTGGTTCACGGCGGAATAGCCGCTTAAAAAATCGTAGTACCGTTTACCTTCCACATCGTATAAAAAAACGCCTTCGCCGCGCGACAAAACAACGGGCAGGGGATGGTAATTATGAGCGCCGTATTTTTCTTCGAGCTCAAGATAATGTGCGGTACTGGCTGGCATATTGATGGTAGCAGGCATATAAAAAAAGTTAAAAAAGAAATAATAGATTGAAAATAAATTACGGGAGATCAGCCCCTAAAACAGGGGCATAACAATAATTAACCTCGATGATTGAGCAGGTCGAGGTTGCTGCGGAGAAAGGATGTTATGTTGAACAGCTTGCTAATTGTTGTAAATTTGAAACGAAGATAAATTTTTTTTATGAGTTACACAATTCCGGCTCAAACCCGCATCGGGCACGTGCATTTAAAAGTGGCGGACATTGAAAGGGCGCTGGGCTTTTACCGCGACCTGCTTGGGTTTGAAGTGATGCAGCACTACGGCAACAGCGCGGTATTCATTTCTGCCGGAGGCTATCACCACCACATTGGCCTGAATACCTGGCACAGCAAAGGAGCAGGACCGGCGCCGGTGAATACGGCCGGCTTGTACCACCTCGCCATTTTGTATCCTACCCGTAAAGATCTGGCGACGATCCTGCAGCGGCTGATCGATGCCAAATACCCGCTCACCGGCGCTTCGGATCACGGCGTTTCCGAAGCGATCTACCTCAACGATAAGGATGGCAACGGGGTTGAATTGTACTGGGACCGGCCCAAAGAAGAATGGCCGCTGGATGCCGAAGGCAATATTTTAATGGGAACGGAAGCGCTGGACCTGGAAGGTTTGCTGGGCACGTTGCGTTAAACCAGTACACGCGTAAAATAATTCTTGCCGGGAAAAGAAACCGGCGCGGTATTTTTTTCAAAGATGCCGAAAACCGTGCTGCCACTGCCGCTCATAGATGCATAAACAGCACTTTTCTCATAAAGAAAATCCTTCACTTCACCGATCGCGGGGTGCATGGCAAACACCGCTTTTTCAAAATCATTTTTAACCCTGTCTTTCCAGGCAGTTACCGGTTCAAGGATTATCTCTTTTAATGAATGGTCCGGCAGGGCAGGGGTGAGTTGTGAAAAAGCCAGCCCGGTATTGACATGAATGCCGGGATTGATCAGCACGATGGAATAAGAGGAAAGATCAACGGCAACAGGTTCCAGCAATTCCCCCCTTCCGGTTGCATAACAAGGTTTATTGGTAAGAAAGAAAGGGCAATCGCTACCCAGTTGAAGCGCGTAGCTTTCTAATTTTTCTTTATCGATTTGCAATTTAAATTTTTGGTCCAGCAGCTTCAACATAAAAGCCGCGTCGGCAGAACCGCCACCCAGCCCGGCTCCCATGGGAATGACCTTGTGCAGGTGAATTTGTACAGCCGGTAAAGAAGGGAAATCTTTTTTTAATAACTGGTATGCTTTGATGCAGAGGTTATCGGTGGCATTGCCATCTACCTTCAATCCACTGGAAGTAAAAATGTAGGGTTGATCCTGGTTGGGTGCCGCGATTACTTCCAGCGCATCGCAACAGGCAACGGGATAAAAAACGGTCTCGATATCATGGAATCCATCGTCCCTTTTGCGCGTGACGTTTAAGCCCAGGTTTATTTTTGCATTGGGAAAAGAAACCATGTTGCGGTGCTGGTTTTATAACTGTTGGATCAGTCTTCGTTTTTGCGGCTTTTGATCTCGTCGCGAATGGCGATGGCGCGGATATAATCTTCCTGTTCCAGCACCTCGTTCAGCAATGCATCCAGTTCCTCGCCGGAAAGTGATTTCAGGTCGTTGCCGGTGGAAGATTCTGTTGTTACGGAAGCGGGACTTTTCTTTTTCTTGCCATCGTCTTCCATCAGGATGCCGGCCTGGTCGAGAATATTATCGTAGGTATAAATGGGGCAACCGAAGCGCACGGCCAGCGCCAATGCATCGGAAGTGCGGGAGTCGATGTCAACCGTATCATTGGCGGAACTGCAAACCAGCTTGCTGTAAAAAATGCCTTCCTGCAGGTCGTTGATCACTACTTCATGCAACTCTACGTTGAAGGCCATCATAAAATTCTTCATCAGGTCGTGCGTCAGCGGGCGGCTCGGGTTCATGCGTTCGAGGGCTACCGCAATGGCCTGGGCCTCGAAGCCGCCGATCACGATGGGCAATCTCCGCAAACCATTGATCTCTCCCAAAACCACGGCGTAGGAATGGGTTTGGGTAATGCTGTGCGACAATGCTACTATTTCCAGTTCTATTTTTTTCATATTCCGGGGATGCTGATAAGCGGCTGTATTTTTAGAGAATAACAAATATAAAAAAATAAAGCCTTTTTAGTGTAATCCGGTGAATTTTATATCAATAATAAGGCCGTTTATTTACAGATTTTTAAGGATTTAACGGCTTTTTAAAACGGGTTGTTGCCAAAGGCCTGGTTTTTGTACTTTTTATATTTAATGGTTTCTTAATTATTCATTCACAAATTGGTTACGGGGCAATTATAACCTTGCGGCTCATCAACCAATTTGCAAAATCATGAGAGTTTTGAATTTATTATTTTTAATCGCCTTACTTAATTTTTCTTCCTGCTCCAAATCCGATAGTACCGGTGAATTCTTCGTGAATGAAGATCCCGGTACCTTTAAAGAGATCAGCAGCATCAACATCGGTGCCGTTGGCGCTGCGGAGATCACAGCCTACGATCCGCTTACGCAACGGCTGTTCGTTGTGAACAACAGCGGTACCAACAGGATCGACGTGGTGGACCTGCGCAACCCTTCGGTGCCTGCCCTCATCGGCAGCATTTCGTTGGCGGTGTATACAGGTGGGGTAAATAGTCTAGATGTATACGATGGCCGGCTGGCAGCAGCGATCGAATCAACCCCCAAACAAAATGCAGGTAAAGTGGTTATCTTTAAAACCACCGATTACAGTGCCGTGAAAGTGATACCCACAGGCGCTTTGCCCGATATGATCACGTACAGCAAAGATGGCAGGTATATCCTCACCGCCAACGAGGGTGAGCCTTCCGACGATTACAGCAACGACCCGGCCGGTACGGTTTCCATCATCGAAGTATTCAATGATTACGCGGTAACGACCATTGATTTTGCTGCCTTTGCATCGCAATTACCTGCGTTGAAAGCCGGTGGCTTACGGGTATTCGGACCGGGCAATAATTTTGTAAAAGACCTGGAACCGGAATACATTACCGTGAGTGAAGATTCAAAAACGGCCTGGGTAACCCTGCAGGAAAACAATGCCATTGCGAAGATCAACATCGCTGCAAAAACGGTGACGAATATTTTTCCACTTGGTTTTAAGGATTACAACAAAGACGAAAATGCCATTGACGTAAGCGACAAAGACGCCGGTATTGCTTTTGCAAAATGGCCGGTAAAAGGCATGTACATGCCGGATGCGATCAGCGTAACCGAAACTAACGGTATCCCGTACCTGTTTACGGTGAATGAAGGCGATGCCCGCGAGTATTCCGCTTTCAGCGAAGTAAGCAGGGTGAAGGCGCTTTCACTGGATGGGATCGCTTTTCCCAATGGTGCTCTTTTAAAACAGGATGCGCAACTCGGCAGGTTGAATGTAACAACGACTTTGGGTGATACCGATGGCGACGGCGATTATGATGAACTGTATTCTTTTGGCGCGCGTTCTTTCTCTGTTTGGAACGGGCTCACCGGTGCATTGGTATTCGACAGCAAGAACGAACTCGACAAACGCATGCAGGCTGCCGGCTGGTACGATGAAGGCCGCAGCGATGATAAATCCATCGAGCCCGAAGGCATCAGCATCGGCATGGTAGGCAATAAAAAAGTAGCTTTCGTAGGTATGGAAAGATCCGATGCCATTGCCATCTACGACATCAGCAATCCAGCCGCACCGGTATTTTTGAAAGTGATCGCGAGCGGCGATGCACCCGAAGGCGTATTGTTCATCCCTGCTTCCAAAAGTCCCATACATAAAAGTTTACTGGTAGTAAGCAGCGAGAACGATGGTTTCCTGAGGATTTACCAGCCGGATACGTTGTAGATTATATTCGATAAAAAATAAAAAGGCCGCAGTTATCAACTGCGGCCTTTTGTTTGAACTGTAATTTTGAGCCTCACCCCCAACCCCTCTCCTGAAAGAGAGGGGAGTTAGCAACATTTCGTTCTCCCTAAACCCTAACTCCCTAAACTAACTTCCCTTAATTTTCCTCACCGCCTCAATGATCTTCGGCATTACTTCAAAAGCATCGCCTACGATCCCGTAATCCGCTGCTTTAAAAAATGGTGCTTCGGGATCTTTGTTGATCACTACGATCACTTTGCTGCGGTTAACGCCGGCCAAATGCTGGATGGCGCCCGAGATGCCGATGGCGAAATATAAATTAGGTGCAATGGCGAGGCCCGTTTGTCCCACGTGCTCGTGGTGTGGCCGCCAGTGAATATCGGCTACAGGGCGGCTACAGGCTGTAGCGGCACCCAATAATTTGGCGAGGTCGGTTACAAGCGCCCAGTTTTCAGGGCCTTTCAAACCGCGGCCGCCACTTACCACGATCTCTGCTTCTGTCAGGGGAACTTCGCCTACAACTTTATCTACACTGGTCACCTGTACTTTCGCCGCATCCACGGTGCCGTTGAAAGCAACCACTTCCGCGGTGCCTCCAGGGCTAACGATGCTGAAAGAATTGGGGTTCAGTGAAATGATCTTTACATCGGTTGTAATAGATACGTGCGCAAAAGCCTTACCGCTGAATACATTTTTCTTAACGGTAAAACCATTCGAAGTGTCGGGCAATGCTACGGCGCCGGAAACCAGTCCTGCTTTCAAACGCGCGCTCAGCCTTGGCGCGATGGCCTTGCCGTTGAAATTATTGGAGAACACGATCACTTTTGCATCGATGGCTTTTGCCGCCTCCGCGATCAGCTTCGTGAATACCTGCGCATCCACGTTGTTCAGCGATTCGTTGTTTACCGTATGTACTTTTTTGATGCCGTAGTTGCCCAAAGCAGCAAGGTCATCTTTCACCGTGCCGAATACGATGGCATCGGCCGTGGTGCCCAGTTGCGCGGCTACCTGTCCGCCGTAAGAAGCGGCTTCCAGCGATGATTTTTTTATTTGGCCTTCGGATTGATCCAGGAAAATTAAAACACTCATATAATTCGTTGTTGATAGTGAATGATGGGGTAGCGGTTTAAAAAACTTTGGCTTCTTCGTGCAGCAGCCTTACCAGTTCTTCAGGATTATCTGCGGGTACTAATTTAACCCCGGCCTTTGCAGGTGGCAATTCAAAAGCGGCAACGCCGGTCAGGGATTCTACAGCAGCCGGTTCCACCACTTTCAATGGTTTGCTGCGGGCGCCCATGATGCCCTTCATGTTGGGAATGCGTTGTT
>Ga0247806_10000536_pt1 | contig 23445 bp, 17 predicted proteins | sample UWRJL059202B1_FD_179935 | JGI IMG/M metagenome (GOLD analysis project Ga0247806, IMG submission 179935) | Plant litter microbial communities from Arlington Agricultural Research Station in Wisconsin, United States - UWRJ-L059-202B-1 | ecosystem: Environmental > Terrestrial > Plant litter >... | reverse complement strand
CGAGCACGCCTTCATCAATTTCGGGCTTTATGCTGCCCCGGGCGATCTGACCGATGCCAGTGTCGTGGCCATGGCGGCAGCCGGCGCGATTGCCTTCAAGATATTCACGACCCCTGCCCCTGCCGGGCGTGACGACGAGTTCTACGGGCTGTCGTTTCCGGACGAGGCCGACCAGATGCGGGCGCTCAAGGCGGCGGCGCTGACCGGCCTGCCGATCGTGGTCCATGCCGAGAGCGCGCAGATTCTGGCGCTCGGCGAGGAAGCGGCGCTCAAGCTCGATCTATCCGATACCGATACGCATTTGATCGCCCGGCCCGCCATCGCCGAGGCGGTGGCGGTAGCCAAGCTGCTGACCATGAACACCGAGGCGCAGGCCAAGCTGCACATCGCGCATGTCACCAGCGCACTAACCGTCGAAGTCCTCCGGTTTTTCGCCGGCAGCTCCGATTTTTCGGCCGAAACCTGCCCGCATTATCTGTTCCGGACCGCCGAGGACGTCAAACGCGTCGGGGTGTTCGGCAAGATCAATCCGCCGGTCCGCACCCAGGCCGATCAGGATGCACTATGGTCGGCCCTCGCCGATGGCACGATCAACCACGTGACCACCGATCACGCGGCTTTCTCCCATGCTCAGAAACTGGCCGGCGCCAATGACATCATCAATGCGCCACCCGGCTCACCCGGCTCCGAGGTGCTGGTGCCGTCGATGCTCGATGCCGTGGTGAAGGGGCGTATCAGCCTCGAACGGGCGATGGCCTTGCTCAGTGGAAATGCAGCTTCTCGGTTCCAACTACCGGCCAAGGGCCATATCGCTGCAGGCGCCGACGCCGATCTGATCCTCGTCGATCTGGCGCAGACGACGCATATCACCCAGGATACGCTGCTCAGCTTCGCCCGCGATGTCGCGCACCTCTACTACGGCGCCCGCTTTAGCGGACGGGTCATGCGCACCATCGTTGCAGGCCGAACCGTGTACGATGGGGGCATAGTCGGCCGGCCCGGCTGGGGGCGCTACGCCACGCCCAAGACCTCGATTGCCGTTCCTTCGTCCAAGATGAGTGCCTGACCCATGAGCCAGTTTTCCGCGGAGGCCATCACCATGTCCCAGACCCCAATCGCCGAGCCGCCACTGCTCGAAGTCGATGATTTGCAGACCTCTTTCATCGTTGGCGAAGGTCAGGTGGTGCGCGCCGTCGATGGCGTCAGCTTCATCGTCAAGGCGGGCGAGACGCTGGCGATCGTGGGCGAGTCGGGCTCCGGCAAATCGGTCACCAGCCTGTCGATCATGCGCCTGCTGCCCAAGAAGATCGGCAGCATCTCACGTGGCAGCGTGCGCCTGCGCGGCAAGGATCTGGTCGAGCTGAGCGACCGCGAGATGCGGAACGTGCGTGGCAATGATATCGGCATGATTTTCCAGGAGCCGATGACCAGCCTCAACCCGGTGCACACCATCGGCGCCCAGATTGCCGAAGTGGTGATCGAGCACGACAAGGTCGGCAAGAAGGCCGCCCATAAGCGGGCCATCGAAATGCTCGAACTGGTCGGCATTCCGGAGCCGGCCAGGCGCGCCGATCAATACCCGCACCAGATGAGTGGTGGCATGCGCCAGCGCGCCATGATCGCCATGGCTCTGGCTTGCGAGCCCAGCGTGCTGATCGCCGACGAACCGACCACGGCCCTCGACGTGACTATCCAGGCGCAGATCCTCGATCTGATGCGCAATCTGCAGGCCAAGATGGGCATGGCCATCGTGTTCATCACTCACGATCTCGGCGTCGTCGCCGAGATGGCCGACCGGGTGGTGGTGATGTATGCGGGCCAGGTCGTGGAAACCGGCACGGTGCAGGAAATCTTCACCAAACCGCTGATGCCCTACACGTCGGGGCTGATGCAATCGATCCCGCGAATGGGCGAGTCCGAGGTCAAGGTCAAGCTGCAGACCATTCCCGGCTATGTGCCCCTGCTGACCAAACTCCCCGGTGGCTGCCGTTTCCGCACGCGTTGCGCCTTCGCGCAGGATCGCTGTGCCGAAGCCGAGCCGCCCCTCGAAGTCCTCGACAATGGCCGCAGCGTGCGCTGCGTCCGCTGGCAGGAACTGGACCTCAAGACAAAGGCAACCGCATGAGCGTGACCCCAGAACTGGCCCCTGCCCGGCGCGATACGCTGCTTCAGGTTACCAATCTCAAGAAGTATTTTCCCATCCGCGGTGGCGTGCTCAATCGCGTAGTTAACAACGTCAAGGCCGTCAATGACGTGACCTTTTCGGTGGAGCGCGGCGAAGTCGTCGGCCTCGTGGGCGAATCCGGCTCGGGCAAAACGACGGTCGGGCGCACGGTACTGCGATTGGAAGAGCCGACCGAGGGCACTATCGACTTTGACGGTGCCGATATCGGCTCGCTGCACAAGCCGGCAATGCGGCGCTATCGCAAGCGCATGCAGATCGTGTTCCAGGACCCCTATGCGAGCCTCAACCCGCGCGAGAAAATCCGCACCATGCTGGGCCACGCCTTGGCGGTCCACAATATCGGGACATCAGCCGATCGCGAAGACCGCATTGTCGCGCTGCTGCAGCAGGTTGGGCTTTCCGGCGATTACCTAGATCGCTTTCCGCACGAGTTTTCAGGTGGCCAACGCCAGCGTATCGGCATTGCCCGGGCCTTGGCGGTAGAGCCCGATTTCATCGTGGCGGACGAACCGGTGTCTGCGCTCGACGTGTCGATCCAGGCGCAGGTGGTCAATCTGCTTGATGACCTCAAGACCAAGTTCAACCTGACCATGCTGTTCATCGCCCACGATCTGGCGGTGGTGGAGCATATTTCGGACCGGGTGATCGTGATGTATCTGGGCCGCATCATGGAGATCGCGCCGACGCGCACGCTCTATCGCGCACCTAACCATCCCTACACGCAGGCGCTGCTATCGGCGGTGCCCAGTCCCGACCTGACGATCGCCAAAAAAGAGCGCGTCATTCTCAAGGGCGATATCCCAAGCCCGATCAACCCGCCTTCAGGGTGCGTATTCCGCACGCGCTGCCCCATCGCCCTTCCCGATTGCGCCAAGGTCGTGCCGGAACTCAAGGAAGTTTCGCCCGGCCAGTTTGCTGCCTGCATTCGTACCGCGCCCTAATATTGCCGACCAGGATTTGTCATGACCGAGCTCGACGTAAAATTTGACCGTTACTACACCTATGACGAGATGACCGAGCGCCTGCGGGCGCTGGTCGCGGGCTATCCGGCGCTCGCCACGATGACCTCGCTGGCCAAGACGTTCCAGGGCCGCGATGTCTGGCTGATCGAAATCAGCAACCCCAAGACTGGCCCAGCCGCCGAAAAGCCCGGCTATTATATCGATGGGCAGATCCACGCCGAAGAACATGCGACCTCGGCTGCGGCGCTCTATGCCGTGTGGCATTTGCTGACCAAATACGGCAGCGACGAGGAAGCCACGCGGCTGGTCGATAGCCAAGTGTTCTATATACTGCCGCGCATCAACCCGGACGGCGCCGAGCTGTCGCTGGTGCCACCCTATTACAATTGGTGCGGCAATGGCCGCTTCATGCCGGGTGCCGATCGCCTAGAAGGCCTGATCCCCGAGGACATCGACGGCGACGGCTATATCGTGTGGATGCGCGTGCCCGACAGCAAGGGCGAGTGGAAGAAGAGCGCCAGCAATCCGGACATCATGGTGCAGCGCACCCCGGGCGAGGAAGGCGGGCAGTATTACCGCATGTATCCCGAGGGGACGGTCCGCAATTTCGACGGCGTCAACGTGCCGGTCGAAAAGCCGTTCGACGGCAACATGAACCGCAATTTCCCCACCCACTGGTCTCCCCAGGAATACGGCGCGGGCAATCATCCGCTGTCCGAGCCCGAAGCCTTCGGCATGGCCAAGTTCATCCTGGACCATCCCAATATCTGCGGCATGTGTGCCTACCATACACATGGCGGCATCATCCTGCGCCCGTCGATGACCAAGCCGGACACGGCTATGAGCCCGCGCGACATCAATCTCTACAAGGAGATCGGCAAGGTCGGCACGGCACTGACCGGCTACCCGACAGTATCGATCTACGAGGAATTTACCCCCGACAAATCCGTCGTGCGCCGTGGCGGGCTGATGGACTGGACCTATGAAGAGATGGGCATCATCTCGTTCGGGACCGAACTCTGGGACCTCGAACGCACCGCCGGCGTGCCCAAGGAGGGCTATTACAACCTCTATCCGCGCAACGAGGAAGTGCAGCAAAAGGTCTACGACTACGTCAAGGCGAACATGGCCGAAAAAGGCTGGCGCGACTGGAAGTCGTTCGATCACCCGCAGCTGGGCCAGATCGAAATCGGCGGCATGGTCAATATCTGGAGCTATCGCAATCCGCCGGGCGCGCTGCTCGAGGACATGGTCCGCCAGAACGTGTTGTTCAACCTCAAGCACGCTGCCGCCGCGCCGCAGATCAAGGTCGACGACGTGACGGTGACGCCGATCAGCGGCGATTTGTTCAAGGTGCGGGCGACGGTGTCCAACCACGGCTATCTGCCATCGAATTTGTCGGATGTGGCGATTGCCAACAAGGCCGCGAAGCCCGTAGTCGTCAGCATTGCGGTGGACGGCGGCGAGCTGGTGATGAACCCCGAGACGGCCGACCTCGGGCATCTGGCGGGTCGCAACGAGCGGCTTTATCCGTGGTCGCCATGGGGCCAGCAATGGACTGCCAATGGCCGGCCCGTCGAATGGCTGGTGCGTGTCAGCGCCAGCAGCACCATCACTGTCACCAGTCGCTCGGAAAAGGGCGGCACGCACCGCGCTACCACCACCATCAACTAACCGATTTCCTGATGACTAAGGCTCCGCACCCTCCCGGGGGTCGGAGCCGCTTTTTTAGTACGGTGCCATGACCGGTGGCCGCCAAGTCAGCTGTCCGCCGCGGGCGACCTCGACGCCGTTCATGTAAACTGTCAACCTCGTAGTGTCGGCCAGCACCGAAAGGTCGGCGAGTGGATCACCATCTACGACCACGAAATCGGCGAAGCGGCCGGTTTCGATGACGCCGCTGTTGAGGCCCATCAGCTCCGCGTTGACGCGGGTGGCCGCTTCGATGGCTTCGAGCGGGCTGAAACCGCCCTGCACCAGCAGCGCCAGTTCGCGCCAGTGCATGGTGCCATGCGGGATCATGAAACCGGCATCGGTGCCCGCGCCAATGCGGATGCCGGCCTTGCGGGCTTTTTCGAGCGACACCCATTTGGCATCGCGCGAGGCCAGCGCCCAGTCTGAATGGACCTGGCCGGGCTTTGGCGTGACTTCGAAATTGCGTTCATTGACCAGCAGCGTCGGCACGAGAAAGGTGCCGCGTTCGGCCATCAGCTCGATGCAGTCGTCATCGATCCAGTGGGCGTGCTCGACACAATCACGCCATTGGCAACGGTGGCCGTCAGCGGCGGGCCGCCTGAGGTGTGGGAGGCAACGTAGAGCCCCTGCGCATGCGCCTCGTCGCAGGCAGCGCGGATTTCGTCCGGGCGCATTTCGGGCCGCCAATAGATGCCGGGCTGTTTGCGCGAGCCCACGGCGGTGTTGAGCTTGATGAAATCGGCGCCGCGCCGGGCCTCGGTTCGTACGCCGCGCAAAAACGCGTCGGGTCCATCGCAGGGCAGCGTGGCATTCTCGAAGCTAACGTGATCGGCGACGCCCGATGGGTCCATGTGGCCACCGGTGACGGTCAGTCCACGCCCGCATGCGCTGATGCGCGGCCCGAGCATTTCGCCGCGCGCTATAGCGTCGCGCAAGTCGATGATGGTGCCGCCGGGCGCGTGCATATCACGCAAGGCGGTGAAGCCATGCACCAGCGAGGCCTGGGCATTGGCAGCGGCGCGCAAGGCCATCGCGGGATAGGACAGATCGAGTCGCTCTGGCAGCAGCGACCCCGACGCCGGCCCGCCGCTGAAGGCGAGATGCACATGGGCGTCGATCAGGCCTGGCATCATGGTTGCGCCGCGCGGTGCGTCGACGATCTCGGTAACGTCGGGCTCGGCCATATCGGCTTGACGGGCGACAGCCACGATCAGGCCGTTATCGACCAACACGGCCGCATGTTCGATCACCTCACCGCGACCGGTGATGACCCGGTCGGCCCTGAACAGCTGTTTCATGGCTGGGCCAGTGCCTGCACCATGTCCCACGCCCTGATCCGCTGGTCGTTGATGCCGCTGGCGTCCTGCAGCGCCAGGTGCACGAAGGCGGGCGCCAGCTCCATCGGATCCTTCCATATTTTGCGGGTCTCGGCGCTATAGGTCACTTCGCTCATCGCTGTGTGCATCGGGTGCCCCGGCGTGATGGTATTGACCGAGACGTTGAACGGCGTGAACTCCTGCGACAACGAGCGGGACAAGCCTTCGAGGCCGAACTTGGAGGCGCAATAGGTGGATTCGTCGAGCCCGCCGACAATGCCGGCATTGCTCGACACGTTGATGATCGCACCGCTGCGGCGCTGCTTCATGCCGGGGGCGACGGCGCGGATGCAAAGAAACGGCCCGCGCAGATTGACCGCCATCAGTCGGTCCCATTCGGCGACTAAAACATCCTCGACCGGCTTGAAGAAGATGATGCCTGCGTTGTTGACGAGGACGTCGATGCGGCCGGCCTCGGCTTCGATATCGGCGAACGTCGACGCCACGTTTTCCGCGTCGGTGACATCCATCTGGCGCGGACGGATATCGTCCGGCTCGGCACCAAGCGTGGCGACTTCATCGCCCAACATGTCGAGGGCGTAGACGATGGCGCCCTGCTGGGCATAGAGCCGCGCCACGGCACGCCCGAGGCCCCGCGCAGCACCGGTAACGACAGTGATCTTGCCATCCAGAGCGCCGCTCATGTCGCGATCCTGCCGCCGTCGATGACGAGCCCGATGCCGGTCACGAACGAGGATTGCCCCGAGGCGAGGAACAACACCGCCTCGCCGATTTCAGTGCCGGTGCCCATGCGGCCCAGCGGGGTGATCGAGCGCCACTTCTGCTCCAGGGCTTCCTTGTCCACCGCCTTGTCGAGGTTGCGCTGGTTCATGCCGGTGTCGATGACGCCCGGATTGATGGCGTTGCAGCGAATGTTGCGCGCAGCGTACTCGATGGCGATGACGCGGGTCATCGACATGATGGCGCCCTTTGAGGCCGCATAGCTCAGATTGCCGCCGACATTGGCGAAGGCACTGACCGATGAATTGTTGACGATGGTGCCGCCGCCATTGCGCAACAGCGCCGGCAGGGCGTGCTTGCAGCCAAAGAACGTGCCCTTGAGATTGATGTCGATGATGCGCTCGAACAGCTCTTCGGTGATGGCGTCGGACGGGGTTACCGGCTGCTCGATACCGGCATTGTTGAAGATGGTGTCGAGCTTGCCGTGGTCGGCCTCTGCCTTGGCGATCAAGGCAGCGACTTCGCTTTCTTTGGAGACATCCGTGCGGAGGAAACTGATGTTCAGCCCGTTCGCCTGCGCTTCGCCCACTAGCGACGCGCCGCCGTCCAGATCGACATCGCCGACGACGACCGTTGCGCCTTCGCGGGCAAACAGCAGTGCCGTGTCACGCCCCATGCCGCCCGCGCCGCCGGTTATCACGGCTACCATTCCAGTCAGTCTCACAGGCTCGTCCTTTCAGCTCGTATCATTTCACGACGCCTGCGCCGCGGCGACGCATTCGACGCCATAGTCGCGCTCCGCTGCCGCGCGGCTGATCTTTTCCTCACGCAGATCCTGCGCGATGGCCGACAGGGCCCGCTCGCTGGGGTCGCCAAAGCCACCGCCGCCGAGAGTTTCGACGCGGATGATCTCGCCCGCAGCAAGGGTGAGGCCGGAGGCCTTGGAGTGGAGGATTTCGCTCTCGCCGGTATTCGGATTGCGCATGATCCGCGTCACGTTGGACGACTTGCCGCCAGCCACGCCGGGCGCCGGGATGATGTGGGCGTCCGAGCGGGCGGAGAAGGTGGTGTTGTCCTCGCGGATGCGGATCTGGCGGGCCATGCCCATGCCGCCGCGATGGCGCCCGGCCCCACCGCTATCGGGCACGAGGCAATATTCCTCGAGCAGCAGCGGATATTCCAGTTCCAGCGCTTCCGCGGGCAGATTGGTGGAGTTGACCGTGTGCACGTGGATTGCGTCCATGCCGTCGCGGTCGGAAAACGCCCCGGCCCCGCCCCCCATGCTTTCGGGATAAACATAGGTCGCGCTGCGTCCCGAATGCCAGCCTGACACCGACACCGCCGAGGTGGAGTCGTTGCACGATGCCATGACGCGGTCGGCGGGCATGGCCTGATACAGCGCGCCAAACACCGCGCCGCATAGCCGGTTGGATGTCACCGCACGCCCAGCGACGGCAGCGGGCGCGATCGGGTTGACGATGGTGCCAGCCGGAGCTGTGATCACTATTGGATCGATAATGCCCTGATTGGGCATCAGGCCGGGATCGAGCACGGCCTTGACGCAATAATAGATCGAGGCCTTGAGCGCGCTGTCGGGCAGGTTGATAGCGCCGCGGGCCTGTGGGCCCGAACCGGCGAAATCGAACGACAGCGCATCGCCCTTAATGGTGGCCGTACAAACGATTGGCACCGGCTCGCCCGGGAAGCCGTCATCGTCCATCGAGCGCTCAAACACGTAGACGCCATCCGGCAAGGCCGCGACGCGGTTGCGCAGCCGCCGCCGCGTATAAGTGAGAATATCCTCGATAGCCTGCTCGACTGCCGGCCAGCCCATGCGCTCAATCAGTTTGACCAGCATGGCCCCGCCGCGCACATTGGTGCCGATTTGAGTCCGCAAATCCAGCAACCGCTCTTCGGGATCTCGCGTGTTATGCGCGATTAGTTCGAGCAGGTCTTCGTCGATCTCCCCGGCCCGCGCGATGCGGATGATCGGCAGGCGAATGCCTTCCTCGAAGATCGAGCGCGACGTGCCCGAAGTCGAGCCCGGCGTCTTGCCGCCGACATCGGCGTGGTGGGCGATGTTGCCGCAGAAGAACTTGACTTCGCCATCCTGATGGACCGGCGTGATGATGGAAATATCGGGCAGATGGCTGCCGCCCGCGAGATAAGGGTCGTTGGCGATGAAGGCGTCGCCGGGCTGCATGGCCGTCAGCGGATAGCGCTTGAGCATTGCCTCGACCGCACCGATCATGGCCCCCAGATGGATCGGAATATGATCGGCTTGGGTGATTAGCCGCCCCTTGGCATCGAACAGCGCTGTCGAACAATCGCGGCGCTCCTTGATGTTGGAGGAAAACGAGGAGCGGATCAGGATCGAGCCCATGTCCTCGGCAATGGCCAACAGCCGGTTGGAAAACACCTCCATCTGGATGGCGTCAGCGATCTGGTCATTTGGCGCGCTCATTGATTTGTCTCCACGATCAGATTGCCCCAGCGATCGGCGTGGACGGTCTGGCCCGGCAGGATCAGGCTCGTCGCGCTCATTTCATTGATGATGGCGGGTCCGGCGAACGGCGTTTCAGCCGGAAGCTCGCCGCGACGGTAAATTGGCGTATCGATCCAGCCATTGGTCGCATCGTAGTACACTGGCCGCGAGCCTGCTTGGGCCGCAGCAAGACTCGTGCCGCCTGCGACTTCGGCCTGGGGCGCCTTGGGCACGTTGCCAATCGCCTGCACCCGCGCCGAGACAAACTGGATCGCCCGATGGCGGATATCGTAGCCATATTCCTTGACGTGGGCGGCGTGGAATCGCTCTTCGAGCACGGCCAGATCGTCGGGACCGAGCCCGTCGCAATCAACCTTGACCTCGAAATTCTGTCCACGATAGCGTGCGTCGAGCACCCGCTTGAACCGGCGTTCGCTGGTTGGCACAGCTTCCTTGTCGAGCCAGGCTTCCCCGTCGGCGGCCATGGCGTCGAACAGGGTTAGCACATGATGCCAGTTCTCCGCGGTCGAGTCGGCGAAATAGCTGCGCACATAGTCCGAGCTGAGATCGGTCAGCAACATGCCGCGGGCGCAGACCGTGCCCGGTTCACGCGGGATCAGGATGCGCGGCAGGCCGCATTCGACGGCGACCTCGGCTGCGTGCAGAGGCCCAGCGCCGCCAAACGCACAGAGCGCGAATTCGCCCATGTCATAGCCTTTTTCCACCGAGACCGAGCGGATGGCCCGGCTCATATTGGCGTTGGCGATCTGGATGATGCCGTGCGCCGCAGCTTCGAGCGAGAGCCCCAGGGGCGTGGCGATAGCGTCGCGGATTACGGTCCGAGCGGCTTCGAGGTCGATTTGCATGCGCCCGCCCAGCAAGGTGCCGGCATCGAGCCGGCCAAGACACAGATTGGCGTCTGTTATGGTGGGTTCGGTGCCGCCGCGGCCATAGGCCACCGGACCTGGCGCAGCGCCAGCCGAGCGCGGCCCGACCTTCATCGAGCCGGCATCGTCGATTGCGGCAATCGAGCCGCCACCCGCGCCGATGACATGAATATCGAGCATCGGCGTCTTGACCGGATAGCCAGCGACCAGCCGAGCGCTGGTAAACAGCGGCGTGGCATCGGCGATCAGCGACACGTCGGTGGAGGTCCCGCCCACATCGAAGGTGATGAGATTGGGCAGGCCGGCGATCCGCCCGATTTCGGCAGCGCCGACGACACCTGCCGCCGGGCCGGAAACGCAGGTGCGCACGGGATTGGCATAGACCGTATCGGCGGACATCAGCCCGCCATTGGAATGGATGGTGTAGGGCTCCACTGGAATGCCGACGTCGCGGACCCGATTACGGAAGCGTTCGAGATAGGCGCCCATTTTCGGGCCGATGAAAGCGTTGACCGCTACCGTCGACATGCGCTCGAATTCGCGGAATTCAGGTAGGATTTCCGAGGACAGCGTAATATAGGCGTCGGGCAGGATGGCCTCGACGACGGCCTTGGCGCGTGCCTCGTGTTCGGGACGACGATAGCTGTGCAGGAAGCAGATCGCGACGCTCTCGACACCGGCTTCAGCTAGCTTGCGCACGGCGGCTTCAAGCGAGGCTTCATCGAGATCGATGATGACCTCGCCGTCCGGTCCGATGCGCTCGAGCACTTCGACGCGGCGGTCGCGCGGGATCAGTACCGGCGGCTTCTCGACGCGATAATCATAAATGGATGGCCGCGCCTGCCGCCCCAGTTCGAGCACATCGCGGAACCCCTTGGTGGTCACCAGTCCGGTTTTGGCGCCCCGGCGCTCGATGACGATATTGGTCGCGACCGTTGTGCCGTGGCCAAGATAGCTGACGCCTTCGGGCGCAAAACCCAGCGTATCCAGCATACCGCGCAGCCCATTCTCGATGGCTTCGGACGGATCATGGGGAGTGGACGGGGTTTTGTAAAAATGGATTTCACCGCTCGTTTCGTCGAGCAGGGTGAAGTCGGTAAATGTGCCACCGACGTCGACACCGATACGATACATGTGCACTCAAAGCCTTGCAGGACAAACGGGCGTTCACCGCAATGAACGCGCAAACCTTGTCATACAATATACAATGCTGCAATCATCGATTGCCGTCGCAAGCTGACGTCGGCCCAATCAGCGCGTGATCGAAACGTCGCCTTTTTTCTTGCGGGCGATCAGCAGCATGTGGTCTTCCAGCGCCGCCTGGATCTTGGTGAACGGCGTTGAAGACTTGGCGACTTCGGCGACGATCCAGTCGCGGAACTGCTCGTGCTGCTTGGGGATGGCGTCGAGATCTTCGTCGCGGAACCGCTCGAAGTTGAACACGATCATCACGTGCCGCGCGATGGTGTCCCACAGCGTGCCGACGATCGGATTGTCGGCGGCAGTGCGGATTTCCCGATGAAACTCGAGATCGGCAATCATCGAATTGCGCAGGCTGCCGGCCTTGGCCGACTGGCGCATCTTCTCGATCGATTGTTCCAGCACAGCCGGGCTGCCCTTGCCGGCGCGCCAATGCTCGATGGCGTCGCGCAACATAAAGGATTCAAGGCTGAGCCGGACTTCCATGATCTGCTGGGTAACGCCATGATCGAACGCCGCAACCCGATAGCCACGGTGCCCACCGCCGCTGATGATGCCTTGCGCATGCAGCACTTTGAGGGCCTCGCGGATTGGCACTCTGCTAACGCCGAGCTTCTCGACGAGTGAAGTTTCGACGATGCGCTCACCGGGAGAAATGATCCGGGTGGCAATGGCCTCGGCGATGGTATCCGCAACGCTCTCGGACAGCGAAATACGCTTGGGCTGGGGGAGCTCAAGCAATGATGTTTCGCCGTGCACGGGCATTCTCCAAATCAGAGCAGTCGGATCGCGCCGCCGATTCGTTGAGCCAACAGCACACGCCGGATCGTTGTAACACCGGGTCGAGTGGCTCGACAACATCGTAGCACAATAGCACAATCTCCTGTCTAAATGCTGGGGCAAGCGGACCCAAAACTCTTGTGCTGGACGGGCTGAGGGCTAAGGTCGGTGCGACTGAACTCTATCGAGCGTCCGGACCGTCATGCAGCCATCACGCGATCTATCTCGCCTTGTCGAAATCATGGCGGCCTTGCGCAATCCCGTCGGCGGTTGCCCCTGGGACCTCGAACAGGATTTTGCCAGCATCCGGCACTACACGATCGAGGAAGCCTATGAGGTCTCCGATGCCATCGAGCGGCAGGATTGGGACGATCTGCGCGGCGAGTTGGGTGATCTGCTGTTCCAGCCGATCTTTCATGCCCAGATGGCGAGCGAAGAGGGCTATTTCGACATTGGCGACGTGATCTACGGCATCACCGAAAAGCTGATCCGCCGCCATCCGCATGTGTTCGGCGCCGAGGCTGCGGACACTGCCGAGCGGGCCAAGGGCCAGTGGGAAAGCGTCAAGGTGCAGGAGCGCGCCGACAAAGCACAGCGCAACGGCGATCTGGCGCCGTCGCTGCTCGACGATGTGCCCTATGTGCTCCCTGCCCTCGTTCGCGCCGAAAAGCTGGCCAAGCGCGCGGCGCGGGTTGGCTTCGACTGGCCGGACTTCGAAGCGGTCAAGGCCAAGGTCGAGGAGGAACTGGTTGAGGTGGCCGAGGCCGAGCGGGAGGGCGACAAGGCTGCCGTGCACGAGGAGATTGGCGATTTGCTGTTTGCCGTCGCCAATCTAGCGCGCAAGGCAGGGGTCGATCCGGAGGCCGCCCTGCGCGACGCCAACTTCAAGTTCACCCGGCGCTTCCACCATGTCGAGGCGCGCTGCCGCGAGGATGGCCTGGCACCCGAGGATGCTGGCCTCGATCGCCTCGACAGCTATTGGAACGAAATTCGCGCTGCTGACAAAACTACTTAGATTTCAGTAGTTTCCATGCGACCGTTAAATCGTTCGATGAACGCCGACTTGTGGCGCGGATCAACCCGAACGACAAAGCCGGAGCCAAGCTCGGTCGGCTCCTCACGCGAGATGATCTCGGCGTGCGAGTGCAGCCAACCGATATCCGAGCCCGCCGAATGCGGCACGTGGACATGGTAGGTCCGGCTCTTTTCGCCGAGCGCCGTCTCGATCGCCAGCTTGAGAGCATCGATCCCCCGGCCAGTGATCGCAGACACTGGTACGACGCTTGCGACCTTGCCAGCCTGCGCTATACCCGTCAGCACATCGTCGAGTGCCACGCCGTCCGGCGCCAGCAGGTCGATCTTGTTCCAGACTTCGATGATCGGCGTCGTCTCGGGCGAGACCCCCAGATCGCCCAAAACCTTCAGCACATCCTGTGCCTGCGCCAAATGGTCGACGCTGGAGATATCGCGGGCGTGCAGGATCACATCGGCGTCGAGCACCTCTTCGAGCGTGGCGCGGAACGCTGCGACTAGATCGGTCGGCAAATCGGCGACGAACCCGACGGTGTCACTGAGCATGATCTCGCGGCCATGCGGCAGTTCGAGCTTGCGAACCGTGGTGTCGAGGGTGGCAAACAGTAAATCCTTGGCAAACACTTCCGAGCCCGTCAGCGCATTGAACAAGCTTGATTTTCCGGCATTGGTATAGCCGACGAGCGCCACGATGGGCGTGCCGGAACGCTGGGCGCGCTGCTGGGTGCGGGTCTTCTTGACCTTGTCGAGCCGATCCTCGAGCAACACGATACGGTCCATGATCTGGCGACGATCGCTTTCAATCTGGGTTTCGCCGGGGCCGCCCATGAAGCCGCTGCCGCCACTGCCGCGCTGACGTTCAAGGTGGGTCCAGGAGCGTACGAGACGCCCCTTCTGATAATTGAGGTGCGCCAGTTCGACCTGCAACACGCCTTCGCGCGTCGCCGCCCGATCGCCGAAAATCTCCAGGATAAGCCCGGTGCGGTCCAGCACCTTGGCCGCAGTTTCTTTCTCGAGATTACGCTGCTGGATTGCCGTCAACTGAGCGTCGACAAGCAGCAGATCGATTTTTTCCGCCTTGACCCGCGCCGCCAGGGTTTCGGTATGGCCGCCGCCAATGAAGGTCGCCGGCTTGATCTCGCGCACCTTCACGACTTCGGAAAACACCACGTCGAGCGCGATGGCGCTGGCCAGCCCCTCGAACTCGGCCTGCCGCGCCTCGATGGAATGCTGCGACACCAGTCCGCGCACATCCGGCACGACAAGGCCAACCCGGAATGGCTGATCACGCTGGTCTACAAATGGCTGCGGGCCGCCCTTCAGGACGGCCTCGTCTTCGTTGAGTTCTGTCATATGGCCTTTTAGTCGCTGTCCTGGTTTTGCTCTGGATCGAACAACTGGATCGGAGCACCGGGCATGATAGTGGAAATCGCGTGCTTGTATACAAGCTGCGACTGCGCATCGCGGCGCAACAGCAGGCAGAAGTTGTCAAACCAGGTGATGACACCCTGAAGCTTGACGCCATTCACCAGAAAAATGGTGACCGGCACCTTCTGCTTGCGGACGTGATTGAGAAAGGAGTCCTGCAGATTTTGCTGCTTTTCGCTGGCCATTTGGGCCTCTTTGTTCCGCGGCATTATGTGCCGCTGTTCTCGGTGGATTGATCAGAACGTTGGCGGCAAGTCCGCTGCCCAGCTTGCGCCGCTGCGCTCTAATCACGCATCAGTCACTATGACACGGATAGTTTTGGGTGCCTACCCGCGCCAAATGCATGGCACACGCACAGATAGGTGAGCCCTTTCAAAGGCCAAGCGACTTGATCTTGCGGTGCAGCGCACTGCGCTCCATGCCGACGAACTCGGCAGTTTTGGAGATATTGCCGCCAAAGCGTTCGATCTGCGCCAGCAGATATTGCCGTTCGAACACTTCGCGGGCTTCGCGCAACGGCAGACTCATCAGATGCGCCGAAGCGGCGGTGTCCCCGACTGTTGGCAGGACTTCACCGATATCGGACGGCAGCATGGCGGCGGTGATGACGCCATCCTCGGGCTGCTGATCCTTCATCAGGATGAGCAGCCGCTCGATCGAGTTCCGCAACTGACGGGCATTACCCGGCCACTCCTGCGCCTGCAGCACGGCCATGGCGTCGTCGCCGACAGTGAGCCGCTGCAGATTGTGCATGCGGCAGACCTGCTCGATGAAAACACTGACCAGCGGCGGCACGTCCTCGCGCCGCTCCTTGAGCGGCGTCAGGGGCAATGGCACGATTGACAGGCGGTGGAACAAGTCTGAGCGGAATTCGCCCGCTTCGATCTGCGCGGCCACATTCTGCGAGCTGGCAGCAATGATGCGCACGTCGATGGGCACCGCCTGCGTACCGCCGACGCGGTTGAAGCGGTTTTCGACGAGCGTCCGCAGCAGCAGCGCCTGAGTCGGGGCCGGCAGGCTGGTGACTTCGGACAGGTAGAGCGTGCCGCCATGGGCCCGCTCGAGAGCGCCGACCTCGACCTTCAGAATGCCAGTCTTCTCGCGGACTTCCCGGCCAAACAGGACGACGGGAACTTCGTCGGGTGCGTAAAGCGAGGCATTGATTTCGACAAACGGGGAATCGGCGCGTGGGCTGCGTTGGTGCAGCAAACGGGCGACTAGGCCCTTGCCCGCGCCTGACGGGCCGGAGATAAAAATGCGCGAATTGGTTGGCGCCGATTTTTCGATCGTCGCGCGAACCTGCTGCAGGCCGGGCGAGGTGCCGACCATGTCGAAGCTCTTGGACGACGAGCGCTCCTTGAGCTCGGCGACTTCGTTACGCAGCCGCGTCGCTTCCATCGCCCGCTGGGTGATGTGAAGCAGGCGATCGATCTTGAACGGCTTCTCGATATAATCGTAGGCGCCGCGGCGGATTGCCGAGACCGCAGTCTCAACATTGCCGTGGCCCGAGATCATGACAACCGGCATGTCCGGGTGCTGGCTCTGGAACACATCGAGCAATTGTAGCCCGTCAAGGCGCGAGCCCTGCATCCAAATATCAAGGAATACGAGGCTTGGGCGACGCCGCGCGATCTCGTTGAGCCCGCTGTCGGCGTCGTGCGCCTGACGCGCTTCAAAGCCCTCGTCTTCCAGAATGCCAGCGATCAGATCGCGGATATCGTCTTCGTCGTCGATGATGAGGATGTCGAGTGCCATTATGTATGAACCACCGCTGCGTGGAGCGGTTCCTCCTGTTGGGCGAATTGGCTATCGGAGTCAGCCGATTGCTTCGCCACGATGGTTTTGCTTGGTGCCTGTAACAGCAGGGTGAAGCTGACGCAGGCACCCACCCTGCCCGTCGCGTCAGGTTCGGCGTCGATCAATTCGACAATGCCGCCATGCTGCTCGATGATCTTGGCGACAATCGCAAGGCCGAGGCCGGTGCCCTTTTCCCGCGTCGTCATATAAGGCTCGAGCAGGCGCTGGCGATTGTCCTTGGGCCAGCCCTTGCCATTGTCGGACACCGAGATGCGCGCATGATTGTCCTCGATCTGGGCCTGGACCCAGATCGTGGGTGTCCACTCGTCGGATTTTTCAACGCTCTCAAAGGCTTCAACAGCATTTTTGATAAGGTTTGTCAGCGACTGTGAAATCAGTCGCGTGTCGAACCAGGCATAGATCGGTTGTTCCGGCAGATCGGTGTGGATCTCGAGTTCGGGCAGGCGCACACCCTCGAGGAACACTGCCTGACGAATGGTATCTGACAGATCGGCGCGTTCTGGCGCCGCCTCCGGCATGCGCGCAAACGCTGAGAACTCGTCGACCATGCGACCGATATCGCCGACCTGGCGAATAATGGTGTTGATGCATTTATCGAACACCTCGCGATCGCCTTCGAGCTTGACGCCATAACGCCGACGCAGCCGTTCGGCCGATAGCTGGATCGGTGTCAGCGGGTTCTTGATCTCGTGGGCGACGCGCCGGGCAACGTCGGCCCAGGCGCTGGTCCGCTGCGCCGATTCGAGATCGGTGATGTCGTCGAAGGTCAGCACATAGCCCTTGGACTCGGTGATCGAGCCCTCGCGGGTCAGCTGCACCTGATAGGTCCGCCGGTCGGTCTCATTGCCCAGCTGGATCTGGTCGCGTACCTGGCCACGACGGGCCGAGCGGGCACGCTCCAGGATCGGCGCCAGTTCGGGCATGGCATCTTCGATGCGCTCACCCATCAGGCCGATTTCATCGCGGTCGAGCATTTCGCAGGCGCGTGCGTTGGCGAGCGTCACGGTGCCGAACGGATCGAGCCCAATGATGCCGGCCGACACGCCCTCCACCACGGCCTCGGTGAATTGGCGGCGCTTTTCATTCATCTCGTTGGCGGTCAGCAGGGCCTCGTGCTGGCTCTTCAACTGCAGCGTCATGCGATTGAAGCCATTGGACAAATCGCGCAGATCGCCACGCCCCTCCTGCACCGGCACCTGCACATCGAGGTCACCGCCCCGGACGCGGTTCGAGGCGATCATCAGATTGCGGATCGGGTCGACGAACCGGTTGGCCAAGGCAATCCCGATCCACAGCGCCGCCAGCAGCAGCACCACGGCAAGCCCCACATACATGATGGTGAAGGTGATCTGGAACACCAGCCGGTTGGACGCGTATTGCCGGTATTCGGTAATGTTCTCGTCGGTCAGCCGCATGTATTCGAGCACTTCGGCTTCCATGGGCCGGGCCACAAAAAGATATGTATCGTCATAGCCGCGCAGCTTGATGACGGAACCGACCAGATTGATCCGGCCGGGGGCGATCGCGGCGGGAATGCCCTCGACCAGCCCGTCGGTGATGCCCTCCGGGAGTTTGGGATAGGCGCCCTGCGTGGCAATTTCTGCCCGCATGATGGTGTCGCCGTTGGCCTTGACCAGAGAGGTGAAGGGCAGCGAACGCGTGATGGCCAAGGCCGTGAGAATGCGCTGGAACCGCACTTTGTCCGCGTCATAAGTGCCGTGCGCCTGCTCGAGTTCGGTCGCCACCCAGATCACGTCATCGCGCAGCACCTGGGCATGCTCGAGCATATAGGAGCGCGCCACCAGCCGGGAGCTTTCCACCATCGAGCGGGTGCGCTCGGAAAACCACTGGTCCAGCCCCTGGTTGAGCGAAATGGTGGCGACCACCGCCACGAGTGCCGCCGGAATGGCCGCAACCAGGGCGAACATGGTCACCATGCGAATTTGCATTGCCGCGCCGGCCTGCTTCTGGACGCGGGCCTGGATCAAAAGCGTCGCCTCGGTCACCACCAGTGCAATCACCAGCAGCACCAGTACGCCGGTGACGACCCAAATGACGGTCCACACCGTCGTGGAGGGCTGGATATTGGTGGTACCGGTCAGGATCAGAAACGACAGCGACGACATCAGGACCGACGCGATCACCACCACGAAGCCGAGAATGCGCAGGGGGCGATTGTTGCGCCCTGAAAAAAATGGCGTGCGCACGCGTTGCTGGACTCCGGTGAGTTCAAGCGACTGCGTTGTATCGATGCTGGCTGCTTCGTTCATTAATGCCAAAGGCACTCCGTCGCCTTGCGGGAGGCGGTGCCTGACGCAATCTGCCTAACCCTTCAGACAATTGTTGCCATAATGTGACACTGGCGGTAGCGAGCCAGTATCCGTCCAGTCATGGCGCGGTCCAAATCCACTCGATCCTTACCACAAAGCACCGCAATCGTCTAATTTCGGCGACTGTGCTTGATGATCTCGATGCTGTGGGTGCGAATTTTCTTGCGCAGCGTATTGCGATTGAGCCCCAAAAGATCGGCTGCCTTGATCTGGTTGCCACCACAGGCGTTCAGCGCCATGGCGATCAATGGTGCCTCGACCTTGTCGATCACCCGCTGGTACAGCCCCGCCGGCGGCAAATTGGGCTCATGCTCGCGCAGCAACTGCCCGACATGCGTTTCCACCGCCATCGACACGTCCATCGGGCCGTTGCTGGCGGTATTGGACCGACGATCGACGATATTGAGCTCGTTCTGGACGATTTCGGCGGAAATGCTCTCGTCGGCGTAGAGCGCGGACAGGCGCCGGACCAAGTTTTCCAGCTCGCGCACGTTGCCCGGCCAGGAATAGTTCTGCATCAGCCGGATCGCCTCGGGCGTAATCGACTTGATCGGCTCGCCCTCGCGCTGCGCAGTCTTGAGGAAATGCATCGCCAGATCGCCGACGTCATCGGTTCGTTCGCGCAGCGGCGGCAGGCGGATCGGCACGACGTTCAGGCGATAGTAGAGATCCTCGCGGAATAGGCCCTGGCGGATCATCTGGCTGAGATCGCGGTGGGTCGCGGCTACGATGCGCACATTGGTCTTGATGGCGCTGCGGCCGCCGACCATGGTGTATTCGCCCTCCTGCAGCACGCGCAGCAGGCGGGTCTGGGCATCCATCGGCATGTCGCCGATTTCGTCGAGGAACAGCGTGCCGCCCTCGGCCTGCTCGAAGCGACCAGACGAACGCGTATTGGCGCCGGTGAAGGCGCCCTTCTCGTGGCCGAACAGTTCGGCCTCGATCAGATCACGGGGAATCGCGGCCATGTTGATGGCGACGAAGGGCCCGTTGCGCCGCTTGCCGAAGTCGTGCAGCGCCCGCGCCACCAGCTCCTTGCCGGTGCCGCTCTCGCCGGTGATCATCACCGTGAGGTCGGTTTGCATCAACCGGGCCAGCGCCCGGTAGATGTCCTGCATGGCGGTCGATCGACCGACCAGCGGCATGACCTCGCCGGGCTCTTCGGCCTTGCGATCAGCGTTGGTCGGCTTTTTGGCATCAGCCAAAGCCCGCGCCACGACCGACAGCACTTCGGTGATGTCGAATGGCTTGGGCAAATATTCATATGCGCCGACTTCCGACGCGCGGATGGCGGTCATGAAGGTGTTCTGCGCCGACATCACGATCATCGGCAGATCGGGCCGCAGCTTTTTGATCTTTGGCATCACCTCGAAGGCATTGCCATCGGGCATGGCGACGTCGGTGATCAAGATATCGCCCTCGCCCCGGCTGACCCAGTTCCACATGGTGGAAATATTGCCGGTCGGGCGAACCTCGTAACCGGCGCGGGTCAGCGCCTGGTTGAGAACCATGCGGATGGCGGCATCATCATCGGCGAGCAGAACGACATGGCTCATTTTGCCACTTCCTCTTCGATTGGCATCTGGAACGCCCCGCTCGCAACGGGAAGCAAGATTCTGAATTTGGTGCGGCCCGGGCGGCTATCGCAATCGATGACGCCGCCATGATCGCCGACGATCTTGGCGACGAGCGCCAGGCCGAGGCCCGACCCGTTGGTCTTGGTGGTGACGAAGGGATCGAACAGGAACGGGGTGATATCGGGCGGCACACCGGGACCATTGTCCTCGATGACGATCTCGAGCGGCAGCGAAATGCGCTCGGACACGCCCATGACGCTGATCCGGATGCCGGGCCGGAACGCCGTCGAGAACTTGATCTCGGGCTTTTGGGTCCGCTCCAGCGCCTCGGAGGCATTCTTGACCAGGTTCAGGAACACCTGGATCAGCTGGTCGCGATTGCCATAGACCGGTGGCAGCGACGGATCGTATTCTTCCGAGAAGGTGATGCCCCGCGCCACGCCGTTGCGCGCCAGAAGCTTCACCCGGTCGAGCACGACGTGGATATTGATCGGCTCGCGCTCCAGCGGCCGCTCGTCGCCGAACACTTCGACGCGGTCGATCAGATGCACGATCCGGTCGGTTTCCTCGCGGATCAGCCGCGCCAGCGGGATCTCGTCGCTGCTGACGGTCTGCTCCAGCAATTGCGCTGCGCCGCGAATGCCCGACAGCGGGTTCTTGATTTCATGGGCCAGCATGGATGCGAGGCCCGTCACCGACCGCGCTGCGCCCCGCGACACCATCTGCCGGTCGATCTTGTCGGCCATGGTGCGCTCCTGGATCAGGATGGCAATCCGGTTGTCGCTGTCTGATAGCGGGCTGGCGAACACATCGGCGACCCGCTCGTCGCCAAAGCGCGATGATCCCACGCGCACGCGGTATTCGGTCATCGGTGCACGGCGCAGGGCGACGGTTTCAACCAGGCTGATGATCGGGGAACCGAAGGCAATCAAATCGTCCAGCTTCTGGCGCGTCAGCATGCTGAGCGAGGCACCAAAAAACGCTTCCGCAGCGTAATTGACGAAAACGATCTGGCGGTCTTCGGCGCAGACGATAATGGGCTGCGGCAGGGCTTGCAGCACGGCAGTAGAGGGCAATGCGCTGATTTCGGCTTCAGTCATGGCGCTCATGCGGCAGCCTTCCAGTCGCCTGAAAATACGGTACCGATCATGGCAATCACCTCTGCCGGGGTTTCGTTGTTGAGCAGCGCCGAGCGCGTCGGCTTGTCGAGTACCAGCCCGGCCGCCTCGGCATACCAGTCAAGGTGCTTGCGCGCCGCGCGCAGGCCGATGGCCGTGCCGTAATCAATCAGCATGTCTTCATATTGCTCGGTGATCAGCGCCACGAGTTCGTCGCCGCTTGGCGCCATTGGGCCCGCCTGCCCGTTCAGACCAGCCCCGATCTGCGCCACGGTCCACGGTTGACCCTGGGCGCCACGACCGAGCATCACGCCGGCAGCACCCGACAAGGCAAGCGCCTCGCGCGCGGCGGCCAGGTCGACGATGTCGCCATTGACCACGACGGGCACATCCACCGCCTCGACGACGGCCCGCACCAGCTCCCAGCGGGCCGAACCCTTGTAGAACTGCTGCCGCGTGCGCCCGTGAACGGTGATCATCTTGACCCCGGCATCGACAGCTCGCCGCGCCATTTCAGGCGCGTTGAGGCTGTCGTCATCCCAGCCCAGCCGCATCTTGACCGTCACTGGCAGCGGCGTGGCCGACACCACGGCGTCGATCAGCTTCATCGCGTGATCTGGCACCCGCATCAGCGCCGAGCCGGCAAATCCATTGGTGACGCGCTTTGACGGGCAGCCAAAATTGATGTCGATGATATCGGCGCCGGCATCGTGCACGATCTTGGCGCCACGAGCCATCCACTCGGCCTCGCACCCGGCCAACTGGACCATGTGCGACAGGCTACCGGGCTTGCCGAGGCGGCGCAGCATTTCCAGATTGCCCGAATTCAGCGCGCTACTGGCAATCATTTCCGACACGACCATGCCGGCGCCGAAGCGCTCGGCGACCTTGCGAAACGGTCTGTCGGTGATCCCGGCCATCGGCGCCAAAAAGGCGTTGTTGCGCAGGACATGGTCGCCGATGCTTAACTTGCAGGCACTAGCCGCCACAACTGCCCCAGAATTGGTCATTGTCAAAATTATGCCTGCACAATAGTCAAAACCGCTAGCCGTGCAATATCTTATATCGTTGGCATGGCCAGCACGCAGCCCTGCACTTGCCGCATGTCGGAGCGGGCGCTAGACCACGAAGCTGTGACGGTTTCAAGTCTTGAGTGTTGTGCCTGCCATGCGTGAGAAGTCCATCGCCGTCATCATCGTCGCCGCCGGCAAGGGCGAACGCGCCAGCCTCGGGCATAGCGACGATCCCAAGCAGTATCGCCCGTTGTCCGGGGTCCCGGTCCTCAAGCGGACCATCGCCGCGTTTCTCGACTATCCAGCAATCACCCAGCTTGTTGTCGTCATCCATCCAGACCACGCCACGCGCTATGGCGAGCTTGGGGTAAGCGATGCGCGCCTGCTGCCCCCCGTCATCGGCGGTGCGTCGCGGCAAGCCTCGGTTCTGGAGGGCCTCAAGGCCTTGGCGCCGACCCGGCCCGACCTCGTGCTCATTCAGGATGCAGCGCGCCCCTTCGCGGCCCCTCGGGTCATTGGCGACGTCATAGCCGTCCTCGATCAATATGATGGCGCCATCCCCACCCTCCCCGTCACCGACACCATCAAGCGATCCCTTGATGGCCGCGAGATCGTCGCCACCGAGGACCGCACGCAATTATCGGCGGCCCAGACCCCCCAGGGCTTCCGCTTCGGCCAGATTTTTTCGGCCCATATGCGTGCCTCGACCATTCGCCGCAATTTTACGGACGACGCCGAAATCGCCGAATGGGCAGGCCTGCGCGTCGCCATGGTCATGGGCGATCGCGACAACATCAAGATCACCCACCCCGAAGACTTTGCCCGCGCCGAGCGGATCCTGCACGGAGACGAACCCATGGAAACCCGCGTCGGCACTG
>Ga0247806_10000535_pt1 | contig 23454 bp, 18 predicted proteins | sample UWRJL059202B1_FD_179935 | JGI IMG/M metagenome (GOLD analysis project Ga0247806, IMG submission 179935) | Plant litter microbial communities from Arlington Agricultural Research Station in Wisconsin, United States - UWRJ-L059-202B-1 | ecosystem: Environmental > Terrestrial > Plant litter >... | reverse complement strand
AAGTCGAAAGAAATCAGTCTTTCGACAAAAACTGAAAATATAATACAAAATATTATTATGGACGGTGCCGGAATTGAGCTTGAAGGTGTAGAAATCGTGCGCGAAATGCCTGTTTCGATAAGTGGCGATACTATTATTTATAATGCTGATTCGTTTAAATCAGGAACAGAAAGAAAACTCGAAGATGTGTTGAAAAAACTTCCCGGTGTTGAGGTAAATGCAGATGGAGAGATTGAAGTGGAAGGAAAAAAAGTAAGTAAACTAATGGTCGAAGGAAAAGATTTTTTTGACGGAGACACTAAACTTGGCGTAAAAAATATTCCTGCCGATGCAATTGATAAAATTCAGGTTTTACGAAATTATAATGAAGTCAGCGCATTAAAAGGTTTAGAAAACGATCAGGATAATGTGGCGATGAACATTAAGCTGAAAGAAGGTAAAAAGAACTTTTGGTTTGGCGACGTCACAGCCGGAACCGGAGTTGGAGAACTCGACAGCCGTTATATAATCAACCCAAAATTGTTTTATTACAGTCCAAAATACAGCATTAATTTAATTACCAATTTTAATAATATTGGTGAATTGCCGCTTACTGCGCAGGATTATTTTAAGTTTTCGGGCGGATTTAAAAATATGATGAAAAAGGGCGGAAGCAATTTCAACATTTCTTCAAATGACATTGGGATTTCGCTTTTAAGAAACAATCGTGCCAAGGAAATCGAAACGAAATTTGGAGCAACAAACTTTGCTTATTCTGTTAACAAAGCCTGGAATATTAGCGGTTTCGGAATTCTGTCAACTTCAAAAACAGATTTAGAAACCAAGTCGCAAACCACAATTTTAGAATCTGGCGATCAGCAAAGAAGAGAGGAAGAAACACATCAAAAAAATAACTTGGGGCTTTTTAAATTAAGCTCGACTTATAAGCCAAACGATAAATTTCAGTTTGATTACGACATTTTAACAAAACTTTCAAAACAAGACGAAGATACAGATTTGTTGCGTGAATCGATTGTTCAGAATGTTTCTGATACCGAAACTATTTTGACCAATAAAAAACAGGATCCAACATCAATAAATCAAAATTTGAGTTTGTATTATACACAAAGCGCTAAAAATATTTTTGCCTTTGAAATGCAGCATTTATATCAGGACGAAAATCCGTTTTATAACGCCAATTTACGAACACAGCCGTTTGCTTTAGCAGGTTATACTTCTGGACAAAACCGAAACGACTTAAATCAGGATCGTTTTGTAAAAACCAATAAAATCGACGCAAAACTGGATTACTATTATATGGTAACACCAAAAAGCAATATCAATATTACCTTGGGAAATACTTATTCGCATCAAAATTTTAACTCTCATATTTTTCAGATGTTGGATAATGGAGACAGAAATGATTTGAATGATGCAGAAAACAACAATCAGGTCAATTATAATTTTGATGATGTATTTTTAGGCTTTCATTATAAAATACTGACAGGAAAATTTACCCTAACGCCTGGGTTTAGCATGCATTCCTACGTGATGAAAAACAGTCAATTAGGAACAGATTATTCGCAGAATTTCACTAAAATACTACCGGACTTTTTTGCTCTTTACCAAATAAAAAAAGCAGAAACACTGACATATAATTTTACTTTATCCAATGATTTTACAGATATCAATCAACTGGCTGCGGGTTATGTTTTATCTGATTACAGCAGTTTATTTCGAGGAAATCGATTTTTAGAAAATGCGACTTCGCAAGTCCATACACTGCGATATTTCAAATACAATATGTTTAATTTTGAGAATATTTTTGCCAATGCAACGTATACCAAAAAAGTCGACGCCATAAAAACTGCGGCAGAATTTAACGGAATCAATCAGACTTCGGTTCCATATAATTCCAATTTAGCCGATGAAAATATTATTGGAATAGGAAATTATGGAAGATCGTTTTTAAAGAATTATAAGGCTTCGGTAAATGCAAGTTTCAATTGGTCCAAATTCAATAATATTCAAAATAACGAATTGGCTACAACAGAAAGTTTTGTACAAAGCTATACTGTAAAAGCGTCAACAAATTATAAAAACTTACCCAATATTGAATTTGGATATAATGCATTAATTAACAAATACAGTGGATCCACTTTTTATACAGACAAACCTTTTGCACGATTGGACTATTACTTTTTAAACAGTTTTTCGTTTGTTTCTGAATATGAATTTTATCATTATTACAACACTAATAAAACAGTTGATAACGAATATGATTTTTTGAGCGCCAGTTTAATTTACCAAAAGAAAGACAGTAAATGGGAATATAAAATAGCAGCGACAAACTTGCTAAATACAAGATATCTAAATGATGACAGTTTCTCTCAGTTTTCTACACGAGTTTCTCAATATACCGTGCAGCCACGCTACATTATCTTTTCGATGAAATACAATTTATAGTATCTATTAAGTATCTATTTTTAGATTTAAGGCAACTGACTTGGATAATAATCAGATATCTTTACACTTAATATTAACAGCAAAATTTATATTATGCGCAATTTTATATGGAGTTTCGTAGCATTTGTTTGTGTAGTGTTCTCTTCTTTTTCTCAAACAAAAACTATTCAAAAAGGAACTTATATTTCTACCAACAAAGGTCAGAAAATCAAATTAAACTTATTAGAAGATAATAAATACGAGCTGGTTTTTTATTCTGGTGAATACAAAATTAAAGGAGATTCGTTGTCGTTTTTTCAAAAAGAAAAAGCAGAAAGTGCTTTTAATGTTGTTTTTAATAAAGACAAAAAGAAAACGGATAAAGTAAAAATTAAATTTATTGATCCGTCTTATTATGCCTTTTTTATTGGTACACAAAATGGTTCTGAACCTGTTCAATATCAAAAAATTACAGATATTAAAACCAAAGTTGATCCTGAATGGAAAGAAATTGATGTTGAGTTCGAAATTAACCGGGCAGATTATTTGTATTTTGTTTATGAAGGATACGAAAGTGAAAGTCAGCTTTCTAAATTTGCTTTGCCAAAAGACGTTTCAGAAGTTACTGTAAAGTATGAACTGGATGTTTTGGGCGATTTAAATCTCGCTGGATTTTTGGACAAAAAGACAAACGAACTTAAAATTTCTGAACAAGGAGGCAAAAATCCGTTGATTTTTGTAAGCGAAAAAGACCTTAAACCAGAGAACAACAGTTCTAAAGTTATACCGCTCGAAAACCAGAAAATTTCAAAATTTACATATCCTGGTAAAGAGCCTTTGATAGCAGAAGATTTTGGTACAGAGGTTCTTGTTGATAGTGTCGGCACCGGCTATACGCCATCTACATTTGATTTTAAATTTAAAACCGAAAAAACGCTGAAAGAAGCACTTACAGCAACAAAAACATCAAAAAACAAATTTTTAGTTGTTAGTGTCGATAACAAAAACCCAAACGCTAAGGCAGATTTTGATTCTTTTTTAAAATATACCGAAGCGCAGATTGGCTATAGTATGTATAATGGTTACGACGCTCAATTTGATGTTTTTAATTTTTATTTGGCTACAGCCAATGATAAAAAATGGATAAAAACCAATAATATTTCAAGTGATCCAGGTATTGTTGTTTTAAATAGCGATGGCGATGTTTTAGCTACTGCCAAATCTAGTTTATCAGACAAAAAATCAGAGTTTAGTTACTACGATAGCTTTTATAAAAGTTTGCAAATAACAGATGCTTTTTATGCTTTTAATAAAGTACAGAAGAATAAAAAAATGACAGATGCTGATTTGATATCGGCTTTTTACAAAGCTTCGGCAACTGAATTGCCTTATGATTATCATTACGAAGAGGATTCAACATATGCAAATGAGGTAACTTATTTTAAGTATACTAAAGTTGGATTAAATAAAAAAGAGGTTTCTCAGATCTGGAAAAAGTTAATCGAAGCGCATCAAAAAGATACAAAACCGAATCGTTATTTAGTTGAAACTATTTTGAAAGAAATTAAAAATCAAGGTTTTTACAAACATTTTTTTAATGAAGACAGAATCTTAAATGATACTGATTTCATGGCAATTGATTATTTGCTGAAACATTATGATGCGATACAGCGAATGAATTTGGAGAATGAAAAAGGAGAAGCTATTGCAATGTATTTAGGAAGCTTAAGTGCAGAAATTTCATCGGCATTGCAGCAAAACACCTATATTTCGCAAGAAGGTATCGAGGGAACTGCAAATCAAAATAAGATCATTAACGTTTATAAAAAACTGATCTCGTCCGGAAAAGGGGATTACGATTGCTACAAGAATTATTTTGCTTTTTTAACTACAGAAAGTGAAATGACTAATAACGATTTAATACTTATAAAAGAATTTGACGCTTACTTTGAGAAATTTTTATCTACTGAAAAAGGAAATGCGATTCAGCGACTAGATGAAGTATATGCTACAATTAGCCCGGATGTTGAGTACAATTACGGAGGATGGAATGCGTTTAAAGAATATCATTCGAATTTGGCAAACACCGTGGCGTGGCAGGTAACATTAAAGCCGGAGCATGCAAGTTATGTAAAAGCCGCCATCATTTGGTCTGAATACAGTTTGCTTATCACGAAAAACAATCCGTATTATTTAGATACATTGGCGCAGCTGTATTATAAAGATGGTCAGAAAGAAAAAGCGATAAAAACGCAAACTCTTGCCGTAAAGTTTTTAACTGCTGAAATCGACGAGCAAACTGCTTTTGAAATTCGCGAGACATTAACAAAAATGGAAAGTGGAACCTACTAGAATTTAAATTTCGTTAAAAAATAAAACCCGACAAAAATAAAATCTTGTCGGGTTTCTTTTTTATTTCTTAATGCCAACCATCACTTTAACCTGATAGTTTTCTACTATTTTTTTGTTGTTTTTCACTTTACCATCCGCCAGTAAATATGTTAGTGAGATGTTGTATTTTGAATTCTCTATTTTTTGCTCAATTTTTTTAGGCGAATCAGTATAATGATTTCCAATTTTAAATTTCGAATTAGAACTGACAAAATCGTTTATTTTTAATGGAATTATATCCTGATTAATCTGTAAATCCTGACCGTAATCTTTTTTAATTGCTTTTACAGAATACGATACATTATCTATAGTTACACAATTATTGCATTCAAAGGGGTTACTTTTTGATAACGTAAATATGAAATCATAACCATGAATATTGTCTATAGAATTTTCATTGTTTTCGTAGAAATAGTAATTAAAAGAATCATTTAAATTGTCTCTTTTTGCATATTCAGATTGATATTCATACCCTAAACTTTCCATAATTTCAGTTATACCCGGATCTTTATCTTTTTTATAAAGTACTTCTAATTTCTTGTCGGCATACGGCAGCATCACTTCAACACCATAATTTCTATCCAAAAAATAAACGATACTGCTCAATTCCTGTTCTTCTTCGAAAGTTAATTTTGTGTTTTTACCTTTTTGCAGATAATTTTCAAAACGAGATAACTGACTGTATTTCGAAACAGAATTAGCACTTTGAGGGCCAACGATAGAAAATAATCCTGCGATGCACATGCTTATAGGAATGAATTTTATTTTAGGATGTTTTTGAATTAAAAAATAAGCGACAACAACTGCAAGCCAAATTGATAATAGTAAAACATAATAACGTTCATGAGTAAAACCGTAAAGATCGATTCTGTATAAAATGGCCCAGAATAATAAGCCAAGTAACGGAATTAATAAAAAGTAAAACCATCTGCTAAAGGTGCGCATCCAAAGATTTCCATTTTCATTTGCAATCGGATGAACCAATAGAAACGAAAGAATTCCGGTAATGGCAAAGGCCAAAACAAGATAAGACACCCATCCAACAGGCAATGAAAGAGTGATAAGAATTTTGGCTTCGTAAAAAATTAAAATGACAAGATATAGACTTATTAAAGGCAATAATACATATTGCGTGAAGTTTTTAAGTCCTTTTGGATAATTTAATTGAAGATTAGCTTCCTCATTATTAATTTCAGGAATTCCGCTTAAAAAGAAAATTGTATTGAAAATTCCCGCAATAGCCAGAAATATATAGAGGTAAATATTATCGTAAAAATCAAATTTAAAAAGTTTTTCGACCGCTAAAATGGCCAAAGCCAAACCGCAATAAAGTACAACGCTATACAATCCGGCAGTTAAAATTCTGAGAAAAAGCTGTTTGTTAAACTCCCAAAATTCATCCTGATTGTATTTTTTTGGTAAGAATCCAGCAAATGAAACCAAAAGATGCAACGCAATATTGAGTACAAAAAACTGCTGAAATTCTGTCTGCGTTATTTCATCTCTAAAACTAAAAACAAAAGCGACAACCAGCGATCCAAGAATTAAACTTGTTACAAAACGCAGGATTTTGTTTTTATTCGCACTAATAAAAAACAAACTAACAGAAAGAAAGAGAACCAAACATAAAGAAGAACTCATGATAGCCTTTTGGTAAAATTCTCTATTAGGATGATTGTAGCTTATTTCATTAAGAATAAGGGCGAAAATAGTTCCGGAAATCGCTGCAATTATTTCCAGCGGAAATCTAAGAACTGTTTTTTGTATCGCACTTAATACATTTTGTAATGAAGGAAGTTTGCTCATTTTTGTTTTGGTTAATTTGACACTAAAGAAAAGCAAATGCAAACTAATAACCAAATAAAAACCCCGAAGTCTAAAAAATTAGAAATCGGGGTATTATAAGTAAGATTAAAAGAATTGACTATGAAGTCTAAATTAATAATCGGTTGAATTAAAATTAAAGTCCGAATGCAGCTTTTACTTTGTCTACAAAATCAAGTTTTTCCCATGTAAACAACTCTACGGTTACGGTTTTTGAATGTCCGCCCGGAGCAGAAAAAGTTTTAGTAACAACTTCTGGTTTACGTCCCATGTGTCCGTAAGCAGCAGTTTCGCTATAAATTGGGTTTCTTAATTTTAAACGTTGTTCGATAAAGTAAGGACGCATATCAAAAAGTTCTTCTACTTTTTTAGCAATTTCGCCATTCGTTAAATTTACCTTAGAAGTTCCGTAAGTTTCGATAAAAATACCCATTGGCTGAGCAACTCCAATTGCGTAAGAAACCTGTACAAGAATTTCGTCAGCAACACCTGCAGCCACTAAGTTTTTAGCGATATGACGTGTAGCATAAGCAGCACTTCTGTCTACTTTACTCGGGTCTTTTCCAGAGAAAGCACCACCACCGTGAGCTCCTTTTCCACCGTAAGTATCCACAATGATTTTTCTTCCTGTTAAACCAGTATCACCGTGAGGTCCTCCAATAACGAATTTTCCTGTTGGGTTAATATGGTAGTTGATTTTATCATTAAATAAATGAGCGTGCGTTGGGTTTTTTGCAATGATTCTTGGAATCAAAATTTCGATGATATCTTTTTTGATTTTAGCAAGCATAGTAGCTTCTTCATCAAAATCATCGTGTTGAGTCGAGATTACAATCGCATCAATACGAGTTGGTTTGTTATCGTCGCTGTATTCTAAAGTTACCTGAGATTTAGCATCCGGACGTAAATAAGTGATTTCTTTGTTTTCACGTCTTAAGATTGCTAATTCCTGTAATAATTTATGAGATAAATCAAGTGCCAATGGCATGTAGTTTTCAGTTTCGTTAGTTGCGTAACCAAACATCATTCCCTGATCTCCTGCACCTTGTTCTTCTGGCTTAGCTCTGTCTACACCTTGATTGATATCAGCAGATTGTTCGTGAATTGCTGATAAAATTCCACAAGAATTTGCCTCAAACATGTACTCGCTTTTAGTATATCCAATTTTACGGATTACTTCACGGGCTATTTGCTGCACATCAAGATAAGTGTTCGATTTTACTTCTCCGGCCAAAATTACCTGACCAGTTGTAACTAAAGTTTCGCATGCTACTTTTGAGTCAGCATCAAATGCTAAGAAGTTATCAATTAATGCATCCGAAATTTGATCTGCAACTTTGTCTGGATGCCCTTCACTAACAGATTCTGACGTAAATAAATAAGCCATAATAATTTATTAAATTAAAATTAAACGAGGAAAATAATTGCTGAAAAAGACTAAAGGAGATTTCCTGCTTTAGCATTTTTTACTACCGAAATCAATCTTTCAGTATTCATAACGAACCGTTTCATTATGAAGAGGTTGCAATCAGTTCAAATTTTTCCTCTGTATTCGGGTGCAAAAGTACAAAACCATTTTGATTTGCAAATTAAAGTTGAACATTTTTTCTTTTTACAAGCAGAAATTTAACATAACATACTAATTTGATAGGGTAATGGAAAATAAATCATTTTTTGTTTGGTGGTTTGAAAAAAAGTTCTCAAATTTGCCAAACAAAACAAATAGAAAAATGAATTTAGTTACTAAAAATATGTGTTGCATGATGCCGGAAACTTCCGCAGAGTGCGCTATTGTTTAGTATCTAAATCTAAAAATAAACAATAAAACCTCTGCAAACGCAGAGGTTTTTTTTTGATCAAAATTTAAAGTAAAATTTTAAAAACCATACAAGTCATATAAGAAAATTTAGGTTCTATTTTTAAAAGTATAATAAAATGAACTTATATCACTTATGTGATAAAAAAATAAAAAATGAAAAATTCAATAGTAAATAAAATGATGATGTGTTGTAAGATGTCGATGTGCATCCAGACTTGCTATTGCCGAAAGTGAAAGATAAAATCTTTGTTATAGTTTCAACTATAAGCCCTTTTGGTAAGCCATCCGAAAGGGCTTTTTTATTTTCAATCATTAAAATTTAAAATTATGAACACACTAGATATCAATACAATCGCATTTCAGTATTTATTAAGAACCGATTCTCAAAAAAATAATAACGCCGAAGAGTCAACAAGTAATGCTTTAGAATATAATCCGGAACAGTATATGAAAAGTCAAAAATCTTTGCTGTTTCAAATGTATGATCTTGAAGAAGAAGATTCTTTTGCCTAAATCAATATTAAACCAATTTCAATTATAATATAAAATCTATCTAACAATATTAAAAACTAAGAAATCATGAGCACACAAAAATTCGCAACAAACGCATTACACGCAGGACACGACGTAGCTAAAAACGGAAGCACAAGAGCAGTGCCAATTTACCAAACATCGTCTTACGTATTTAATAACGCAGATCACGCAGCTAATTTATTTGGCTTAGCCGAAGCCGGATTTATTTACACCAGATTAAACAACCCGACAAACGATGTTTTAGAACAGCGTTTAGCAGCACTTGAAGGCGGGATAGGAGCCGTTGTTACAGCATCCGGAGCATCGGCAATTGCAACAACTTTTCTAACTTTATTGAAAGCCGGAGACCATATTGTGGCTTCAAACAGTTTGTACGGCGGAACTTATAATTTATTAAAAGTAACCTTGCCCCGTTTGGGAATTACAACAACATTTGTTGATCCGGCAAAAGCAGAAAATTTCACCGAGGCTGCAAAAGAAAACACCAGAGCTTTCTTTGTAGAATCTTTAGGAAATCCAAAATTAGATGTGTTAGACTTAAAGGCAATTTCGGCGGAAGCCAAACAATTTAAAGTGCCTTTTATTGTGGATAACACAGTTGCAACTTCTTATTTATTAAAACCAATTGAATATGGAGCGAATATCGTTATTCATTCTTTAACCAAATATATTGCAGGAAACGGTACTTCATTAGGGGGCGCGATTATTGATGCCGGAACTTTTGACTGGTCGAACGGAAAATTCCCTGAATTTACAGAACCTTCTGCCGGATATCACGGATTAGTATATCACGAAGCTTTAGGAAATGCAGCTTTTATTGCAAAAGCAAGAATTGAAGGATTACGTGATTTCGGATCGGCTTTGAGTCCGTTTAATGCTTTCCAGATTATTCAGGGATTAGAAACGTTGCCAATCCGAATTAAAAAACACAGCGAAAATGCTTTGGCTCTTGCTGAATGGTTAGAGAAACAAGATGAGGTGGTTTGGGTAAATTATCCGGGCTTAAAAAACAATAAATATTACGATTTGGCCCAGGAATATCTTCCGGAAGGACAAAGCGGAATTATCACTTTTGGATTAAAAGGTGGTTTTGAAGCGGCCAAAAAAGTAGTAGATCAAACGAAATTGTTCTCATTGCTGGCCAATATTGGTGATACAAAATCACTAATTATTCATCCGGCAGGTACAACACACCAACAACTTTCAGATTCGGAACAATTAGAGACCGGAGTTTCAAAAGATTTGATCCGTCTTTCTGTTGGAATTGAAGATATCGAAGATTTAATAGCCGACTTAAAAACGGTTTTTGCAAGTGTGACTCAGTCACAATACAGTATCAATAAGAATTAGGTTTTTTTGTTTTTTGTTTGAAAAATTGCCTTTAGCTAGTGAGTTTTTGCTAAAGGTGATTTTTTATGAAAAATTATTTTCACCATATAAGTTATATAAGTTCATTAGTAGTATGCATCAGTAACGCGTCAAAATTAAAAGCCTTTTTAATTAATGAACTTATATGACTTATAGGGTTTGAAAAAAAAATCAGATGGTTCAAAATTACCTCAATAAATAAAATTATGTCAAAGCTTAAAATAAATATTATCCTTTTTGGAATTGGAAATATCGGAAGCACTTTGATCAATCAGATAATCGAAAGTCAGGAATTTTTTCTTCAAAGCAAAAACATCGATTTTCATTTTCCGATAATCACCAATTCTACCGTTGCTTTTTTCGAAAAAGAAGGCGTTGGATATGCCTGGGAAACTAATTTTGTGCAATTGGCCGTTCCGTTTAAAGTAGAAGATATCATAGAATTTACAAAAGAAAACGAATTTGAAAATTTGATTGCTGTTGATGCCACGGCGAGCGATGAATTGATAAGTCATTATAATACATTGATTCAAAATGGATTCAATATTGTAGCGGTAAATAAAAAGGCAAATACGCTTTCGCTTGATCTTTATAAAGGAATACGGGAAAATCTTAAAAAGTATGACAAAGAGTTTTTGTATGAAACCTCGGTAGATACCGGATTTCCGGTTTTACAGACATTGAGAGATTTGTATTATTCAGGAGAAAAGGTGACCAGGATCAGGGGCGTTTTCTCTGATAATCTGAGTTATGTTTTTAACCGATTTTCGAATGAAGAAACTGCTTTTTCTTCTGTCCTAAAAGATGCAGGTTTATTAGGATTGATGCGCTCTACTTTTAAAGAGGATCTGTCCGGAAATGACACAGCAAAAAAACTGCTGATCCTAACCAGGGAAATAGGAAAGGATTTTGAACTTTCAGACATTAAAATCAATGCTCTAATAAGAAAAGAACATTTAGAAAAAAATGGAATCCTTAATAGAGAAGCAATCGATAAATGTTTTAAAATCGCAAAAATCACTCAGGCAGATAATCATGTGTTGAGGTATGTAGGCGAATTTGATGTGGCTAAGAATACTTTAGAAGTAAAATTGATATCGGAGCCTGCAGCATCTGCAATTGGTCAGTTAAAGGGGTCTGATACTATTTTTGAAATCTATACACAATCGTACGCAAATGTTCCCATTGTAATCCAGAGCGGATCGGCTTGTAAACAGGCAATTTCACGAGGAATTATAACGGATATTTTAAAAGTCGCAGAAAAAATTAAAAATAAAGAAGCTGTCTGGATTTAAGCCAAATAATAATAAGCTTTTAATGTTCTTTGATAAACTGATTTGTGGAAATAAGAAGTTGAAAACTAGTTTTTTGTGAGTTTTTTACATTGTTTTTTGTAACAAAACTTTTGTAAGATGTTTTATATCTGGAAAATGTGCTTTTTTGTCGGATTTTCGTATTAATTTATTGTTTTTTATTTGTGTAATTAAAATAATATTCCCATATTTGTTAAACCCAAAAGCTACTGAATCAATGAACTTAAATGTCTATAAAATGTTTTGCGCCGTTTCGGTTAAAACCAGTGGGAAGTCTTTTGCTTAAATTGTAAGAAACAATAAAAATATATGCAAAAGCCTCCCGAAAATTTTTGGAGGCTTTTTAATTTTATAAGAAAATGCAAGATTTTAAAATAAAAAATAAATCACAGATGGATAAATCCCTACAGATGAACAAGATGTTCTCTGTCGCATTTATTTGCGCGCGCGTCTGTTGATACTAAAAGAATATATGAGTTTGAAAAACTTAAACCCTTTTGGTATCATGTTCCAAAAGGGTTTTTTTATTTCATTTTTCAAGCTTAACAAAAGAGTAAACAATTAATAAAGATAAACACAACAAACTAAAACTTACTATTATGAGTACATTAAACTATTTTACAAGAACATTTTCAAGATTGAGAAACAGGACTAAAAGAAATAATCCGCCGCCGCCAAACGAATTGATCCACCCAAGTTTTGGAATGACGGAACCGGCAGAAAATACTAATAAGAAAAAAACGCCAAATTCATTAATGTTTTTGATGTATTCTAAAGAAAATGAAACGCTTTTTATCTAAATCGAAGAGCAACATAAAATAGGGGAAAACCTGCTTAATTTTACTGGGCAAATTGTCTGGTGATTTTTTGCGTATAACAGTTTTAGTTTGAATTATCTTTAAGAAATTGAGCAATCAGTTTCGATAAAATTTGTTTGTTTAAGAAAATAGTAGTTAATTTGCACCTTTAAGTTCAAAAACGTATTGAAATGTTATAAAGAAAGGACGAGGGATTAGACCCGATGAATCCTTAGCAACCCTTCGGTAAAGCGAAGAAGGTGCTGCATTCTACCACGCCCAAACGTGGAAAGATAACAACAAGAATTTTTCTAGTTTCTAACTAGTTTTTTCTTTCTAATATTTCCAGATACAAATCAATAATACAACAGATTTGAAATTGGAAAATATACCAAACCCCATTAGCATAAAAAATTTCACCACAGAAAATGGTGCACTTTACCGTTCCTTACCTTTAAGTTTTACCGTTTTTGGTTTGCCTTTGCATAGCGCGCCTATTGTTTTGGTCAATCACGCTTTGACAGGAAATGCTCAGGTTACAGGCGAAAATGGCTGGTGGAACGACTTAATTGGTAAAGAAAAAACAATCGACACTGAAAAATATACAGTCCTTGCATTCAATGTTCCCGGTAACGGAACTGATTCTTTTATCATAGAAAATTACCAGGATTTTACAACTAGAGATATTGCAAGAATTTTTCTTGAAGGACTTGATGCTCTGGATGTTGCACAAGTTCACACCATCATTGGAGGTTCTGTTGGAGGCGGAATTGCCTGGGAAATGCTTGCTCTAAGACCAAACATTGCACAAAATTTAATTCCCATTGCAACCGACTGGAAATCGACTGACTGGATGATTGCCAATTGCTTTCTACAAGAGCAAATCCTGAACAATTCATCAAGACCAATCGAAGACGCCAGAATTCACGCCATGTTGTGTTACAGATCTCCGGAATCATTTAAAGAAAAATTTCAAAGAACAACCAACCCAAGTCTTTCTGTTTTTAATATAGAAAGCTGGCTGGCACATCACGGAGATAAATTGCAAAAAAGATATCAGTTGGCTTCATATAAATTAATGAACCAATTGCTTAAAACCATAGATATTACCAGAAACAGTGAGAGTTTCGAAACTTTAATATCAAAAACAAACGCCACAATTCATATTATCGGAATCAATTCGGATTTATTTTTTACGGCAAAAGAAAACAGAGACACTTATCAGGAATTAAAAAAGTTCAAAGAGAATGTTTTTTATAACGAAATAGATTCTGTTCACGGACATGACGCTTTTTTAATCGAGTACAAACAATTAGATCATTTACTTGCCGATATTTTTAAGGCAGAAACAATAGCAAAATAAAATGAAAGTATTAAAATTTGGAGGTAAATCATTATCAAACGGAGAAGGACTGAACAAAGTTGTCTCAATTATTTCAGATAAAGTAAATCAGGGCGAACAAATTGCCGTTGTAGTTTCTGCCCGCGGAGACGCAACAGATGAATTAGATTATATTTTGAAACTTGCCGCTAAAAATGGTAATTACAAACCATTATTCGAAAACTTTAAAACGTATCAAATTTCAGATTATCCACAGGTTGATTTATCTGAAGAATTTACGATCTTAGAAAAACTTTTTGAAGGTGTCAGCTTAATTGGCGATTACAGCAACAAAATTAAAGATCAGATTTTATCGAAAGGCGAATTGCTTTCGGCTAAATTATTGACTTCGATTTTAAAAGAAAAAGGAATTCCTGCCAATTTTGTTGATGCAAGAGAATTATTAAAAACAGATTCAAAATTTGGCGACGCTCAGCCTTTAGAGCAGCTTTCAAAGAAAAATGTTGTCAATTATTTTAAAGAACATAACGGTGCTACTGTAAATATTGTAACCGGTTTTATTGGTTCAAACAACAATAACGATACGACAACTTTAGGAAGAAACGGTAGTAATTATACGGCTTCATTAATTGCTAATTATTTGAATGCCGAAGAATTACAAAACTTTACTCACGTTGACGGAATTTACACCGCAAATCCTGATTTGGTTGCCGATGCCAAAAAAATCGAATTCCTTTCGTTTAACGAAGCAAATGAATTGGCCAATTTTGGAGCAACAATTTTGCATGCAAAGACGATTATTCCATTATTAGAAAAAAATATTCCGCTTCGTATTTTAAATACTTTCAATCACGAAAATCGCGGAACCTTAATTACTTCAGATTCTGCAAAAGAAGGAATCAAAACGCTTTCTGTTTTAGAAAATGTTTCCCTCGTAAATCTTGAAGGACGCGGTTTGCTTGGAAAAGCCGGAGTCGATGCCCGAATTTTTAAAGTAATGGGCGATCACAATATCAGTGTAAGTATCATTTCACAAGGTTCCTCAGAAAGAGGAATTGGTCTTGTTGTTGCCACAGATAAAGCAACATTAGCAATGGTTGAGTTGGAAAAAGAGTTCGAAAACGACTTTTACTCTAAAGATGTAAACCAGATTACAGTAACTGATAATGTCTCTGTAATTTCGATTATTGGCCAGGATTTGAGTACTTTCCATAAACCGTACACAGCGTTAATTAAAAATAAAATTGTTCCGATATTGTTTAACAACACCGTTACGGGTAAAAACGTGAGTTTGGTGGTTAAAAAAACAGAACTGCATAAAGCTCTAAACGTAATTCACGGTGAGATTTTTGGGGTTTCTAAAAAAATAAACATCGCGATTATTGGTCACGGTTTAGTGGGCGGAACTTTAATCAATCAGATTTTAGAATCCGCTGCAGCCATCGAAAAAAGAAAAGATGTTAAACTGAATGTTTTTGCGATTGCCAATTCTAAAAAATTACTTTTAAATAAAAACGGCGTAACTTCAAACTGGAAAACAGAAATTGAAAAAGAAGGTCTTGCTTATACCATTCATGATATTATTGCATATGCAAACCAACATCATCTAGAGAATTTAATTGCGGTTGATAATACCGCAAGTGCTTCATTCGTAGAAAATTATATTCCATTTGTAGAAAGCAGTTTCGATCTGATTTCTTCAAATAAAGTAGCCAATACATTAAGCTACGGTTTTTATAAGGAATTGAGAAAATCTTTGGCAGAAAACCAAAAGAATTATTTATATGAAACCAATGTTGGTGCAGGTTTGCCATTAATTGATACCATAAAATTATTACATCTTTCAGGTGAAAATATCACGAAAATAAAAGGAGTTTTCTCTGGAACTTTAAGTTATTTATTCAATAATTTCTCTGCAAAAGATGTTCCTTTTAGTGAGATTTTGAAGGAAGCAATCGATAACGGATACACGGAACCAGACCCGCGTGAGGATTTATGCGGAAATGATGTGGGAAGAAAATTATTGATTTTAGCGAGAGAATTAGACTTGCAAAATGAGTTTGAAGAAATCTCGATTCAGAATTTAATTCCGGAACATTTGCGTGAAGGAAGTGCTTCTGATTTCTTGACAAAGCTAAAAGAATTTGATCCAATTTATGCTAAAATAAAAGCAGATCAACAGCCCAATCACGTATTAAGATACATTGGCGAATTGTCTGGAGATTTGCAAAACGACAAAGGGAATCTGGAAGTAAAATTAGTTTCTGTTCCTTCAGATACTGCCTTAGGCGGATTAAAAGGTTCTGATTCTTTCTTCGAAATTTATACAGAATCTTACGGAGATCGTCCAATTGTAATTCAGGGAGCCGGTGCAGGTTCTGCAGTTACAGCTAGAGGCGTTTTTGGAGATATTTTGAGATTATCAGATAAAGGATAATTTGATATCAGATTGCGGATTTTAGAGTTTAGATTTCTAATTTGAACTCAAACAAAAATAAAAAACAAAAAAATGAAAGTAACCTTAAACAGAGTAAATGACGCGTTTCATTTTAAAGTAAAAAATGAAAGAGGTCATGTAGTTGATGTTGACAGCAGAGCAGAATTTGGCGGAAGCGATTTAGGTGCAAGTCCGATGGAATTAGTATTGATGGGCGTTGCGGGATGTAGTGCTATTGATATGATTTCTATTTTAAAGAAACAGCGTCAGGAAATAACATCGTTTAATGCTGAGGTGGAAGGAACCCGCGTTCAGATCGACGAGGCAAAACCTTTTAAAGAAATTGATGTTGTTTTTTATTTAGAAGGCGATATCAATCCTGAGAAGGCACAACGCGCAGCGCAGCTTTCTTTCGAAAAATATTGTTCAGTTGCTAAAACAGTTGAACCAACAGCAACGATCAAATATAAAGTTGTTCTGAACAACGAAGCATTATAAATTATAAATTAGAAAATGAGTCAATTAGAAAATTCTTTTGGCTTGATAAGTAATAAATATTTATATAAAGACTTAGTGAATCTCTGAGTTCTTTTGTGAGTCTTTGTGAAATTATAAAAACAGGCGAATTGGTGCTAATTAGTGCAATTCGTGTTAAAACAAAAAAAATGAACGAACAAGAATTTGGTTTTGAAACACAAGCCATCCGTACACATTTAGAAAAAACACAATTTCAGGAACATTCAACCCCATTGTATTTATCATCAAGTTTCGTATTTGATGATGCAGAGGATATGAGAGCTTCTTTTACGGAAGAAAAAGTCCGCAATATTTACTCTCGTTTTAGCAACCCAAATACTACAGAATTTGTAGACAAAGTTTGTGCGATGGAAGGCGCAGAAGCTGGTTATGCTTTCGCAACCGGAATGGCTGCGATATACTCTACGTTTGCCGCATTGCTAGAATCGGGAGATCATATCGTTTCTGCAGGAAGTGTGTTTGGATCGACGCATGCGTTATTCATGACCTATTTCCCAAAATGGAAAATTGAAACGTCTTACTTTGATATTAATCAGCCGGAAACAATTGAAAGCTTTATCAAACCAAATACAAAAATTTTATACGCTGAAACCCCAACAAATCCTGGTGTAGACGTAATTGATTTGGAATTATTAGGTCAAATTGCAAAAAAGCACAATCTGATTTTAATAATTGACAACTGTTTTGCCACGCCATACATTCAGCAGCCTATTAAATACGGTGCTCATATTGTCGTGCATTCGGCAACAAAATTAATTGACGGTCAGGGTCGTGTTTTAGGCGGGGTTGCAGTTGGAGAAGCAGAGTTGATTCGTAAAATATACTTGTTTTCACGAAATACCGGACCTGCAATGTCACCATTTAATGCCTGGGTTTTGTCAAAAAGTTTAGAAACTTTAGCCGTTCGTGTAGACAAACATTGCGAAAATGCTTTGAAAGTAGCTGAGTTTTTAGAAAACCATCCAAATGTAGAAAGCATTAAATATCCATTTTTAAAATCGCATCCAAAATATGAAATTGCCAAAAAACAAATGCTTTTAGGCGGTAACATTATTGCCATTGAAATTAAAGGCGGAATCGAAGCTGGGCGAAAATTTTTAGACAAAATAAAACTTTGTTCGCTATCTGCAAATATTGGCGACGTCAAAACAATTGTAACGCATCCGGCTTCAACAACACACAGCAAATTATCTGTTGAAGAAAAACTGGCGGTTGGAATTACAGAAGGTTTGGTACGTGTTTCTGTAGGTTTAGAAACCGTAAAAGATATTATTGCCGATTTAGATCAGGCGCTTTCTTAAATAGATTTTAGTCCCGAAGTTTCGGGATAGATTTCTGAGTTTAGATTTTAGATTATTATAAATAGCGATTTTTGACTGTAATTTTATTACTGTTAAAAAATCGTTATTTTAGTTTAGATTTGTCTCAGCGAAATATCATATTTGAAATGAATAGAAATTCTAAAACCAAAAATTAAACCACATAACATGAGTGAATCAACCTATATTGTAGACGAAGAATTACTAGCTTCTAACGGACAACGTTTTTTAAACTACGCTGTGGATTACATTTTTACATATGCTTTTTCTTATTTGTTTGCACTCACTTTACCACTTCTTATTAATATTTTAGATTCTATTGGCTTAACAGGATTTGGATTTTGGGTCTTTAACTCAAGCAACATAACATGGGTTTTCGTAAACATCTTTCTGTCTCTGAGTTATTATCTTTTAGCAGAAAGTTTATTTGGGAGAACTTTAGGTAAATTGGTGACCGGAACCATTGTTATAAATGAAAATGGTTTAAAGCCAGATTTCCAAACTATTTTTAAAAGGACTTTATGCCGTTGTATTCCTTTTGACGCCTTTTCATTTTTAGGAAGTTCGAGAACAGGAGGATGGCATGATTCTATCTCAAATACTTTTGTAGCTAATAAAAAAGCTTTAGATGAAGGAATAAAAATGTTTAATGAAGTAGATTTAATTGGAGTTAAAGAAATAGATTGATAGGATAAGTAGAATTTAAACACAACTTGTTATTATTCTCATATAAAAAGCATATTTTTGTTGCAGAAAAATACATAGCTTAGATATTTGGATCGGAAATCTAAAATCTAAACTGAAAACAATCTAAAATTTATTTACGTGCTTTCAAAGAAAACAAAATACGGAATTAAGGCTCTTACATATTTAGCAAGGAGAGAAAATAACGATCCTGTACAAATTGCCGAAATTGCCAAAAGCGAACATATTTCGATTAAATTTCTTGAAAGTATTTTATTGTTGCTTCGAAACTCTGGTTTTCTTGGAGCAAAAAAAGGAAAAGGCGGTGGCTACTATTTGATAAAAGATCCAAAAGATATTAGCATGGCTAAAGTATATCGCATTCTTGAAGGACCAATTGCATTGTTGCCTTGTGCTAGTCATAATTTTTATGAAAGATGCGATGATTGTGATGATGAAACCACCTGTGCTGCAAGACGTTTAATGATGGAAGTTCGTGATAACACGCTTAAAATCCTTGAAAGCAATTCATTGGCCGATATTGCATTTTAAACAATTTTAAACCATATAAATTCATGCAAAGGCAATATAAAGTGTTGTTTTAAATACGTTAATTACTTATATGGTCTAAGAAAATTAAAAAATCAATTTATATCCGGCAATAAACAGCATAATGGCGATTGCATTTCTCAGCAATAAATCCGGAACTTTTCCGCTTAACATACTTCCTATAAAAATTCCGGGAAGAGATCCCATCAATAATTGTCCCAATAAAACCAAATCCAGATTTCCCATAGAAGCGTGACCAATCCCGGCAACAAGAGTTAAAGGAACGGCGTGCGCAATCTCAGTTCCTACTAAACGAGGTGTTGGCAAAAGAGGATAAAGAAAAAACAACGTAACAGTTCCAAGAGCGCCTGCGCCAATTGAAGTTAGTGTTACAGTTGCGCCAAGTAAAACACCAATTGCAATAGTTAACATGTTTTGCGTATGGCTTTCGTTATGAAATTTGTCTCCAGCGTGCTTTTGAGAAAAAACCAGTAATCGCTTTTTAAACAAAATTGCAACCGAAGTAAAGAGAAGCGCCCAGCCCAAACTATATTTTATTATGGAATTTATAGTTGAAATATCTGTTTTGATGCTGTTTAAAATCCAAAGGGTAAGTAAAGCCGCAGGAACACTGCCCAAAGTAAGCCAGCCCGTAATCGACCAGTTGATATTTCCTTTTTTGTGATGTACAAATACACCTCCCATTTTGGTAAAAGCTGCATAAAGTAAATCAGTACCAACTGCTGTTGTTGGAGGAATACCAAACCACAATAAAATTGGGGTCATTAAGGAACCACCGCCAACTCCTGTTAATCCCACTACAAAACCTACCAATAAACCTGCAATTACAAGACCAATCTGAAAATCCATAATAAAAATTTGGCGTAAAAATAGCAACAATTTTATAATTATCCTATGGATGTGGTAGACTTTAAAATACTATATTTGTAAATGATATATTTAATATTATTTTAAAGTAATACAGCGCAATACATTATTTAAGTTAAAGTTAATTTGTGAATTCTGCTTTCTTAACTAAAAGAGAATTAGTGTTGTAAAAAACTTAAATAATATTTTGATATTTGGAAATAAGTACTAATTTTGCATAGTAATCTATTAAGCCGATAGGGTAATGGATTTAAGGCACAAAACCAAGCCAGAGAATGGAAAAAGAATTGAAAATAAATAATTATAATGCTAAAAGTGAAACGTCTATCAAAGAAAAATTATGGGTTATAATACCTGTTGTTTTGCTTGTAGGGTTGTTAAGTACTTTGGTTTACAATCATTATGCTGAGTTTTCATGGAATGGTTTAGTTTCAGGATTTAATCAGGAATTTTTAGTGTTTTTCTTTATTGGTGTTTTTGCTCAATTGGTGGATGGGACTTTAGGAATGGGTTATGGAGCAACTTCTACCTCGTTTTTATTGGCATACGGAGTTCCGCCAGTAGTAAGTAGTACAGGAGTGCACGTTGCAGAAATGTTTACAACCGGAGCGTCAGCAATTTCGCACCATCGTTTTGGGAACATCAATAAAAAGCTGGTAAAACATTTATTGATTCCGGGAGTTTTAGGATCAATTACAGGAGCTTATTTATTGTCTGATGTTATTAATGGAGATGTAATCAAGCCATTTATTGCGGTTTATATGATTGTTTTAGCAATCATTATTATCAGAAAAGCACTGAAAAAAACAATTATAAAAAAGAAAACCAAAAAATTAAGCTTTTTGGCTGTTTTTGGAGGTTTTATGGATGCTGTTGGCGGCGGCGGATGGGGTCCAATTGTAACATCTACATTATTAGGAAGAGGTAGAAATCCTCGTTACACTATTGGATCAGTAAACGCAGCAGAATTTGCCATTTCTTTTGCAAGTGGAATTACCTTCATGCTTTTTGGAGGAATTCATGGATGGCAGGTTATCATCGGTTTGATTTTAGGGGGCGTAATCGCGGCGCCACTGGGAGCTTATCTGGTAAATAAAATCAAAAGAAAACCAATGATGGTAGCTGTCGGAGTTTTAATTATACTATTGAGTTTAAAAACATTATCTAAATTATTGTAAGCAGTTTTTTAGAAAGGAAAAGAGAATATGAGTGCACCAATTATAGAATCATTATTAGAGGTAACGAAAGATCTTTCGCTTGACGAAACTTTAGTTTTTTTAGCTAAAGAATTTCCGGGGAAAGTGATTTTTTCGACTTCTTTTGGTCAGGAAGATCAGGTAATTACAGATTTCATTGCAAAAAGCAATACTGATATTACCATTTTTACGCTGGATACCGGAAGATTGTTTCAGGAAACGTATGATGTTTTTCATAAGACATTAAAAAAGTATAAAAGACCAATTGAGGTTTATTTTCCGGAAGCAACAGCAGTGGAAAATTTATTAAAAGAAAAAGGGCCGAATAGTTTTTATGATTCGGTTGAGAATAGAAAAGAATGTTGTTTCATCCGAAAAGTAGTTCCGTTACGAAAAGCTTTGGCTGGAAACTCAGTTTGGATCACAGGTTTAAGAGCGGAGCAATCGGAAAATAGACAAGATTTGAATTTATTTGAATACGACGGAGGTTTCGAAATCATCAAATTCAATCCATTATTAAAATGGTCTTTAGAAGAAGTTGAAACCTATTTATCAGAAAACAATGTTCCTCAAAATGCCTTACACAAACAGGGTTTCGTAAGTATAGGATGCGCACCATGTACAAGAGCAATTTTTCCGGGAGAAGATATCAGAGCCGGAAGATGGTGGTGGGAATCAAGCCACAAAGAATGTGGATTACACAGCGCTAAGAAGGAGTAAAGAGAATAGAATAGAATAAAGAGAATAGAGGCAAGAGCAAAGAAGCAAGAGAATAGAATAAAACAATAGTTGAGAATTTTAGAGTCACCACAAACTTGAAACCTAAAACTTGAAACTTTTTTAAACAAAAAACAATGAGTTCAGTATTAAAAACAAACGCTTTAGAGAGTGAAGCAATATACATTTTCAGAGAAGTAATTTCACAGTTTGATAAACCTGTTTTACTTTTCTCTGGAGGAAAAGATTCTATAACATTAGTGCGTTTGGCGCAAAAAGCCTTTTTCCCGGCAAAGATTCCGTTTCCTCTTTTGCACGTTGATACGGGACATAATTTCCCTGAAACAATTGCTTTCAGAGATAAATTAGTTGAAGAATTAGGATTAGAGTTAATCGTTCGTAATGTTCAGGATGCTATTGATGAAGGAAAAGTGGTGGAAGAGACTGGTAAATATTCTAGTAGAAACAGTTTGCAGACGATCACACTTTTAGATGCAATTGAAGAATTTAAGTTTGATGCTTGTATTGGTGGTGCGCGTCGTGATGAAGAAAAAGCAAGAGCTAAAGAACGTATTTTTTCAGTTCGTGACGATTTTGGTCAATGGGATGAAAAAAATCAACGTCCGGAATTGTTTGATATTTTGAATGGAAAAATAGAAAATGGTCAAAACGTTCGTGTTTTCCCAATTTCAAACTGGACAGAATTAGATGTTTGGAGTTATATCGAAAAAGAACACATCGAGATTCCATCAATCTATTTTTCACATAAAAGAAAAGTTTTTTTGAGAGACGGTTTAATCTGGTCGCATTCTCCTTATGTGTACCAGGAAGAAGACGAACAAATCGAAGAACGAATTGTTCGCTTCAGAACCGTTGGAGATATGAGTTGTACAGCCGCTGTTGAATCTTACGCAGCAACAATTCAGGAAGTTGTTGGAGAAATCAGAACTTCGACTATTTCTGAAAGAGGAGCCAGAATCGACGACAAACGTTCTGAAGCTGCAATGGAAAAAAGAAAACAACAAGGGTACTTTTAATTAATTATTAATTGTGAATTGTAAATTATTAATGCAATTCGGAATATAATTAAAGTCAAAATCAGAAAAACAAAAACATACAATTTTAAATTTTAGTTCAAAGGGAAACAACCTGAAACTTGAAACAAAATTTAAACCTGAAACAAAATATTAAGAATGGAAGTTTTAAAAATAGCAACAGCAGGAAGTGTAGATGACGGAAAAAGTACTTTGATTGGAAGATTATTGTACGACACAAAATCATTGACTACAGATAAAATCGAGGCAATCGAGAAAAG
>Ga0247806_10000534_pt1 | contig 23467 bp, 16 predicted proteins | sample UWRJL059202B1_FD_179935 | JGI IMG/M metagenome (GOLD analysis project Ga0247806, IMG submission 179935) | Plant litter microbial communities from Arlington Agricultural Research Station in Wisconsin, United States - UWRJ-L059-202B-1 | ecosystem: Environmental > Terrestrial > Plant litter >... | reverse complement strand
AGCATCGGTTAATGCTCAGTTCGCCATGTGTCGTGCTGCACTCGAAACAAGCGACTCAGGCATTAAACCCGAAGCGGTAAATGATGGTATAGTGTACTTAATGATATTTCCTTACCTGTTGGTGGCTCTTGTAGGCTATGCTATTTACAGGCAACGAAAAAAGATGAGGCAAAAAACAAAAGAGGCAGCAGGTAATTAAACCGCTGCCTCTTTTAGTTTTATTTAATCACGGATTCACACCCCAACCTTTCTCAATAGTTATTGTGCGTGCAGATCTCTATAAATCTTCTTTTTGACCTCACCCCAACCCCTCTCCAAAGGAGAGGGAGTAGTTACACTCAGATAGCTAAGTGTATTTTGATTTAGGAGTAAGCAGCTATGAGTGAAGCTAAGGCCTTAAACTTCGTTGCGTTAAGCAAATTATAAGTTGAGGCGTTAAAAATCATTTGCTGTTTGAGCGCAGCGAGTTCAAATGATTTAGCCGAAACTTATAATTTGTAGCATAAGAAGTTAGAGCCTTGAATTTTTGCTTCTTTTGTTTCAGGACAAAAGAAGAGAGAATAAAAAATAATTGAGAGATATCCAAACTATAGTCCAGGAACGGAAACAGCTACACTATTTCCATAAAAGCAAAAGAGGCAGCAGGTAATTAACCGCTGCCTCTTTTGTGTTTGTTTAATCACGAATTTCACTGATTTCCACGAATCAATTTGTGCTAATTCGTGGTTGTATTTAAACAAACTATTTCATTCCATCAACCTTTAAATCTATTTTCCCGGATCCTTTAATAAAGGCAATAATAGCATTGTTGGTAAGCTCTACTTTATCAAACACAAAATCATCAAGCGTGCCGTTTACAAAAATACCCGGCATAGGCGAATAGTTAGTAAGGTAAGGCAGCATGCTTTTTTTGCCATCTTCAAGGTTTTGCTTGATAGAGTAGCGGCAATTTTCCTGGATCTTTTTAAGGATAATGCCCTCTGCAAGCCAGTTTGCAGTACGCATTAATACACTCTTAGTGTTTAGTACATAATCCATCTGGTCAAAATAAATCTCTTTAGTAACGGCATTGTAGTTAGGGTAGCCGGTTAAGTAAATGGTGCCGTTAATGCTTCCTGTAAGATCGAGTGCTACAACCATTTTAGAGTCTTTGCTCCATAATTCTACTTTTTCTACCTTAACTTTTTTGCTGCCTTCGCCAAACTCCTGGCCCACAAAATTTTTGGTTATAACCTTGCTGGCACTTTCATAAGTAGATACCGCAGCAACGGTGGCCGTAACTTTATCTGGCATGGTAGCGACAGATTTTAAGGCAACATTCTCTCTCTTAAAAGTAACTTTAGGCTGCTGGCCCACCATAGTTTCCATAGTACACTTAAGTCCCATAGCCATGGTTATTTGTTTTTTAGACAGTACGGCATCAGTAACATAAAGTTCTACCGGTGTAAGTTTAAACCAGGTTTCATATTCCGGGCTCGTTAAAAAAGGAGTGGCAACTTTATCTAAAGCATCAAGCACCTGGGGCTTAAAGTTTACCGATTGGCTAATGGCCTTGTCAAGTTGGTTCTCTATCTTGGTCTTAAATAGTTTTATAGCAGGGTTTATAAGGTACGTAATGGCTACGTGCTTGCCTGCAATAGTAACCGACGGACTTTCGTTCCATTCTAACGATGCTATGCTGGTTTCTGTTTTCATTTGCCAGTTGGTAAGCCCTACTTTGCTGTTAAAAGTAACAACGGCATCGAGGTTAAACTCACGGGTGTCATAAACGCCCAGCGCACCATAGCGCACGTTTGCCGTAACCTTAATAGGCACTACAGATTGTAGTTTGCCTTTTTGCTCAGTAAATTTTATAGGGGCGGTTTTCCATACCTTCATGGCAATATCGTCATCCTCTATATTTTTGTCTTCATAAATAAGGCCGGTAAGTATTTTATTTATCTGTGTTTCTACATCGGCAACAGCGATGGTTACAGGCAGGCTTATAAACGATGTAGACTGTTGGTAAACCACATCTGTAGTGTTACCGGGTTCAGGCTTAAGGGCTTCTATTCTTTTAGTGGTAGAACAGCTGCTTACCAATACCGAAAATAAAAGGAGTGCAGGGATTGCAAAAAGTTTCATAAGTAAGTGATTGAAAAATAACGCCGCAAAATTAAGGTTTAATTTGTAACATTTATACTGGGTAGTAGTCTAATAAAAGAAAATCTGTGGCTTATAGCCTCAAAAATTTTAAGTATTTTTGTTCACCAACCGGATTAATAAAAATGAAAGACAAATTTTACATATTATTGCTTCTCGCGTCGGGTCTTTGTACGGTTACGGCAACGGCACAGGCAAAAAAATGGACACTGCAGGAATGTGTTGATTATGCGCTTAAAAATAATATTTCGGTGCGCCAGTCTGAGCTCGACCTTAAAACAACCGCTATAGCTAAAAAAGATGCTATTGGTGCGTTTTTACCATCGGCAAATGTATCCGGCAGCCATACCTGGAACGTAGGTTTAAATATTAACCCGCTTACTAACTTACTGCAACAACAAACATTGCAATACAGTAACGCAGGTTTAAGCGCCCAGTTTGATATTTATAAAGGCCTGCAAAACCAAATGAACTACAGGCGTGCCCGCATGGCTATTGTTGCGGGGCAGTACCAGGTGCAAAAAATGAAAGACGATACTGCGCTAAACGTAGCTAATGCTTTTTTGCAAATACTTTTTAACAAAGAAAATTTAAAGGTACAAAAAGAGCAGCAGGGTATAGACCAACAGCAGCTTGAACGCAGCAGCCAGTTAGTAGAAGGTGGGCAGATACCCCGCGGCGACCTGCTGGATATTGAGGCTACCATAGCAAGCGATAAGCAAAAAGTTATTGCTGCCGAAAATCAATTGCTGCTCTCTAAACTTAGCCTTGCGCAATTGTTACAGCTTGAAGATTTTGCAACGTTTGATATTGCCGACGAAGAGTACACCAGCGAACAAAGCGAAGTATTGATACAAACGCCCGATGCTATTTTTAATAAGGCTAAAGGTATTCGCACAGAAATTAAACTTGCCCTTGCTAACCTTGATGTGGCACAGCAGGATATTAAAATAGCCCGTGGCGCATACCAGCCCACTTTGAGAGGTTTTTACAGCCTTAATACCCGTATAAGTTATGCCGATAATGTAACGTATGCCACACCCGAGGGTGGCGGTACACCGGTGCCGGTAATAACAAGCCAGCCTTCTTTCTGGAACCAGTTTGTAGATAACAGAGGGCACTCTTTTGGTTTTCAGTTGTCTATACCTATTATAAATGGTTTGCAGATACGCAATAATGTGCAACGTGCAAAGGTAGCGCTGGAGAGGTCTAAGCTTGCTTACGAACAGCAGGAGGTAGACCTTAAACGTAATGTGTATACCGCCTTTACCGATGCCCAGGGCGCATTACGTGCTTATGAAGCAGCAGTATCTGCGGCTAATGCGAGAAAAGGAGCTTTAGAATATGCTACAGAGCGTTATGGGGTAGGGCTTATAAATGTATTCGATCTTAACCAGGCGCAAACACTATCTGTAAATGCGCAGTCGGAAGTATTGCGAACCAAATACGATTTTATTTTCAGGGTAAAAATACTGGAGTTCTACTTTGGTATACCACTTTATCAAAAACAATAACCATGTCAAAAAAAACAATTTTATTTTTAGTAGGGGCGGTAATTTTAGCTTTTATAGGCTATAAGGTATATCAAAAATCGGCTAAAAAAGACGAAGGTAAAGAAGTAGAAATTAGTAAGGTTAAAGCTATAACGCTTACCCAAACAGTTTCGGCAACTGGCAAAGTGCAGCCGGAAATAGAGGTTAAAATATCGTCGGAAGTTTCGGGCGAGGTAATAGAGCTTCCTGTAAAAGAGGGCCAGGCTATAAAAAAAGGCCAGCTGTTAGTTCGTGTAAACCCTGATTTATATGAGTCGGGCGTGAGCAGGAGTACTGCATCCTTATCTACCTCAAAGGCAGGTTTAAGCCAGGCCGATGCACAGCTTAAAGAGGCTAAGGCTAATTATGACCGTAACCAGAAGTTGTTTGAAAAAGGGGTAATATCTAAATCAGAGTGGGATAAAATAGTATCTGCTTATGAGGTGGCGCAGGCATCAAAAAAATCAGCATATTATGGTGTGCAAAGTGCTAACGCTACCGTTACAGAGGCCCGCGATAACCTTAACAGGACTACAATTTACTCTCCGGTAGATGGTACTATATCTTTATTAGATATAGAGCTTGGCGAGCGTGTACTGGGTACGCAGCAAAATATAGGTACAGAGATTATGCGTGTGGCAAACCTTAACAATATGGAGGTAGAGGTAGATGTAAACGAAAATGATATCGTTAAGATAACCGTAGGTAATGAAGCCGAAATTGAGGTTGATGCTTACCTTAAAAGAAAGTTTAAGGGGATTGTTACCAGTATATCTAATTCTGCAAGCGATGCGCTGACTGCCGACCAGGTTACTAATTTTAAAGTAAAAGTGCGCATTCTTAAAGAATCGTATCAGGATATGCTCTCGGGTAAACCGGGCAATTATTCTCCGTTCAGGCCGGGTATGACCGCTACGGTAGATATTATTACAGAGAAAAAACCAAACGTACTGGCTGTGCCTATTAGTGCGGTAGTGCTAAAAGCAGAGGGTACTGCGGGCGCAATACAGGATGCTCCTAAAGACCCTGCTGCACCAGATGCTAATGACACCGGCGCTGCTGAGAAAAAATATGAAAGTGTTTTTGTAAAAATTGGCGATAAAGCGGTGCTTAAAAAAGTAACAACCGGCATACAGGACGATACTAATATAGAGATACTATCTGGCCTTAATGCGGGAGACGAAGTTATTGTTGGGCCTTATACACTGGTTAGTAAAGAGCTTAACGCGAATGATAAAGTGAAAATTAAAACTGCAGTTGTTAAATAGTATGGCAGTTATTTTAAATTTAGAAACCGCTACAAAAAACTGCTCTGTAGGCATAGCTCAGGATGGTGTAACCCTTGCTCTTAAAGAATTTGCCGGAGAGGGATATGCCCATGCCGAAAAACTACACGTATTTATAGAAGACGTATTAAAAGAAGCTAAACTTAACTATAGCGACCTTAATGCTATTGCGGTAAGTATGGGGCCAGGGTCTTACACGGGACTTCGCATAGGAGTATCTGCTGCAAAAGGGCTGTGTTATGCACTTAACATTCCTTTAATTGCAATAGATACTTTAGAGCTTTTAGCCCGTAAGATAACTGTAAACGATGGTGTTATTATACCTATGATAGATGCCCGCCGTATGGAGGCTTACACAGCTATTTTTGATACGGATTATAATAACATAAGAGAAACGAAAGCCGAGGTTATTGGTGATAATTTTTTTGATGATGTAGCAGGTACTATACACCTTGTGGGAGATGGTGCTGCAAAATATCATGAGATTTTACCTGCAGGTAAATTTGTATACCATGAAAATGCCGTATACCCATCGGCAGCAGAAATGGCACAATTATCCTTTAATAAGTACAAAAAAAGCGACACCGTAGATGTCGCTTATTTTGAACCTTTTTATTTAAAAGATTTTATTGCCGGTAAGTAATTATAGAATACCATTAGTATACTGACCAAGTTTTTGAAGGTCGGCAGCATTTTCAAGGTTTATCTTATTTGTTTTAATAAACTCTAAAACTTCTTTGCTTTTTGCAGGTACAAGTTTTGCAAAGTCTTTTTTGCTGTCAAAATATGTTGCTTCTGCATCTCCTACTTTCACATAAAATTCATCAGAAGCCCTTTTATATGCGGGTGCCTTTGATGTCTGATAGCTATTAGATGCAGTAGTTCCCTGTTGCATATAAACCCTTTCTCTTTTGTATATTTTTATTTTTGGATTGTCGCTAATAACGTTAAGGTAACCATTTATAGATTCCGCTCCATCTGTTTTATAATTTTGTAATGTATACACTTCGCCGGAATTAGTAAAGGTAATTGTAACACCATCCATTTTAGGAAGCGACCTAACCTTTTGTTCTTCAGGATTGCTCATCTCAAAATGATCTGCGTAAGCGTTGTACCTTAGCAAAATAACTTTGTCGTTGTTAGAAAGTTTTGCAGGCATGTATTTGTCGTTCGTAAACATAGTGCCGGTGGCTGCCATTGCTTTTTCTCCTGATACAGATGATATCTGGCTTCCACCTGCATATACCGGAGTCTGGTTTATCTGGGCATTAGCAGTAAAAGATGCAACTGCAAACAAGGCTGTGCAAAATAAGTTTAATCGTTTCATTTTCAAATTTTGTGGTATGTTAATAGTAGTAATTTGAGATGCCAAATATACCGTTTATTATTAATACTAAATGATATAGATTGCACTTGATTATGTGTTTTTAACAAATACAATGCCAGTAATGAAACGCAATCCTTTTCGCTATATTGTTAGACTACACTATTTTTTCCATCGGGCTTTACATGCACATCGCGCTGTGGGAAAGGTATCTCTATGCCTTCCTGCTCAAAGGCGATTTTAATATTCTCGTAAAAGTCAGATACCATTGCTCCATACTTTGGCCTTTCGGCCCACAGAAACACCACCAGGTCTACAGAATTTTCGGCAAGGGCCTTAATTTCTATAGAAGCTGCAGGCTCTGTAAGTATCTTATCGTCAGATTTTACTACTTTATAAATAATATCTTTAACGTGCTTTAAGTCGCTGTTATAACCCACACCCAATACTACCTCTGCACGGCGTAATGGCTCCTGCGAAAAGTTTTTAATGGTATTGTTAGAGAGCATTCCATTGGGCATGTACACCACCTGATTATTAGAGGTTATTATGCGGGTACTAAAAATTTGGATGCTGTTTACCGTGCCGCCCTGTCCCTGTGCTTCTATATAATCGCCTATACGGAAAGGCTTAAATAATATAATAAGTAAGCCACCCGCAAAGTTCGACAGTGAGCCTTGCAGTGAAAGGCCTATTGCAAGTCCTGCTGCACCTATTGCAGCTGCAAAGGTTGTAGTTTCTACCCCTAACGCGCCTATAACCGCTACAAAAATAAAAGCCCTTAAAATCCAGGTGGCAACATCGAGCACAAATTTCAGCAGGGTAGGGTCATGGTCGGCATTTTTAGTCATAATGCCGGTAATAACCCTCCTGAGAATTTTTATGATAATGAGACCAATGAATAAAATAAAGATTGCCTTTATCACATTCGGTACGTATCCTAAAATTGATGTTGTAAAGTGGTGAATGTACTGTTGTATCTGCGTTTCGTCCGGTATTTTTTCCTCTATCATTTATTGTATATTTAAATCGTTTAATGCCTCGTAGATTGATGACGTGGGCAGGTTGCAGGCTTTATTCTGGCAAACATAAAACATTAAATTATTCTCTGCAAAGCGGTCTTTTAAAAATGGTATGTTAGATGGTGTTGTGCTACCGGCTATAATAACATGGGGCAGGTAATGACTGTTAATTTTCTGTATTGCCTCTGCTGCATTAATGCCGCATACTGCCAGTTCTTTATTATCGGTAGCGAGGTCCAGCCACAGGTTAAGCCAGTTAGAATATGCCGATGCATAATCTATGTTAGGCACCATAAGGTAGAGCATCTCTAATGCTACTTTTTCATAATATTCGTTATCATACAACAGGCCCAGCTTATACAGCACATTTGCCATGACAGAATTTGATGCCGGAATCACATTATCTTCGGTTTCATAGTGCGCGGCTACAAGCTGCTCGCCATCGGTAGCTGTAAACCGGAAGAACCTTTTCTTTTCATCATAAAAATGTTCCAGGCAATAATCAGTAAGCTGCTTGGCAAAGGTTATCCATTTTTCCTCCAGCGTAGCTTGGTACAAGGCTATAAAGGCATCGGCTACATGGGCGTAATCTTCCAAAAAGCCGTTAATTTTAGCCGTCCCGTTTTTGTAGGTACGCCATAAAAAACCGTCGGGGTGCCAAAGCTGTTCTGTAATAAAGGCTGCATTGCGACGGGCAGCATTAAGATAAACATCATCTCCCAAAGCTTTATAGGCATCTGTATAACCTTTAAGCATAATGGCATTCCAGGAGGTAAGTATCTTGTCATCGAGGCGTGGTTTCGCTTTAAGTTCGCGGGCGGCATACAGTAATTGTTCCCATTCTGTTTTTTTATCCTGTAGCGCTTCCGCAGAAATTCCTGCCGCTGTAGCTATTTCTTCCAATGGCCTGTTTTGTATCAGCACATAACGCCCATCTTCCCAAAATCCGAATTCATTTACATTGAAAACTTCAGAGAACAAAGGGAAATCATCTTCCAGCAGTCCTTTAAGGTCATCTTTTTCCCAGGCATAAAAGGCGCCCTCTTCAAGATGGCCAAAAAGGTTGAGGCTATCGGCATCCAATGCGCTGTAAAAAGCACCGGCATCGGTAGTAAGTTCGGTCTCGACAAAAAAGTGGGTTTTCTCTATAACCTCTTTATATAACGGATCTTTAGTGCGTTTATATCCCTCGGCATACAGGCTCATAAGCTGGCCGTTGTCATACAGCATTTTTTCAAAATGCGGTACATGCCACTTCATATCTACAGAGTAGCGCGAAAAACCGCCGCCCACGGCATCAAACAAACCACCCCACGCCATACGGGTAAGGGTAAGGTTAGTAAAATCAAGTAATTCTTTAGTGTTGGTCTGATAGCCGTAACGTTGCAAAAAAATATAATTATTGGGCAACATAAATTTGGGCGCTCGGGCATAGCCGCCATACTCCCAGTCGAAGCTTTTGGCCCATTTTTCGGCAATAGTTTTTATGGCTTCGGGATTAGGTATCTCATCTGATGTAGGACTCACAAGCCCCGAATGGCTCACACCCTGCATAAGCTTATCGGCATAATCTGCCATCTTTTCGGGTTCGGTTTCAAACAATTCCTGAAGTTGGGTAAGGCTTTCTATCCAGGCATTTTTCCTAAAGTAGGTACCACCCCATACCGGCCTTCCGTCGGGCAGCAGTACAACATTCATGGGCCAGCCGCCCTGCCCGGTCATGAGCTGTACGGCCTTCATATAAACAGCATCAACATCGGGGCGTTCTTCCCGGTCTACTTTTATGGCTACAAAATAGCTGTTCATTACGGCAGCCACTTCATTGTCTTCAAAACTTTCATGCTCCATTACATGGCACCAGTGGCAGGCGCTGTAACCCACACTAACAATAATAAGTTTGTTTTGGTCGAGTGCCGTTTGCAGTGATTGTTCGTTCCAGGCTTTCCAGAAAATAGGGTTGCCGGCATGCTGCAAAAGATAGGGGCTGGTCTCGAGGTGAAGTTCGTTCATAGAGTGGGTAGTTTGAGCCTATAAAATTACAAAACCTGTGGCGGGTATAAAAGCATTTAAGAAAACAGAAACACTATAAAAATGTTGTCTGGTTTTTTGCGGCTAGTAGAAAGGAGTAGCGGATTATCAAATTGTTCCTTTTAACAATCAACAATTCATAAACTTTTCTTAACAAACATGATTGTATAACCAAACGGGGTAATTGTATAAGGAAAACCGGAAGCAAATCAGGGAAATTTGTACAGGAAGGAATACATAACGGCCTAAAGGTATGCTTAATACTTAATTATATATTCCAGGATAGCTACCCGCCCCCTGATTTTCAAATTTATTATAAACGCCAAGCCTGGAAAGATATTCCTATAGGCTACTCTTTGCCAAAAATTAAATAATATGCAACCTACACCTACAACAAAAACGAGTGTCCCAACACCTGATGCCGGCTTAGCCGCACAAAATGAAAATGCGTATGATATGGTGGTTTTTTGCCACCTGCGTTGGGATTTTGTATATCAAAGGCCACAACACCTTATAAGCCGTATGGCTAAAGACCAAAAAATATTACTGATAGAAGAGCCCTGGTTTAGGGAACATGAAGAAGGAAGCAGGCTTACTAAAATAAGCGAAAACCTGCATGTGCTACAGCCTAATGTAAGGCATATAGAAGAAATAGAAACAGTACTGGCACTGTACACCGGTAAAAAAGCTGCTACAGGTTGGTTTTACTCAGCGTCGTTTGTGCCGTTGTTAAGCTACTTTGAGTTTGATACTGTAGTGTATGATTGTATGGACGAGCTTACACTATTTAAAAATGCCCCCGAAAAACTAATAGAGCAGGAGCGTTACCTTATGGCAAATGCCAGTGTGGTGTTTACCGGTGGTAAATCGTTATACGAATCTAAGGCGCAGCACCACGATAATGTGCATTGCTTCCCAAGCTCTGTAGACCAGGAGCATTTTGCCAAGGCACAGAACGGTATTGCCATTCCGCATGACATTGCAAATATACAAGCTCCTATTGCAGGCTATTTTGGGGTGATCGACGAGCGCATTAACCTGCAGCTTATTAACGAGGTTGCCCTTTTAAAACCGGATATGAGTTTTGTAATGATAGGACCACTGGCAAAAATAGGCGAGCACGATTTGCCGAGGCAGCACAACATACACTACCTGGGTATGAAAGATTATAAAGAACTGCCGGGTTACCTTAAAGCGTTCTCTGTAGCTATGATGCCGTTTGCGCTTAACGATGCTACAAAATACATAAGCCCTACCAAAACATTAGAATATATGGCTGCCGGAAAACCTATGGTATCTACAGCTATTAAAGATGTGGTAAGAGATTATAGTGGCTGTGTTGAGATTGTGGAGTCGGCTGAAGAATTCTCTGCGGCTATTGATAAACTGATTGCAGGTGCCCCCGATGTTTCACTGGAAGCAAAATATGCAGCCATACTTAAAAATACCTCATGGAATGCCACTGCCGATAAAATGAAAGTATTAATTAAAAGCGCCGTTAGATAAGATGAAAAATGCAGATATTGTAATTATAGGTGCAGGCATTAGTGGTGCCGTACTGGCAGAACGCTATGCAAACCTTGGTAAGAAAGTATTAATAATAGAGAAACGCGACCACATTGCGGGTAACTGTTACGACTACATAGACGAGAACGGAATATTAGTATCTAAATATGGTGCGCACCTTTTTCATACCAACGAAGAAGACGTATGGCAATATATTAACCGGTTTTGTAAATTTTATCCTTTTGAACATAAAGTTATAGCGCAGGTAGATGGGCAGCTGGTGCCTATACCGGTAAACATAACTACCGTAAATAAATTATTCGGCACCAATATTACCACTGAGGCCGAGATGAAAAACTGGCTGGATGATAACCGCCTGCCTATTGATGCTCCTAAAGACGGAAGGGAAGCAGCACTTAACAAAGTGGGGCAGGTGCTGTACGAAAAGATGTTCAGGCATTATACTAAAAAGCAATGGGATAAATACCCCGAAGAACTGGATGCATCGGTACTGGACCGTATACCGGTACGGACCAATTATGACGACCGTTATTTTTCTGACAAGCATCAGGCACTGCCTGTGGGTGGCTATACTAAATTGTTTGAAGGTATACTGAATCACCCTAATATTGAGGTGCTGTTAAATACCGACTATTTTGATGTAAAAGATGAGGTTACCGGATATGACAAATTATTTTATACCGGCCCCGTAGACCGTTATTTTGAATTTAAGCACAGCCTTACCGAAAAACTGGAGTATCGATCTATAAACTTCGTAAGCGAAACGATAGATGCCGAATTCTACCAGGAGAACTCTGTGGTAAATTATCCGGGAGAAGAGGTAGGCTTTACGCGTATTATAGAGTACAAGCATTTTGGAGATCAAAAATCAGACAAGACCACTATTGTAAAAGAATATACGACTGATGAAGGCGATCCTTACTACCCTGTGCCTAACCCTAAGAACCAGCACATTTACGAAAAATATAAGGCAGAAGCCGATGCACTTATAGATGTGTATTTTGTGGGCAGGCTGGCCAATTACAAGTATTTTAATATGGATCAGGCATTTAAAAACGCGCTGGAACTGTTTAAATCGCTGGAAGTTGATGCCCTGGCTAACCAAAATGCGAAGGAGGAGCTTATATGAGTGTTTTCCAGTCATTCTTTATGGGAGGCTACGAATGTGCCGACCATATAAACAGGTCGGGCGCACGCATAAATTTATTGCAGGACACACGGCATGATGTAAGGGCGGAGGAAGATTTTAAAGATTTAACGGCTATAGGTATTACTACCGTGCGCGAAGGTATTTGCTGGAGCGCAGTAGAAACCGCTCCTTATATTTTTGATTTTACCGAAGTAAAGAACAGGATGGATGCCGCCGAAAGGCAGGGAGTCCAGCTTATTTGGGACTTAATCCACTTTGGGTACCCTGATGGGCTTTACCCCACGCATCCGCATTTTTGCAACCGTTTTGCTGCCTTATGCGATGCCTTTGCAACCTTCTATAAATCGGCTACAAAGGCACCGCTGTTTGTAGTGCCGGTAAACGAGATTAGTTTTTTATCATGGCATTCCGGCGATGTGCGGGGTACCGTACCTTTTGCGGTAAATAGTGGCTGGGATATGAAGTACCATTTATGCAAGGCTGCCATTATAGGCATTAAAGTGCTTAAAGAATTAGTGCCTGATTGCCGTATTGTATGTGTAGAGCCATTGATAAAGATACACCCGGGATATGAAACGAATTTAGAGCACATACAAAATATAAACGACCACCAGTTTCAGGCAATGGATATCATTGGCGGGCGCATGTGCCCTGAGCTTGGCGGGCGCGAAGAATATCTGGATATACTGGGCTTTAACTATTACTGGAACAGCCAGTGGGACCATGGCATAGGCGAACTGCCCTGGCCTGAAACCGAAGCCCGCCGTGCAACGGTTGCTTCGCTTTTAGAAATGGCATACAAGCGTTACCACAAGCCCATTTTTTTATCTGAGACAGGGCATTTTGGTATAGGCCGTGCCCCGTGGATAGAAGAGATAACGCTGGAATGTGTAGAGGCAATTAATAATGGTGTAGAGCTGCTGGGCATGTGCATTTACCCTGTAATAGACCGCCCCAACTGGGATAACCTGTTAGAATACCATGATTGCGGTATTTGGGATATGGACGAAAATAAAGACCGCGTTCCGCATACCGATTCGATAATAGCGATACTCCAAGGGCAAAAGCTTATAGAGGAAAGCCTTAAACAAAATGAGGCTTTCGGATTTAAAAAAATGACGGCATCGCTATCAGGATTTTATCATCGTATGACCGACACAATTTAAATTTTATATAACCCAAAATGCTTAAAGCCCTTAACCAATCTACTGGTTAGGGGTTTTTTGTTAAGCGTATCAGATAGGTAACAATGTAAATGAATTTTGTCATTTGTGAAAATTTGTGTAATTAGTGGCTTAGAACCAAAAAAAACCTATTTTTACATCAATGAAAGTTACAAGGCAAATACTAACGTTACTGCTGTCGGTTTATTTACTGGCACTTATGGTGCTGCCCTGTAACGACGATCATTCGCATGCACAGGTTACTACCGAAAACCAAATTGCACAGGCCGATAACCATCAGGACGATGTAGATGCCTGTTCGCCATTTTGTGTATGCTCCTGCTGTGCAACACCCATTATGGTACAGCAAATTATTACATTTGAATCATTGCCTGCAATAATTCCTTACAACCGCGAAGTAAATAGTTTTTACGCCCCGGTTGCTTCTACCTATTCCGGCTCCATCTGGCAGCCGCCCCAGTTAGCATAATGATGCTTTCCGCAATCGCGGAATAAATGCGAGTGTTTTTTTAACACGAATTTCACGAATTTCCTCAAATTTCATTAGGATTGAATTTTTGTAATCTATGCTAAATAAGCGATTTCAATTTCGTGGGTTTAGTGTAATTCGTGGCTAAGTTTTTACACCGCATACTTCTTTGGCTTTCGCCAAAAATTTCATCATTATATAAATATCAAATGTTAGATAAGATCATTCATTTCAGCATCCATAATAAATTTATTATAGGGCTGTTTACCCTCGCGTTATTGATTACAGGCACGTGGTCGCTATACAATTTACCCATAGATGCCCTGCCCGATATTACCAATAACCAGGTACAGATCATTACCACATCGCCCACACTTGCCACGCAGGAGGTGGAGCAGTTTATAACCTACCCAATAGAGCAGGCTGTTAAGCCTATACCTAATGTGGTAGAGCTACGCTCTATAAGCCGCTTTGGGCTTAGTGTGGTTACCGTAGTTTTTAAAGAAAATGTAGATATCTACTGGGCACGTGCACAAATATCGGAACGGCTTAAGCAAGCCGAAGACGTAATATCTAAAGACCTGGGCGTGCCCGAAATGGCACCGATAAGCACCGGCTTGGGCGAAATATACCAGTATGTGGTCTTCCCTAAAAAAGGTTACGAAGATAAGTTTGATGCCACAAGCCTGCGCACCATCCAGGACTGGATAATTAAACCGCAATTAATAGGCACTCCCGGCGTGGCAGAAGTTAATACCCTGGGGGGCAACCTAAAGCAATACGAAATTGCCGTGCAGCCAGACCGCTTAAAAAGCATGAACACGACCATTGCCGAGATATTTGCGGCATTAGAATCTAATAACGAGAATACGGGCGGTGCATATATAGATAAGAAGCCGTATGCCTATTTTATCCGTGGGATAGGTATGGTAAACGGCATCGAAGACATCAACAAAATTGTAATAAAAAACCAGAACGGCATCCCCATATTAATTAGGGATGTGGCAAAGGTGCAGATAGGCAGCAGCATTCGCTACGGCGCGGTTACTAAAGATGGCAAGGGCGAAGAAGTGAGCGGTATGGTCATGATGCTTAAAGGCGAAAACAGTGGCCAGGTGGTAGTCCGCGTTAAAGAAAAGATGGAGCAGATTAAAAAATCGCTGCCTAAAGGGGTAGACATTGCCCCGTTTATGGACCGTACCAAACTGGTAGACCACGCCATACACACTGTACAAACTAATTTGATTGAAGGCGCGCTTATCGTTATCTTTATCCTTGTACTACTGCTGGGCAACTGGCGGGCAGGGCTTGTAGTGGCATCGGTCATTCCGCTGGCGTTGTTGTTTGCCATTAACATGATGAAACTCTTTGGTGTGAGCGGCAATCTTATGAGCCTTGGCGCAATAGACTTTGGTATTATTGTAGATGGCGCCGTAATTATTGTAGAAGCGATAATACACAGGCTGCAGGTGCGAAAGGCCGCGCAGCTCTCTGCCGATGAAATGAATGATGAGGTGTATGAAGCATCGTCTAAAATTCGTAGTAGTGCTGCCTTTGGAGAGATCATTATATTAACAGTGTACCTGCCTATTCTTGCGCTTACGGGTACCGAGGGTAAAATGTTTGGGCCCATGGCACAGACTGTGGGCTTCGCGGTATTGGGTGCGTTTATATTGTCGCTTACCTACGTGCCCATGATGAGTGCGCTTGTACTTAAAAAAGAAACCGGGCATACGCCGAATATAAGCGACAGGATTATTAATGCAATTGACCGTGTTTACAGGCCGCTGCTTAATAAAGCGTTGCAGATAAAAGGGATTATATTAGGTACGTCTATAGCGCTGTTTGTAGTTGCCATAGTGGTTTTTAATACGCTTGGTGGGGAGTTTATCCCAACACTCGATGAAGGCGATGTTGCAACCCATTTAATAATTGCTTCGGGCAGCTCGCTGTCGCAGGAAGTAGAGGCGACTACCAAAGCCGAACAGATACTAAAGGCTAAATTCCCGGAAGTAACCATGGTGGTGGCAAAAATAGGCAGCGCAGAAATTCCTACCGACCCGATGCCTATTGAGGCAGCCGACCTTATTATCCTGCTGAAGGATAAAAAAGAATGGACATCGGCCACAACAAAAGAGGAGCTGATGGAAAAAATGGAAAAAGCGCTGGAAGATATTCCCGGTGCCAGTACCGAATTTTCACAGCCCATACAAATGCGCTTTAACGAGCTAATGACGGGTGTGCGCAGCGACGTTGCCATTAAAATTTTTGGTGAAGATATAGATATGCTTGTAAGCAAAGGCGATGAAGCGTTGCAATTGATACAGGGAATAGAAGGTGTAACATCTGCCAAAGCAGAACGTGTTGCAGGCCTCCCACAAATAACCGTGCGTTACAATAAAGACAAACTGGCGTTGTACGGACTTAATATAGGCGATCTTAACCGTGTTATCCGTATGGGCTTTGCGGGAGAATCTGCCGGGTTGGTGTATGAGGGCGAGAAACGTTTTGACCTTGTGGTACGACTGGAACAGGGTAGCCGTAATGATATTTCGAGCCTTAAGTCGCTATTTGTAACGCTGCCATCGGGTAACCAAATACCTTTAGAGCAGGTGGCCGACATTAAATATGAAGACGGCCCTATGCAGATAAGCCGCGAAGACGGCAAACGCCGAATAGTGGTAGGCTTCAACGTGCGTGGTAAAGACATTCAGGGAGTGGTTAAACAAATTCAGGCAAAGCTGGATGGTAAACTAAAACTGCCTGACGGTTATTATATAACGTACGGCGGGCAGTTCGAAAACCTGCAGGCCGCTAACGACAGGCTTATGATAGCAGTACCTGTAGCTTTAGGGCTCATATTCATTTTGCTGTACTTCACCTTTAAATCTATCAAACAATCACTGCTTATATTTACCGCCATACCGCTATCGGCCATTGGAGGCATCTTTGCTTTGTGGTTACGGGGAATGCCCTTTAGTATCTCGGCAGGGGTAGGGTTTATTGCATTGTTTGGCGTAGCCGTGCTTAATGGCATTGTACTTATTGCTTATTTTAACCAGTTAAAACAAGAAGGAATGGAAAATATTTATGACCGTATAAAAGAGGGTACAAAAGTGCGCCTTCGTCCGGTTATCTTAACTGCGGCGGTGGCATCGTTAGGATTTTTGCCTATGGCATTAAGCACTACCGCAGGCGCTGAGGTACAAAAACCGTTGGCTACCGTTGTTATTGGTGGATTGATTACTGCCACGCTTTTAACTTTAATAGTATTACCAATTCTTTATTATTATTTTGAGCGTGGATTTAAAACAAAGAACAATTCTGTGCTTCCTCTAATTGTATTAGGTCTGCTTGGTTTTTCCGCGAATGCGCAAGAAACCCAGAAAATGGATTTAAAACAGGCTATTGAGAAAGGAGTTAGTAACAACCAATCGATACAGTCTTCTACTTTAGATGTAACGATGCAGCAGCAACTCCGCGGAACTGCCTACGATATTGCCAAAACACAAATAAACGGCACTTTTGGGCAGATAAACACTGCCGCACAGGATAAGAACTTTAGTATATCGCAAACGTTTAGCCCGTTTCAGTACGGTGCGGCGAAGAAACTGCTGAACGAGAATATTACAGCAAGCCAACTGAGGCTGAGCAGTACCAAACAGGATATTACGTACAGCATCCGCCAATCGTGGAATACTATTTTGTATTATTCTGAAATGAATAAGATGCTGCAAAAGCAAAACGCGCTGATGCAAAAATTTGTACGGTCGGCAAGCCTTAAGTATGAAACCGGCGAGTCTAACTCGCTCGAAAAAATTACGGCAGTATCTAAACAACAGGAGTTAGAACAACAAATAAAACATAACGAAGCCTTGCTAAAAAGTGAAAAGTATAAAGTAAGTACATTGCTAAACCTTGACGCTGATTTTACTGTAGCCGATACCTCGTTTACAGCGCTGCCCACTCTGGAATTGCTGGATGCTGCTAAGGTCAAACAAAATGCATCGGTACAACTGGCATCACAAAATGTGGCCGTAGCCAAGGCAAACAATAAAGTGGCAAAATCGGTTCTGTGGCCAGATCTTACTGCCGGATATTTTATACAATCCTTTAAAGGTAATCAGGATATAAATGGGCAAACGGTATATTATAATGGTACGCCACGTTTTAATGGGTTTACGGTAGGCATTGCTCTTCCCATTTTTGCAGGAAGCACCATTGCACGCAGTAAGGCATCTAAAATAAGTATAGAGATTCAGCAAAAAAATGCCGACTATCTAAGTGCCCAACTGCAAAGCCAGTACAGGCAGGAAACAGAGCAGCTCACCACATACGAGTCAGTTTTGGCGTATTATAAAAACACAGCATTGCCTAATGCAGAGAAGATTGCTAAGAATGCAACCAAAGCCTATCAAAATGGCGATATATCGTATGTTGAGTATGTGCAGGTGCTGCAAACAGCCCTCGACATCAGGACTAATTACATATCTGCCTTAAACAATTATAACACCACCGTAATTAATTTACAGTACCTGGTTAACCAATAATACCATGAAAAAACAAAATATAATATATATAGCTATTGCGGCAGTGGCTATTGCCCTGATACTTTATTTCGCATTAAAGCCCAAAGCGGTTACTGAAAGTGAAGCTGAACAACCTGCAACCGAAAAACCCCACGCTGAAGCCCCTGCTAAAGAGGTAGAGCTTAACGAAGCGCAATACAATGCTGCCGGGGTATCATTGGGCACATTTACCATGAAAAACCTGAGCGATGTGGTTAATGCTAACGGCTACACCAAGCTGCCGCCACAAAATCAGGCTGATATATCGGTACATTTGGGTGGGGTAGTGCAAACCATTAAGGTTATAGAAAGTGAATTTGTAAAGAAAGGCGAAGTACTGGCAACCATCGAAAGCCCGGAGTTTGCCAAGTTGCAGGAAGCCTACCTTACGTCTAAAAGTAGCCTCGAATTTTTATCGTTAGAATATGAACGCCAGAAAAAGCTGAGCGAGGAAGATGTAAATTCTAAAAAAGTGTTTCAACGCGCCAAATCAGATTATGAAATAGAAAAGGCACGTCACAATTCGCTGCAAAAACAACTTAATATTTTAAATTTGGGCAATGGGGTGAATGCATCAAGCACCATGCCGGTAGTTGCGCCAATATCGGGTTATGTAACAGAAGTTAATATAAAAATAGGCAGTAATGCAGAGGTTGGCAAACCATTGTTTGGTATAGTAGACAATTCCAAACTGCACGTTGACTTACTGGTATACGAAAAAGACCTGCACAAGGTTAAGGCAGGGCAAAACATAAGGTTCGTGCTAACCAATCAGGATAATATAGAAATTACGGGTAAAGTATTTAACGTGAGCAAGGCGTTTGAGAACGAAACCAAATCGGTTGCGGTGCATGCCGATATCTCTAACAGTAACCAGACGCTCATACCGGGCATGTATGTAAATGCACTTATAGATGTGGGTACGCAAAATGTAGCCTCTTTACCGGCAGATGCCGTAGTGCGTGCCGACGGGCGCGAATTTATTTTTGTGCTTGAAGAAGGCCATGAAGAAGAAGCCGGACATAAAGAGGAGGGCAAAACGTTCCATTTTCAGCGGGTAGAAGTAAAAACAGGAACGGCACAATTGGGTTATGTACAGGTATCTATACTGCAGTCTATAGATAAAAATGCACAGATAGTGCTTAAAGGGGCGTACTACATACAAAGCCATTTAATAAAAAATGAGGGTGGCGGAGGCCATGAGCATTAAAATAACACATAAGGATATGGGACACGATCATAGTGGGCACGACCATTCTCATGAAGAGGAGGGTAATTTTAAAGCATATATTCCGGCTATACTTAGTTTTATACTATTAGTGTCGGGTATAGTATTCGAGCAGACGGGAGCCGGGTTTTTCAAGGCTCCGGTACCGTTAATATGGTATATTACAGCTTATGTATTTGTAGGCCTTAAGGTAAATTATGAAGCTTTAAAAGAAATTAGGTACGGTAACGTGTTCTCAGAATTTTTCCTGATGTCACTTGCCACTATTGGGGCATTTTGTATAGGGGCTTATTCTGAGGGGGTTGCGGTAATGCTGTTTTACAGCGTTGGAGAGTTGTTTCAGGATGCCGCCGTAAACCGTGCGCAGAAAAGTATTAAGGCATTGCTGGACATCAGGCCGGAAAGCGTAACAGTACTGAGAAACGGAAAGGAACTTGTAGTAAAGCCGTCGGAAGTTTTAATTGGCGAAACCATCCAGGTAAAACCGGGTGAGAAAGTCGCGCTGGATGGTGAGTTGCTAACCACTAATGCATCATTTAACACCGCGGCATTAACAGGCGAGAGCAAGCCCGATACTATTGAGAAAGGGCAACGTGTACTGGCGGGGATGATAAATATTGATAAACTTGCTGAGGTTAAAGTTACCGCACTCTTTAAAGACAGTAAACTATCGCGAATTTTAGAGATGGTGCAGGAAGCTACCGCTAAAAAATCGAAGACGCAGCTGTTTATCTCCAGGTTTGCGAAAATTTATACGTCTATTGTAGTCTTTTTAGCGATAGCGATTTTATTTGTGCCTTACTTTTTTACAGATGATTATGTCTTTAACCACTGGCTGTACAGAGCATTGGTTTTTTTGGTTATTTCATGCCCATGTGCTTTGGTAATATCGGTGCCGCTGGGCTACTTTGGCGGTATTGGGCTGGCATCACGAAAAGGCATCTTATTTAAAGGCAGCAATTACCTTGATGTAATGACTAAAGTTGATACCGTTGTTATGGATAAGACTGGTACCCTTACCAAAGGCGTTTTTAAAGTGCAGCAAATAGTTACCGCCAATTTTGATGAGCAGGGGCTTATAAGGCTGGCGGCGGCGCTCGAAAGTAAATCAACGCATCCTATTGCAAAGGCAGTTGTACTGCACGCAGGAGATACTGAAAATGCAGTTGTTACTGATGTGGAAGAGATAGCAGGCCACGGGCTTAAAGGTACTGTAGATGGCAGGCAGGTTTTGGCGGGGAATATAAAACTGCTTAAAAAGTTTGCCATTAGTTATGATACCACTGTTGAAGCTATTGCCGATACCATTGTAGTTGTGGCAGTTGATGGCGTTTATGCAGGTTACATTGCCATTGCCGACGAGATAAAACCCGAAGCCAAACAAGCTATAGAGCATTTGCACGCACTTGGTATAAAAACAGTAATGCTTAGTGGCGATAAACAAACTATTGTAGATAATGTTGCTAAAACACTGGGTGTAGATAGCGCCTTTGGCGATTTGCTGCCCGAAAATAAAGTGCAAAAGGTACAGGAATTAAAGGGCCAGGGGCGTACCGTAATTTTTGTGGGCGATGGTGTTAATGATGCCCCTGTGGTAGCACTTGCAGATGCCGGGATAGCTATGGGCGGCCTGGGTAGCGACGCAACTATAGAAACCGCCGATGTAGTTATACAGGATGACCGACCTGATAAGATAGCTACAGCCATTCAGGTAGGGAAACTAACCCGCAAAATTGTACTGCAAAATATAACCCTTGCTTTTGGGGTTAAAATAGTAGTATTAATTTTAGGTGCAGGAGGAATAGCCAATTTATGGGAGGCCGTCTTTGCCGACGTTGGAGTGGCATTACTGGCAATCCTTAATGCGGTAAGGATACAAAAGATAAAACTCTAAAACAGCAAAACCCACTCGGCCGAGTGGGTTTTTATATAAAGGCCGTAGCCGGTGTAGTATCTATTCTTCAGCGCCAACAAGTTTAGCGGCACTACGGTATAAAAATACACCGTGAATGTTTCTGCGTGCAAAACGTGCAGACGATTCGGCATTTACCATTTTAATGTAAAGTGCTTTAGGTACACCAAAATATTCGTATTTAGCACCATCAGTAAAGTTGATGTAAAGTACCATATTGTCAAAGTAAAAATCGGCAATACCGGCTGTTGTAATAGTTTTAGTATATTCAACTTTGTTTTTCTCAGCAGTTTCCGGTGCTACACTTACTAAAAAGTGGTAAGCAGCAATAAACTCAGTACTTTTAGCTTCAGCCTCAAGTCTTTCAGCTTCGTCAGCAATAGTATCAGGATGAAAATCCTTCATGCTGTTCCTGTAAATAGTTTTTAGCTCTTTTAAAGTAGCGGCTTTGGTAACGTTGAGTAATTTTCTGTACTCAACAATTTTTTTCATATTCATAAAAATCTTCTTTTCAGTAGGTAAGGCCACAACAGGTGGCTGCAAATTGCGTGCAAAGGTAGTACTATATGTTTAAAAATCAAACCATTTAATTTACCTTACTAAAAAAATTATGTTACATTACCATAAACTGTATATTTAAATTAAAGATTTTGCCACAAAAAATGGCTTGCACATTTTATACAACTTACTATCTTTGAAGATTGCGGCTGTTACTAAAACGATGTAATGTTTTTAAACCGCTTTAAACCAGTTAACCTTACTTTATGACTACAGTTGCCCCGGCTCCCAAGCCCCATTATCTTATACTCGACGGCCTGCGTGGCATAGCTGCCATCATGGTCGTGATCTTTCATATTTTTGAGGCACATGCAGGTGGCAGCCATATTGACCAGATTATTAACCACGGTTACCTCGCGGTCGATTTTTTCTTTATGCTCTCAGGTTTTGTAATAGGCTATGCTTATGATGACCGGTGGGGCACCATAACAACAGGCAACTTTTTTAAACGAAGGTTAGTACGCCTGCAGCCTATGGTAGTTATGGGAATGATAATTGGTGCTGTTGCTTATTACTTTGGTGCCGGGGAAATGTTTCCTATGATTGCCGGCATGCCTGCCTGGAAGGTAATAGGTATTATGCTGATAGGGTTCACGCTAATTCCTGTGCCTCCCTCTATGGATATTCGCGGTTGGGACGAGATGCACCCGCTTAACGGCCCGGGCTGGTCGTTGTTCTTTGAGTATATCGCGAATATACTGTATGCAGTATTTGTAAGGAAGTTCTCTAAAACGGCATTAGCTGTATTGGTGTTTTTATCGGGTGCGGCGCTTATACATTATGCAGTAACATCGGATAGTGGTGATGTAATAGGAGGGTGGAGCGTTACGCTGCCACAGTTAAAGATAGGCTTTACACGTTTAATGTATCCGTTCTTTGCGGGTTTACTGCTATGCAGGGTTGTAAAAATATCGCACATTAAAAATGCATTCATGTGGAGCAGCCTGTTGCTGGTAGTTATCCTTGCCTTTCCTCGTGTAGGGGGTGCAGATCATTTATGGATGAACGGACTTTATGATTCGCTTACTATTATATTTATTTTTCCGCTGGTTATTTACCTTGGGGCGGGTTGTACGGTGCACAATAAGGTATCGCTAAAACTTTCTAAATTCTTTGGCGATATTTCTTACCCTATTTATATAACCCATTACCCGCTTATATATGTGTATACGGCTTATGTGGTAGACCGTAAACTCTCCTTTCAGGAAGCATTGCCACTTGCCGTACTGCTGCTTATAGCTACAATCGTTATTGCTTATGCCTGCCTAAAATTATATGATGAGCCGGTAAGGAAGTGGCTGAACAGGAAATTGTCTTAAATATATGTAGTGGATTTTTTCCATTTCGACGAAGGAAAATCTCTTATTAATCTTTAAAGATCTCTCCATTTCGCTGCGCCTCAGTCGATATAGAACACCTGACCTATGATGTTTAATAAAAATCTTATTTACCTAATAACTTCTCTGTTTTAGACAGGAATTTCTCGGTGGCCTCTTTAATATCAATATCCATGCGCTGGGCTAAAACCGTTATCCAC
>Ga0247806_10000532_pt1 | contig 23502 bp, 19 predicted proteins | sample UWRJL059202B1_FD_179935 | JGI IMG/M metagenome (GOLD analysis project Ga0247806, IMG submission 179935) | Plant litter microbial communities from Arlington Agricultural Research Station in Wisconsin, United States - UWRJ-L059-202B-1 | ecosystem: Environmental > Terrestrial > Plant litter >... | reverse complement strand
AAAGCGGTTCAGTTTTGAATGACGCGATATACAATACTATCGAAATTGTTCGCAATTGCAAATAATTTTGAGATAAAGACTGTCTAAAGAAGTCAATACAATTGAGGGATTGTTAAACAAGCCAAATAATCCTTGCCAATTGATAAGAACGATATTTTGAGGTTATATTTTTTGTTTGGATTGTGCTTCTTTTATTTTACATTTTTTTAATGATAAAAGAAAACAGCTCAGCAGTAATTAAACCCGATGATAGTCGGCTTTCCAGTGCACGATCGCTTTTTTGATGGCACTTCCGGTTAAATTGTTTTTAATGGTGTCGTCGATTAAACCTAAAAGTTCATCGTCTGGAGCAAAACGAAGGGCAAATATCTGATCATCAGTTAATTTGTATTCGAATTCTTCAAGTCTTTTGCCGGTAAGTGTAAAATAGCGGTAGCGAAGTTCGAGTCTTACTATTCTGTTTTGCAAAATAAGTGAATAATGCTGACGAAGCATAAAGGCAAGACAGAATAAAAACACAAAACAAACGCTGATAAATATCCAAATTAAAGTATCCTTCGTATTACAGGCAAAATAAATGCTTCCTGCCAAAAATGCCATTAGTACAGGATAATAAACAAAATGATGCCAAGGATAAAACCTGATGTGGTTTGAATACGTTTGAATTTTCATGATTATTTTTGCATTAAATAATAGTTTTAAATTAATAAAAGCTATTCAGTAACGAATAGCTTTTATTTAAAATAAACTAACAACCAATACCTTAATAATCTAATCTTTTAACGTAATTTATAAGTAGTGAGTCCATATAAACTACTAGAATTTAATTATTAAAATACCTTAAAACCTTTGGTAAAATTATAGCATTGACGTTAGGAATTTGTTACATTATAATATTATAATATTATAGAATTCAAATGTTAAAATGGAGATTTTAAATTTAAATGTTAAAATTATCAGTCTTAGCCCTTGAAAAACCTTATTAAGTTCACTATAAGGTAAAATTTATAAATTAACAGTGAGAGTTATTTAAAGTTTCAATAACCTTCCATTCGGCTAATTTTGACTGAAATGACTGGCTTGCATTCGCCGGGCTCGAAGAGGGCAGTACAATTTGATAGTATTGCCTATTTAAAGCAACATATTTTTTAAAAAATGCCGCCGCCTTTTGTCCGTTAAAAAGGATAGTTGTAATGTTGGGATGATTGTTTAGAAAACTTTCAAAATCATTTGCTATTTCATTCTTTATGGCGCTGTCCAGACTTCCTACGCGATCACAAAATTGTAAAACGTCCCACAAAGCAATTTTATTTTTTTGTAATAATTCTTTTCTCTTTTCGTAGTCGTTAGAAAAATCTTCATTTAAAATTTCAAACATAAATTTCCAGAAATTGTTCTGTTTATGACCGTAATATTGGTTTAGTTCTAGGGATTTTCTTCCGGGCATAGTGCCTAAAATCAAAATGTTAGCGTTATCACAGCTTATTGGAGCAAAAGAAAAACTTTTCATTAAATAGGGGTTTAAAAGCTTAATGTTAAAATAATCATTTAGAGATAATTATAAAACAAATTACAAAAATTATATAACATTTTCCGACTATCAATAAGCGAACTTTGAAAAATAGTTCAGGTAAGGAAATTCCCCGCTTTTTTTAAGCGTATTTAATGTTTGCTGAAGAGCTATGAAAATCACAATACAGAATTTAAACCCCCATGCAAGATGAAAACAGTTGCTATAAATACAGAGAAAATTGAAGATATTTTTGAAGAATTAACTTTGAATGTAGGAGGAAAGGTTACTTTTGATTTGGATGAATATAAACTAGATGTCAACAATAGCTTTGCAAAAGGATCGATTGTTGGGGCTTCATTTAATGATGACATTTCTTATGTTCAATTTGATATGACTTTTTCTGCGGATGTACGAATGAATATCTTAAATTTAAAATCGTCTCCGGTTTATTTTGCTTACTGTTCAAAGGGAAACTTATCTCATAGTTTTGGAATTATGGGCGAAGAAAGAAAATTAAAAACTTTTCAAACAGCGATTCTTTCATCTAAAGAAAAAGAAGAACATGTTTTGTTTTTCGAAAAAGATATTAAAACTAAATTTACACTTATAATTGTTGGTACTGCCAGCAATGCCGCGCATTCTTTAAACGAAAAAGTAAAAGAAACTTTTTTCGGAAAAGATGCTGTTGAAGATTTCTTTTATATTGGTTCTTATAATTTGAGAATTGCAGAAAAAATAGAACAATTAAATGCTGTAACTCAAAACGGAATTGTTCGCAATTTATTGAAAGAAGGTATTTTGAGAATTATTCTGGCAATGGAAATTCAACAACATACAGATGATTTACTTGCTGCATCAAAAGAAACAAATTGTTTGACTTTAAGAGAAATGGAAGAAATAAAAGAACTTTCGGAATTAATTAAAGCAAATCCGGAAGAACCTTTTACCATTAAATCCTTAAGTAAAAAATCTGGCTTGTCGCCAAATAAACTACAAGAAGGTTTTAAAATGATTCACAACCGCACGGTAAACGATTACATCACGCACATGCGCGTTTTAAAAGCCGAAATTCTAATTAGAACCTCAGACTTAAATATTTCTGAAATTGTGTATTGCATTGGATTTACTAGCAGAAGTTACTTTTCTAAAATCTTCAAACAAAAATTCAACTGCAGTCCAAAAGAATATAAATTTAATTTGAATCCGTTAGCTATTACAGCATAATATATAAAGGCACTAAGTTGCTAAGATTCTAAGGTTCCTAAGTTTTTTACTTTGGAACCTTAGAATTTTTTGTTTCTTGGCTTTTTGCGCCGATTTTTTTATTTAGTATTCTAATCTAATTTACAAATTTTTCCTGTGAACTTTTAGAATTTTCCTCCCATCACAAATCTTATAGAGTAGGTAGCGTCTAAAAGAGATACAATTTCGTGATTGTTTATAAATAAAAAAGACGCACACTGTGCGTCTAAAATATTTGTCGTTATTTTATCTTAGTACCTTGGCATCTTAGCACCTTAGAATCTTAGTACATTAGCGTCTCAGGACCTTACCTTCCAAACCTATAATACTCCAAATCCTTATTCTTTTTATTATTTATAGAATCAAGAATTGAATTCATGGCAATAACACTAAAGGTAATTCCGTTGCCGCCAAAGCCCAGTACGTAATGTTCGTTTTTATCCGGATCTGGTTTTCCAAAATAGGGCAAACCGTCCTTTGTTTCACCAAAAGTTCCTGCCCACGAATAATCGACTTTGAATTTGATTTTCGGAAATTTTCTTTGGAATTTCTTTAAAAGATAATACTCTTTTTTCGGAATTAGTTTATCACGTCTTTTAGCATCTTTAAACTCTTCGTCACCGCCGCCCATAATGATACGGTTATCACTAGTTGCTCTAAAATAAACATATGGCGTAGAGGTATCCCAAAAAATAGCATTTTTAAACACTTTCGGCAATTCGGGAATACTTTCAGAAGCAATGACGTAAGTACTTTTTAAATCAACCACTTTTTCAGAAAGCGTTTCGGTACTTTCATAACCTGTACAATGAATAATATGATCGGCAGTTATTTCGAATTTTTCATCAGTACGCGCAGTAAACTGTCCTTTATGGTTTTGGATAGAAGTAATATTGGTTCGGTCAAAAACTTCCATACCTTTTTCCTGACAATAGCGAATTAAATCGTTAGCCAGTTTATACGGATCCATAACGGCTGCAGTTTTAGATTCTATAGCTGCAATGGCGTTAAGTCCAAGTTTTTCCAAATCCCATTTTTCAAGCCAGCTTACATCAAATCCATGTTCTTTTCTGCATTTAAATTCTGTCTTTAAAAATGGCAGATCTTTTTTTAGTGAGCAGAAATAGATGCTTTTTTTAAATTCAAATCCGCAGTCGCTTTTTATGGCGTCTGCAATTATTCGAAGGTCAAAGATTGCTTTTTTTCCGCTGTTATAACTGTCAACGGCGCATTCTTCACCTCTTAATTTAATAAGATCGTGAAGAGATACATCAATCTCGTACTGCAATAAAGCAGTACTTGCGGCTGTACTTCCGTTGCTGATATCACGGCGGTCGACCATAATAATTTTCTTTCCCTCGTTTATTAGTTTATAGGCGATTAATGCTCCGGTAATTCCTCCGCCAATAATTAAAATTGCAGTACTTTTGTCTGAATCCAGCGATGGATAACTATCCATTTCATGTCTTAATGGCCAGAAAGTTTCTGTTGAGCGTAACTTCATTTTTATTTGATTTTGGTACGTATTTTTGTCCTGTTTTTATCTTTCCGTTCATGTTGATCGCGAGCCTCGTCGATAGAATGTGAAGTTTTGATGCTTTCGTCTTTTTTGGCAAGTTGACTTAGGTGGTGATAATATTTTTGAATAATCATCATTTCTTCTTCCGTCATACTTTCAATGTCGACAAGACTATTGCTTGAATATTCGTTTGAAGCTACCAATTCATTTAATTTCAATTGGATAGCAAGTGAATCTTTATTTTGAGCTTTTTGAATTAAAAACACCATCAAAAATGTAATAATGGTCGTTCCGGTATTTATAACCAATTGCCAGGTTTCTGAATAATTGAAAATAGGACCACAAATAGCCCACACTATCACGATTAAAAAAGCACTTACAAAAGCAGTTGTGCTTCCGGCGGCTTTTGAAACATGCGAAGCAAACTTGTCGAATGCGCCATTTTGTTTTTTATTTTTCATAAATTCTTATTTTTTCTGCTTTTTGCTCACTTTTTCTTTCCGAATTACTTTGTTGTTTTTTTCGTCATAAACGGCATCGTCAATTTTTTTGCCGGTTTTACTAAAAATCTTAATTTTAGGATCATTATGTGTACCCGTAATTACGATCGGAAAACCAACTATTCCAAACGGCGGCAATCCTAAACGCATTCTTAAATCCAGCAATCCGTCAAAACTTGTTGTACCTTTTATTGTAGGTTTAAAGCTTGCTACACCAAACGTAAAAGGTTCAATATGAATCAGGTTATTATCGATTGACGATTTAATTTCAATACCTTTCAAGTCGGGATTATTTAGTCCTTCCTGTCCGGTTTGCGAACTAATACCGTCAAATAATTTCAATCCTTTTACTTTAACATCGCGCAGGTTTAAAATTCCGCCACCTTCGAGTGATTCGTAAATAGGCCCCATATTTCCGTTCAAATCGCCTTTTATTTTATAATCGACACTAATGATTCCCTGTGCTTTTTCTGCAGCGGTAACCATTTCATGAAACATCGGGATTTCTTTATAAGCTCTCTGTACGCTAAAATCTTTGGCAGTAAAATGGGCATCAAAATGTGCCGATGTTGGCGACTCATCTTTGTACGTAGCATTGATTCCTAATATGCAGTCAATGATATTAAAATTGGCATTTTCGAGATAAAAACCCGCTTTTGTAATGCCTACTTTTCCGGTTAGTTTGTTTAAAACAAGTCCGTTATATTCGACTTTATCCACATTTGTTTTTAAGCCAACATTTAAGTTTCTGGGTACAATTACAACGCCGCTCATTTTTGGATTATCTTCTTTGGCATATGCTACTTCAATATTTCGATCTGTGTTTTCGCCTTTTTTGAGTGCCATAAACTCATCAACATTTATGAGTTTTGATTTTAAGTTAAAATCTCCGCTCAAAGTTCCGTGCGATTCCAGAAAATAATTAATAGTATTTAAAAGATATCCGTTAATTGCAAAATCTGATTTTCCATAAAAAGCATCAAATTTTTCGAACCACATTTTTTCATTCTGGAAACGAAAATTTCCTTGTTTGATATAAAATGCTTTAGGAAAAAGTTCTGAAGTTGCTTTAATATTCTTTAAAATAATTGTTCCGCGATTGTCCAGTTTGCTGTATTGTCCGGTTGTAGCATAACTTTGTTTTCCTTTTAAAGAAAGATCTGCTTTTGCCCAGCCTGTTATGTCAACACCTTTTTTCGAAAACACTTTGTAAATTCGTCCCACATTTAGCTCACCTTTAATTTTAGCATTGTAAGCCAAATCATTAAAGTCTGAAAGTGTTGCGTTTACGTACATAGGATTTCCCTCAAAAACAAAAGATGCAGGCGCAACAGCTACGATTAAATCTTCAAATGTTCCGGCTTTATTAAGCACATTGGCAATAAAAGTGATGTCTGTAATTGGGTTAGGATAAGAGTCCGTTTTAAGCAGGCCGTTTCGCAATGAAATTCCTCCAATGGTTTTAGGAAAAAGTTTTTTTGACGTGCTAAAAACACCTTTTGCCTGAATATTTGTTTTTAAAATTCCTTTTAAATCAATTGTATTCAATCCTATAGCGGCATCAACAGTTTCAAGATCTAAAGCGCCTTTTACGCTTGCATCAACTGTCATTTCTTTAAATCCTTTGCTATGCAGATAAGCCGTGAAATAATCTTTTTCGCCCACTTTAAATTTTAATGTTCGAAGATTTATCAATAGTTTTTCAACGTCAAGCGAGGGCAAAACAGTATTTAAATCCATCTGAAAATCAGTCAGTGGGGCAGGTGCGTTTTGATAATTAATCGCGCCTTCATTTATTTTTAAGTTGAAAGCCAAATCGGGTTTCTGATTTTTGGCTACATTATAATTTCCTCTAAAAGATAAAAGCAAGTCACTTTTTCCTGAAATTTCTGTTTCTTCCAGCCAGGTCAAATATTCCGGAGGCATAACAGAAAACAGGTCTTTTACGGTTGTATTTTGTGATGCCGCTTTGATATTTATTTTATATCCGTCTTTTAAAATTGTAAATAAGCCGGTAAAAGTTAAAGGCAGTTTATTGATTCTTAACTCGTTTTTTTGCAGAATAAAAGAAAGTGCGTGTGTATTAATTCTGGTAATTAAATCGGCACGTAATTCTTTACTTCTCAAATAAGCGGTCTGGTTGTAATAAAAGTCAATTTTGTCAATTTTTGCATCTGTATTTAGGTCGAAAATATCTTCGCTTAAATTTCCTTTTCCTATATAATTGAAGCCTTCTGCATCGACCAGAATTTTAGCAGACCGATCGTTGTATTTTACATGACAATCTTCAAGATCAATACGTTCTAGCCGAATTGCAGTTCCTTCTTCGGGATCATCGGCTTTGTTTTTATCTTTCTCATCCGGAGCTTTATAAATATTGTAATTGGCCTGACCTTTTTGGTTTACCATTACATTTATCAAGGCTTTAGAAACGTATAATTTATTAATCTTTACTTCATTATCAAAAAGAAGTCTTTTTAGGTTGATACCAAACGCAACCTGTTCTGCCTTTAGCAAAGTATCGTTGCTAAAAGGTGCAGAGCCAGTAAGTGATAAATCGTCAAGCGAAACTGTTAACGACGGAAAATGAGTAAAAAATGAAAGTCTCGACTTCGAGAACTCCATTTTTGTATCTAATTTTTCATTCGCTATTTTTTTTACTTCAGAAGCTATTTTTCCGGGAAATAATAGCGGAATGAGAAATAACAACAGCAAAATAGATGCTATTGTTATCCCCAACACTTTGAGTGTTTTTAGTGTAATATTTTTGAAAGACGAATTCATAGGCGTGTATTTAAATTACTTTTTGGCTTTCTCAGCTTCGGCTTTTTTAGCGTCTTCTTCTTTTTGCTTTTCGGCTTTTTCTTTTTCTTCTTTGGCTTTTTCGGCTTTTTCTTTTTGAGCTTTCTCAGCTTTTTCTTTTTCTTCTTCTTTTTTCTCTTTCAGCTCTTCTTGTTTTTTCTCTTTCTCTTTTTCTTTTTTCTTAAAGTATCCTTTAAATAAAAAGTTGCTTTTTGCAGCTTCCATATTTTGGCTAAAACCTTTTGTACCGCTTTCTAAATTTGAAAGTGTGTTCGAAACGCTGTTTGCCATTTTATCATCACGAACCAATCTTGCCAAAGCTCCGTTTCCGTTGTTCATGCTATGGCTAAAAATGGCCAGCTCTTCTGTAATTACACCTGCATTATCAACACTTTTTTTAACGCTTTTCATGATGTCGTTCATTTCGATTCCGTTTAAAGAAGCGATTGCACCATTGTTTTCGACTGGTTTTGTAGATTTTACTCCGGGAGAAATCGTCAATACTTTATCGCCCATTAAACCGTCAGAGCCAATGCTGGCGCGCGCATCTGTTTTGATGAATTCGCGAACTTCATCTTTAATAACCATACTTACCACTACAGAAGAATCGTTTACCAGCCTGATTTCTTCAACCGTTCCGATGTTTATTCCTGAAAAACGAACATTGTTACCAACTTCTAAACCGCTCACGGTTTTAAATGTTGATGTGATGTTGAATGTAGAACCAAACAGGTTTTTTTGTTTCCCGATGAAGTAAATTGCCATTATAAAAAGCAACAGACCAATTGTTACAAACATTCCTAATTTCCAAGTATATCCAGATTGCTTATCCATGATTTCTAATTTTATTTTTTAGTTTTATTCAAAAAAAGAGCGTACCCATTCGTCTTCGCTTTTCTCTAGTTCTTCGTATGTTCCTTCGGCATGAATTACACCTTCTTTCAAAACCATAATGCGGTCTGCAGTAAGTTTGGCGCAAGCCATATCGTGTGTAATGATGATCGATGTTGTTTTTCGTTTGTGTTTTATATCCAAAATTAATTCGCTTATTTCTCTGGATGTAATCGTGTCCAAACCTGTTGTTGGTTCATCGTATAAAATAATTTCCGGCTTTAATATCAAAGTTCTGGCTAAGCCAATTCTTTTCTGCATTCCGCCCGATAATTCAGATGGCATTTTTTCGATTGCGTCGCTCAAACCTACATTGTCAAGGGCTTCGACGACTTCAGCTTCAACTTCTTCAGGAGTTAAATCTTTGTTGTGCTTTTTAAGCGTAAAGGCTAAATTTTCCCTAACCGACATTGAATCGTATAGTGCGCCGCTCTGAAATAAAAAACCAATTCTGACTCTGATTTCATTCAGTTCTTTTTTGCTCAGGTTCAGTACATTTTCGTCAAATACTTTAATTTCGCCCTTGTCTGGCTCGATTAAACCGACGATGCATTTTATAGTTACCGATTTTCCTGAACCGGAACGACCAAGAATCACTAAATCTTCTCCTTGATTTACAGTAAGATTTACTCCTTTTAAAATCTTATTGTCTTTACCAAAGGTTTTGTGCAAATCCTTAATTTCGATGATCGCTTTTTTGTCTTTAGCTTTCGGTTCTTTTTCAATATTTTTTTCTTCCTTAATCATCTTTAAAAAAATAAATCAGTTATTTGTACGGCTACCATATCAATAATAAAAATGGTTAAAGATGCTGTAACAACTGCTGAATTTGCTGCTTTACCAACACTTTCAGTTCCATTTGAAGCATTAAATCCTTTATAGCATCCAATCATTCCAATAAAAAATCCGAAGAAAAATGTTTTGATCGTGGCCGGAATTAAATCCAGAAATGATAAGGATTGTAGAATTTGAGTCAGATAACGGTAAAAGTTCACATCACCGTGAATATTAATTCCCATATAACCGCCAATTATTCCGATTGCGTCTGCAAAAATTACCAATAATGGCACCATTAAAGTACAGGCTAAAATTCTCGTAACAACCAGATAATTGTAAGGGTTGATGGCTGAAACTTCCATAGCATCAATTTGTTCAGTTACTTTCATTGAGCCTAATTCGGCACCAATACCAGAGGAAATTTTACCTGCACAAATCAATGCGGTAATTACCGGCGCGATTTCTCTTATCAGCGAAAGCGCAACCATTCCCGGTAACCAGGATTCAGCACCAAATTTTACTAATGTAGGTCGGGATTGCAGTGTAAGCACAAGTCCCATAATAAAACCTGTAATAGCTACAAGAGGCAATGATTTATATCCGATTATATAACATTGTTTCAAAAATTGTTTGGCTTCATAAGGAGGTACAAATACTTCCTTAAAAAACTGCTTTGCAAACAACGTTGCATTTCCTACTTCTTCGAACGTATTTTTTAAAGTGAGTATCAAAATAGTTGCTTTTAATTGGTGAGTTTAGATTGAAAATCAATATTTTAACATATTTAATTTTCCCTTCTTATTTGAGATTAAAGTTATCTTAATTGTTAACGAAAAATATTACACAACTTTTTTTCAAGTTTATATAATTTACATCGGTGCACAATAACTTAAATAGTGTTACGTTGTGCGATTGCGATACCAAAACAAAAAATCCCTTCTGTTACAGAAGGGATTTTACGGTAACATTTACTGTTACTTAAAATTTAGTTTTAATATAGTTAAAATATTATGAGTTAATGGCAATGTCGGCTTTTGCTTTCATTAACGGAATTACTTTACTTTCAGATAATTTCAGGTTTTCCATTATCAATCGTGAAGTTAAATAGCAAACTGTAGATTCCGCACCCTGATTTAGGTTTACATTGTCTTTTTCTAAGCCATCATATCCACCTCCGCTTACAGGATTGTACATAATTTGGCTTAGGTGATTTTTCCCTAAGAACCAGTTAAATGCAATCTTCATCTGACGTTTGTATTCCGGAGTTTTAAATGCGCTGTAAAACGAATTTAAAGTCTGAATCATGTATGCTACGTCAATTGGCTGTTCTCCATATTCTGCTGGTTCAGAATCTCTGTGGTACCATCCATTGTTAGAAATTACTTTGAAGTTATCTCCTTTATATGTTTTCGAAATTAAGAATTCAAGCGATTCTAAAGCTACTTTTTTGTAAATAGGTTTATTTGTTACCAAATAAGCAAACAGCATAGATTCTGGCAGAATTCCGTTTCCATATGTTAAATAATTTTCAAACCATCTCCAGTCTTTTGAAGCGTGAATTTCATAGTTTGATAATAATTTTGCATTTAGTTTATTAATTATTGCCGCTACATATAAGTTAGGAACAGCAGAGTGGTATAAATACAAACCTTTTGTTGCAAAACCAATAGAACGTGGCGACTGAATAGTTTCTGCCCATTTTAAAGAGTTCAATAAACATTTTGAAGCTTTTTTAGTAATAGCTTCCGGTAAAATATTTCCAATAGAAACCACAGTTCCCAAAGCCCATATTCCACGTGCATTTGAATCTTCTAGATTTACTTCAGCATTTTGCTCAATATGTTCGCGATTGTGTTCGTCTACATAATTCATGAAATTACCTTTTGGTTTTTGGCAACGCTCAATAAAATCAAGATAAATTAAAATATAAGGTAAATCAGCTTTGTCTTCGGTAAGTCTGTAGTGCATACAAAGTGCTACTAAAGCTCTTGCATTATCATCTAATGTATAACCTGAAGAAAGATCCGGAATCGAAATTTTACTGAATTGGATGATTCCAAGTTCGGTAGTCATTTTTTTAACGTGTGCTAATTCAATTGAAGGATAAGTGAATTTAATTTCAGTAGAATCCCCGATCAATTTATTATAAGTATTGATGTGTGCAATTGCGATATTTTCCCAAGATGATGCACGTGTTTTTCTAAAGGCACTTTTACCCATTTCTTCTCTTAGATTCTCATCAGAAAGTAATTTGATAGCAGCATCTGCAAATTGCTCTTCATCTCCGATATCAACAAGAATTCCTGAATCCTCGGTAAGTACTTCTTTTGTATGCGGAATTTTTGATGCCACAATCGGGCAAGCACAACTCATTGCATAAGAGAAAGTACCGCTTACTGCCTGATTTGGATCTTTTGATGTAAACATATAAATATCCGTAGCCTGTAAGTAACTTAAAAGTTCTTCTGTTTCAAGATATTGGTTAATAAAACGAACATTATCATGCAAGTCCAGTTCATTAACAATTGCTTCCAGTTTTTCACGATAAGTATCTACGCCGTCAATTATTAAATTAGGGTGTGTTCTTCCAATAATTAAATAAAGTGCGTTTGGTGTATGTTCAACAATTTTTCGTAAAGATCTTAAGCCTGTTTCAATATTTTTTCCTTCTCCTAAAAGACCAAAAGTTGAAAGTACTTTTCTGTCTTCAAATCCAAATTTTGCTTTTGCAGTTTCCGGAGCTTCGTAAACTACAACGTGAGTTCCGTGCGAAATTGTTGTAATATAATCTTGTGGAATATTGTAATCATTGATCAATATTTCGTGAGATCTGTTTGTCATCACAAATACAGAATTACTGTAGCTCAAAAGTAATTTTACAAATGTCTTTAATTCATTATTTGGATTAGGTAGTACAGTGTGAAAAGTAAACGTTACCGGTTTTTTGATAACATTTAAAAAATCTAATAAATGGTCGCCATAATTTCCGCCAAACAATCCAAATTCATGCTGAATGTGAACTAGTTTGATGCTCTCGTCTTCATTGATTTGTTCGGCAACTTGTGCGTATTCTTCTCTGTTATTAGTATTTAATGTAAAAGCCTGTGTTGGGTTTTCTATTGGCTCTTTAACCAATTCACAAATTTCACATGCTATAGATTTACCAAAAACATCGGTAATACCTTTTATTGTATCTTGTGTATAAGTAGCAATTCCACATTGTGTTGGTGGAAATGTTGATAAAAAAACGATTTTTGATTTATTAGATATTGCTTTCATCGGGATTATTTTTAATTCGTTTATAAGGCTTTAAAGTTCAAATTAGCTACTATTATAAAATTATATTTTGTAGCCAATTCCATACGTTGTTTAAAATTTTATCTAAAATTAGATCTAAGACATGCCTATAATTAATCCAATCCACTAAAAAATTAACTCAAAAGCATTTTCATGGGAATTCTATAAAACTAAAAAGTGAATTGTGATACTTTTTAGTAAGTTACTCATTTATTGTGTTTTAAAATTGATTGCGCTAATAAAAAAATGGATAGAGTTAAACGAAGCTGTTTTTAAAAAAGAAATTTGATATAACAAACAGACCTAGAAAGTCATTTTATAAACCTTAAATTTAATCATATGTTACGTTGGACAGTCATTTTTATTATTCTAGCTATAATAGCGGGAATATTTGGTTTTGGTGGAATTGCCGCTGGAGCCGCTAGTATCGCAAAAGTTTTATTCTTCATATTTATCGTATTATTTATACTTTCATTAATAAGCGGAAGAAGAAAAGTTTAGTGATAAACTGATTATTTATATTAGACAAAAAAAGCGATACTTTGGGGAGTGTCGCTTTTTTTTTGCTTGTAAATTCAGGTTTTTTCAAATGAATTCTGTGTTTATAGTTTTGTAACATAATTAAAAATATCATGTAACTGCTTTGTATGTCTTTGTGTGTGAATAAGTCCAAAATTAATCCATTCTAAAATTGTAAACTTTCCAAAGCCCGGAACCTCAAAATCAAGACACGTGAGCGTTAAATCACAGTTTTCTGATGCCTTTAATAAATCTGATTCAATAGTGAGTAAAGATAAAGTAAGCGAATTTTTGCTATAATCTTTAATTTCAGGTTTTGTGAAATCAGGCGCCTCCATTTTTGTGTCGAAATCTAAAAATATGGTTTCTATTTCTTTTATCTTCTCATCAGGTTTCCTGATGGTTTTTTCTGTTTTTCCGGCAAATAGTTCCGGATAACCGGAACAGACAAGAACAATATGCTGCGTTGTTTGTGCGGCAGTCCAGCTTCCTTGATAAGGTACTGTATTTAGTTCGCCTTCAGAAAACTCGGCAAGAACTGCATTTAATTTTTTAAATGTTTCAATAATTTTTTTTTGGACTTCTCTTTTCATTTTTCTTCATTTAAATTGTCAGTTTATCGACGGATGTTATCCACCAGATATTTCCAAAAGGATCTGTTACCCCGCAGGTTCGACCGTAATTCTGGTCGCTTAATTCCATTAAAACTGTTGCACCCTCTTCAATTGCTTTTTTAAAGCTTTCATCGGCATTGGGTACGTAAACAAATAAGTTGGCAGTTTGCACTTTCCAATCCGGGGTTTCGTCTGTCACCATAATCGTGTTGGTATGCATGGTAATTTCAGCATGCTGAACAGTTCCGTCTTCACGAAGTAGTGGCGCTTGTAATTCAGTAGCATTAAAAACATTTTTTGTGAACTCTATAAATTTTAATGCTCCATTTACAACTAAATATGGCATTACAACCTGATGATTTTTTGGAATATTCATTTTTTTCCTGATTTAAATTTGTGATACATCCAAATTTACGATTTTAAAAGTAAACTTCTAAAAATCAATATTTTGTATTTTTATGGAAGTACTTCGCACTGGTAGCCATAAGAGTTTAAAAGTGCAATGATGGTATGATTTGAAATTGATGAAGCATGAACACGCAAAATTTTATCGCAATCCTCAAGATCAAAGTTGATGATGCCGTTTGGAAAATGCTCAAGAAGCTCCTTCACAATCATTTTTGACTGCTCTGTCTCCTGAACATTTGTTTTAAAAACCTCTATCATCCTTTACTAATTTACAACGCGGTATTTTTATACTGTTCTATTTTATGGTGATAGATATAAGAAATAGCCAGAATCACTAAAAAAATTAGAGGAAAAAATCCCTGAAAATCAACTCCATCAACCGCAAAATGGCTTATGGAAGCAAATATAAAATCGAAAGCAAAACCAGCATAAGCCCATTCCTTAACACGATTTGATACTTGTGGAATAACTAATATCAAAACACCCAAAATTTTAAAAATAACCAAGGCATTCCCAAAATATTCAGGATATCCAAGATGTTTGATTCCTTCTTTTGCCAGTTCACTTTGGGAAGTTAAGGCAGGCATAACGCCTTCAAATAGAAAAATAATAATAGTTGTAATCCAGAAAATCATCTTTGCTTTTTTCATTGGTTAATATTTAAATAGTTATTGGTTAGTTACTTAATACAAATTTAACAATGTTGTTCTTTTAATCTAATAGGTATTTACGACTATTTTAGGGGCATTTGAGACAGAATGTGTAGATTTTAGTTTGATGTGGAGTATTGAAGCAAGAGGCAAGAGGCAAGAAGCAAGAGGCAAGAAGCAAGAGAATAGAATAAAGAGAATAGAATAAAGAGAATAGAATAAAGAGAATAGAATAAAGAGAATAGAATAAAGAGAATAGAATAAGAGAATAGAATAAAGAGAATAGAATAAAGAGAATAGAATAAAGAGAATAGAATAAAGAGAATAGAATAAAGAGAATAGAATAAATATAGAAGAGGAAAGAATAGACAGTAGAAGATTAATTCCAAACCTCTGTCCTTGTGGGGCATCATCCGTGTTCAAAAAAACTTCGTGGCTTAGCGCCTTCGTGGCAAACAAAAAAAAACGCTGCAAGACCGAAGTCTCACAGCGTAATCTCAAATAAATAATTAATTAAAAACGGGTATTATCTCCAGCCACCGCCCAAGGCACGATATAAATCGGTATTGGCAGAAAGCTGTTGTCTTTTTATGTCAGCTAATTCTAATTCGCTTTGCAATAAATTTGCTTGTGCAGAAAGTACTTCAAGATATTCTGCCATTCCGTTTTTGAATAACAAATTGGCATTTCTAATAGCTTGTTGCAGTGTTTTTACACGCTCCTGCAAGAAAGTTTCCTGTTGTTCTAATTTTTCAACTTTTACCAATGCGTCAGCCACTTCACTTACGGCAACTAAAACGGATTGTCTGAAATTTAAAACTGCTTTTTCTCTTTCCGCGACAGCGATATTATATTGCGTTCTTACTCTTTTATTGTTGAATAAAGGCTGGGTCAAACCTCCGGCAACCGTTCCGAATAATGATGCCGGAATATTAAACCAACTGCTGGTTTCAAATGAATTAAGACCTCCTTGCGCTGTAATTTTTAAAGAAGGATACAAATCAGCTTTTGTTATTCCAACATTCGCATTGGCTACTTTCAAAGCTAATTCTGCGCTTTTTACATCCGGTCTTCTGCTTACTAATGAAGAAGGAATTCCGATTGCATTGTTGTTTTTTACTTCAATAGTGCTCAAACGTGTAGTTCTTTCTTTAGAATTTGGAAAAGATCCTGTTAAAACACTTAAGGCATTTTCCTGAATTGCAATATTCTGTTCCAATAACGGAATCAATTGAGCTGAACTTAATCGCTGTGCTTCAGATTGTTGAATTCCTAATGAAGTAACTTGTCCGGCATCAAATTTTAATTTAATGATCGTAGTTGTACTGTCATTTAGCTGAACATTTTGTTTAGCGATTTCTAACTGTGCATCCAGCATCAAAAGGTTGTAATATCCTTTTGAAACATTGGCTACAATATTTGTCTGCAAGGCTTTTTTAACTTCTTCTGATTGAAGGTAACCTGCGTAAGCACCTTTTTTCTGATTTCGGATTTTCCCCCAAATATCAGCTTCCCACGAAAGTGAAGCTCCGGCAGAATAGTCGTCAATATGTTTCTGGCCTAAAGCCTGACTTAAATTCATTCCCGTAAAACTATTGTCAGACGGATTGCTGGTGCTGGCATTCACAAATAAATTAACCTGAGGCACATTTCCCCATTTTGATTGTGTAAATCTGTATTGTGCAATTTCAATATTTTTAACAGCGATCTGCAAATCATTGTTTCTTGCCACAGCACTATCAATCAATTGAATGACATCTTTCTCTGTAAAGAAATTTTTCCACTCCAGATCCGCAATACTTGTTGTATCTGTTGAAGCTGATGCATTCCTGAAATTTTCAGGAAATGCATCTTTTGGAGTTTCAATATCCTTCGAAACTTTACAGGATATTATTGTGGTGATCAAAATGGCAACCATCACTATTTTGGTTATATACTTTTTCATTTTATATGTTGTCATTAAATTTCTGTACAAGTATCTTTTCTGTTATCCAGATCTTTAGCGATTTTGTACGATATATAAGTGATGCCAATAATTATGGTCACCAGAATTGTCGTTATATAATTTTCCATTCTTATTTATGTTCGTTATGCGTTACAGCAACCGGTTTTCCGGAAACTTTTTCTTGTAAATGTTGAAATACAATAAATAAAACCGGGATGATTAACAACCCAAGAATTACTCCCGAAATCATACCTCCGGCGGCACCAATACTAATGGAGTGGTTACCCTGAGCAGATGGTCCTGTGGCACTCATCATCGGAATCAATCCTACTACGAAAGCCAGCGACGTCATGATAATTGGACGTAAACGTAATTTTGCAGCATCTATGGAAGCGCTTACTAACGCCTGACCGGATTTTCGTTTCTGCACCGCAAACTCCACAATCAAAATTGCATTTTTGGCGAGCAGTCCAATAAGCATTACTAAAGCAACCTGTACATAAATGTTGTTTTCGATTCCGGTCAAACCGATGGCTACGAAAACTCCAAAAATACCTGCAGGGATGGATAGAATTACTGCCAAAGGCAAGATGTAACTTTCATACTGTGCAGCAAGTAAGAAATAAATGAATATCAAACACAGTAAGAAAATTGTTGCCGATTGACCTCCTGAAGAAATTTCTTCACGGGTTTGTCCTGAGAACTCATAACCATAACCTGCAGGCAGTTGTTGTGCTGCTACTTCTTCAATGGCTTTAATGGCATCTCCGGAACTAAATCCAGGTTTCGGAATTGCATTTATACCAATTGAGTTAAATAAATTGTATCTCGAAGCGGTTTCAGAACCATAAATACGGCTTAGTTTTACTAAAGTATTTAACGGAACCATTTCGCCATCTTTATTTTTTACAAACACACGATCAATCGCTGATGGATCTGCTCTGTCTGCTATATCTGCCTGAACTACAACTCTGTAATATTTACCAAATCTGTTAAAATCAGATGCTTGTGCACTACCAAAATAAGCCTGCATGGTTTGCAGAATGTCTTTTACTTTTACACCCAACTGATCTGCTTTTGCATCATCAATATCCAATTGTAATTGAGGATAATCAGCTTTGAAAGAAGTAAAGGCTACTGCAATTTCCGGGCGTTTCATCAATTCTCCAATAAAGTTTTGAGAGATTCCACTAAATTTATCAAGTTTTCCTCCGGTTTTATCCTGAAGAACCAAATCTAAAGCTTCAACATTACTAAATCCGGGAACGGTTGGGAAACTAAAGACGAAGAAACTCCCGCCTGAAATCGCTCCTAATTTGCCGCGAACCTGATTCATTATTTCATCAATATTTTTAACATCGCCACGATCTTCATTTGGTTTAAGCAATACGAAGACTACTGCAGAAGACGGACTTGTAGAATTTGTCAATAAGTTGAAACCAGAAATAGCGGTAACATCTCTTGATGCATCAAGTTTGCTTAAAACATTTTCAGCATCAGTCATTATTTTTTGAGTTCCTTCAAGAGATGTTCCAGATGGAGTATTTACTGCAATTGCTATAAATCCCTGATCTTCCGTTGGAATAAACCCTGCAGGTGTTGTTTTTACCATTACTACAGTTGCAAAAGTAATTAAAGCCAAACCTCCTAAACTAACCCATTTGTTACGGATTAAGAATTTTAATCCGCCCACATAACGGGTTGTCAATGAATCAAAACTTTTGTTGAATCCGTTAAAGAATTTTTGTTTAAATCCTTGTTTCACATAAGGAGCACTTCCGTCTGCATTTGCTGCGTGATTATCCTTTAAGAATAAAGCGGCAAGGGCAGGGCTTAATGTTAAAGCGTTTACGGCTGAAATTACAATTGCAATTGCCATCGTAAAAGCAAACTGACGATAGAAAACTCCTGTTGAGCCTTCCATAAAACCAACTGGCAGGAATACAGCAGCCATTACCAGCGTAATCGAGATAATAGCACCCGTTATTTCGTGCATTGCTTCATGTGTGGCTACTTTTGGAGACAAATGTTTGTGCTCCATTTTCGCATGTACGGCCTCGACGACCACAATTGCATCATCGACCACAATACCAATCGCCAGAATTAATGCGAAAAGCGTTAAAAGGTTGATCGAAAATCCGAATAATTGCATGAAGAAGAACGTTCCTAAAATTGCTACAGGTACAGCAATAGCCGGGATTAATGTTGATCTAAAATCCTGAAGAAATATAAATACTACAATAAATACTAATATAAACGCTTCAAGTAAAGTATGCTTAACTTGCTCGATAGACTGATCTAAAGCAACTTTTGTACTGTAGAAAATGTTATGTTTTATTCCTGTAGGAAAATCTTTTGATGATTTAACCATCAATTTATTAATCGCAACCTGAATATCATTTGAGTTGGAACCCGCTAACTGAATTACCCCAATTACAATTCCTTTTTTACCATTTAAACGAGTTAAACTGTTATAAGAATAAGCACCAAGCTCGACTCTCGCAACATCTTTTAAACGAAGAATAGAGCCATCTGAATTAGAACGAATCGCAATATTTTGATAATCTTCTGGCTTTGTTAGTTTTCCCTTATATTTAATTACGTATTCGAAAACTTCTTTACTTCTTTCTCCAAATTTACCCGGAGCAGCTTCTAAACTTTTGTCCTGAATGGCTGCCATAACTTCATTTGGCGTCACATTGTAAGTCGACATTTGAGTTGGGTTTAACCAGACTCTCATCGAATAATCTTTAACTCCACCAAAAATACTGGCAGAACCTACACCCGGAATACGTTTAATTTCCGGAATAATATTAATTTGAGCATAATTGGCAACAAAAGTCTGATCGTATTTCGATTCGTCTTCTGTAAACATACCAATCGCCATGATAAAACTGTTTTGTTGTTTTGCGGTAATTACACCTTGCTGAACAACCTCTGCAGGCAATTGACTTGTTGCCTGAGCAACCCTGTTCTGAACGTTAACCGCAGCCTGGTCTGCATCTGTACCTAATTTAAAGAAAACAGTAATAGCAAGAGTACCATCATTAGAGGCAGTAGAACTCATGTACGTCATGTTCTCAACACCATTGATAGATTCTTCAAGAGAAGGTGCTACAGAACGTAAAACCGTTTCTGCATTTGCTCCCGGATAAACTGCCGTTACCAAAACCGATGGCGGTGCAATATCAGGAAACTGTTGTAAGGGCAATTTTGTAAGTCCAAGTACACCTAATATCACCAATAAAATGGAGATAACAGTTGCAAGTACAGGTCTTTGTATAAATATTTTGAACATTTTCGTAAAAATTATTTTTTAGTAATGATTTGCGCAACTGCTGTTGCTTTTTGAGGCTGAATAAGCTGACCTTCCTGAAGTTTGTCAATTCCGCTTAAAACAATTTGATCACCAGATTTTACACCATCACTAATTAGATAGTTTGTACCGCTTTTACCAATAATTGTGATAGGCATTTTGTTTACTTTATTTTCTTTGTTCATTGTGAAAACAAATACTTTATCCTGCATTTCAATTGTAGCCGACTGTGGGACAAGAATTGCATCATCGTGGTTGATTCCCAAATGAATTTTTCCGGTATTTCCAGAACGTAAAGTTCCGTTTGCGTTAGGAAAAGTGGCTCTCAATGTGATAGCTCCGGTAGTTTTGTCAAACTGACCGTCAACCATATCAATTTTCCCAGATTTTCCGTAAACACTGTTATCAGCCAAAATTAAAGTAACCGGCGGCAGTTTCTTAATTTTGTCACCAAGCGTATTTCCTGAATATTGTGTTTTGAATTTGATGAAATCAGTTTCTCCTAACGAGAAGTAAACAAAAACTTCATGTACATCAGATAATTTTGTTAAAGGCTCAATATCAGAAGCAGAAACTAAACTTCCCTGTTTTTTAGGCAATCTTCCAATATAACCACTTACCGGGGCTGTCACATTAGTATATCCTAAATTAATTTTAGCCGATGCTACCATTGCTCTTGCCTGTTCAATATTGGCGGCAGCAATTTTTTGAGAAGCTTTTGCTGTTTTTAACTGATAATCAGAAACTACCTTGTTTTGTACAAGAGGTGCTAACTTATCAACTTCTAACTGAGCGTTTATTAAAGCAGCTTCGTACGCATGAAGACTTGCCAAAGCATTGTTTAACTGCTCACGAAACGGACGTTCGTTTATTTTGAATAAAGTCTGACCTTTATTTACATAAGCACCTTCATCTACCAAAACGCGATCAAGGTTTCCGCTTACCTGTGGGCGAATTTCTACATCAACTGTTCCTTGTATCGAAGCAGGATATTCAGCATCAGTAACAGCGCTTGAATTCTGGATAGCTAAAACAGGCAAAAGAGGAGCTGCAGGAGCTGGAGCTTGCTGTTTATCTGCACAACTACTTAGTACTAGCGCAAGAATAAAGCTGGTTATAAATACATTTTTCATTTTAATATTGGTTTTAATTTGTTGGACATTCTCGTTTTTAAAAATTTTATTTGTGGTATTCTCTGAATTCATATTTAAGACTATTAAATTTTCTAACGTTGTTAAGTAAATTGGTGCAAAATCTCATACAATGATGCAATCGAATTATGTTTCATAATCGGTATTAAATTATTTATCGCTGTTAAGTAATAAGTGAAAAAAAGTCTAAATATTACTCTATTAAATTTTCTAACGTTGTTAAGTAAAATTGAAAAAAAAAGGATTTGCAAATTTACTCATTAAATCATTTATCACTGTTAAGTAAAAATGAAATTTTTTTTATTGTATTGATTTTATAATTCCGCTAATCGCATCTTTTAAGATTTGATTATTGATGGTTTCCATCACTTCACTTTTGTTTATGATATTAATGGCAATCAGGCCGTGCATAACAGAAAAGAAAGTAAAATACTTTTGCTTAATGACTTCCGGGCTTGGATTACTGTTTTTCATAATTTCAGCAATCACTGCCGTAAACAATTTGTAAGGTGCCTCAGCAGCAGAACATTGTTGTGAACAACAGTTCATTTGTACACCAAACATTACCTGATACATTTCAGTATCTGTAAAGGCGAAATCCCAATACGCCATCCACATGGCTTCAATTTGTTCTTCGGGTTTTTCAAATTTAGCTTTGGCATTTTGAAGTTCTTTGGCTAATTTTATAAAACCTTTACCGGTCAATTCCGTTAAAATTGCTTCTTTGTTAGAAAAGTATTCGTAGATAATGGGAGCGGTATATTCAATTTTGTCAGCAATTTTTCGCATACTAAGACCCTGCCATCCTTCTTCTTTGACGATAGCATAAGCAGCCTCAAGAATGTTATTTCTTGTCTCTTCTTTTTGTCTTAAAATTCGATCTTTACTTGCCATTTTATTTAAGTATTAAATTGTTTAACACTGTTAGGCAAATGTAAGGCCGTTTTTGTAATAATGAAATAAATTAATCATAATATTTTCTTATCGTAATATAGAGGCTGAAAAATAAGGAGGTTAGAAGGTTTTAACTAAGTATTTTATATTGTTTTTATCTAAATTTCGTTTCTTTTAAGAGTTTTTATGTTATCCCTTTTTTTAAAAATCGTCGTCAAAATCAAAAATCGTAAATAAAGTTGATAAAATATTTGAATTATTAGAAGCAGAAACATTACGTTTTACAAGACCACTCGTCCCGCTGTACACTATATCTTTTATGGCAAACCCTGCCATAAAAGGATGCCGTTTCCATCGGGGCTAGTTAGAGATTTTGTTTTCATAATTTTCATCGGAAATGATTAAAAACAAAAAATACTGATTACATTGAACTGGACTTTAGTCCAGTTTATGATAATAACAAAACATATTTTAAATGCCAAACATATACAAAATCATAGTCAATTTGTACAAATATCAGTGTCGTCCTTCTGAATACCTTTGTATTATTAGTTTCAATCAAAACATAAAAGATGAAAGCAATAGGATTTAAAACCTCATTATCAATAGAAAAAGAAGATAGTTTTATAGCATTTGAAACTCCAATACCAACTCCAGAAGGACATAACTTATTAATTAAAGTTCAGGCTGTTTCAGTGAATCCGGTCGATTTTAAAATACGTCAAAACAGCGCCAAAGAAACTATTTTAGAAACGCCAAAAATTATAGGTTGGGATGCCGTTGGAATTGTAGAAGCCATTGGTGATCAGGTTAGTTTGTTTAAAGTAGGCGACCAAGTGTATTATGCCGGAGATATCACAAAATCTGGCAGTAATGCCGAATATCAACTTATTGATGAACGTATTGTGGGCAAAAAGCCAAAATCACTTACTATAGAACAAGCCGCTGCAATACCGCTGACAGGTTTAACAGCATGGGAAATATTATTCGACAGAATTCGCATCGATCCTGAAAAAGATAAAGGCAAAACCATTTTGATCATTGGCGGAGCAGGAGGTGTAGGCTCAATTGCCATTCAACTGGCAAAAAAAGTAGCAGGATTAACAGTAATAGCTACAGCTTCGCGTCCTGGATCTATCGAATGGTGTAAACAGCAGGGTGCCGATTTTGTAGTAAATCATAAAAATTTAATTGACGAAGTTCGAAACGCCGGATTTCAGCACATTGATTTTATTGTTGATTTTGTAGACGTTAATCAGTATTGGAATGCAATTGTAGAGCTCATAAAACCTCAGGGACATATTGGTTCAATAAGTGATCCTGTCGAAAATGTGAATCTTCGTCAGTTAAAAGGTAAAAGTGCCAGTTTCCATTGGGAATTGATGTTTACACGCTCGATGTTTCAAACCGAAGATATAATAGCGCAACACCATATTTTAAACAAATTAGGTGATTTATTAGACA
>Ga0247806_10000531_pt1 | contig 23503 bp, 19 predicted proteins | sample UWRJL059202B1_FD_179935 | JGI IMG/M metagenome (GOLD analysis project Ga0247806, IMG submission 179935) | Plant litter microbial communities from Arlington Agricultural Research Station in Wisconsin, United States - UWRJ-L059-202B-1 | ecosystem: Environmental > Terrestrial > Plant litter >... | reverse complement strand
CGGCTTACTTCCTGATGAAATCGGTTTCTACCAAAGTTATTTTTATCATTGGATTTTCGCTAATTGCGTTGTTTCACTTTTGGTTTACGTTTCTTTTTGTGCCTGATGTGGCGTTGTCAGATATTATTATTCCGTACGTTTTACAAGGAATTGGCGTTGGGTTTTTGTTTGTTCCGTTGATTTTATTTACCACGTCGTCAGTTCCGGCAAAAATGGCGGTTTCTTCTGGAATTGTTGGGGTTTCAGGACGTTTTTGGGGAAGTACAATTGGTTTTTGCGTGATGCAGAATGCAATGGCATTTTTAAACAAAAAACACTTTTTAAAATTAAGTCAGTTTGTAACCGGCGAAAATCCCGAAGCGCAGGAAACCATAGCCAAAACAGCCCAAAGTTTTATGGCAAAAGGATATTCAGCTGACGATTCTAATACTTTGGCGTTAAAAAAACTTTTTAGCACCGTTGCCAAACAATCGACTTTATTGGCTGATATGGAAATTTATACCATTGTTGGGTATGGTTTGGTGGTTTTGATTATTTTGATTGCCTGTAATCAGCATTTAAGACAAACGATGACTTTGGTTAGGAGTAAGATTTGGATTGGGTAAGTTTTGTTTGTTTCAAGTTTCAGGTTTCAGGTTTTTCCTCACGTTATGTTATTTCGACGGAGGAGAAATCACACTCGTGAATCTACAATGATAATCACCAATCTTTACTGATTTTAATTAAAATTTTTTTCACGCAGATTTTCCAGATTTAAGCAGATTTATTTTTAATTATAATATTATCTGCACATATCTGCTTAAATCTTTTTAAAATCTGCGTGAAACAAAAAAACTTTGCGCCTTTGCGCCTTTGCGAGATTAAAAAAAACCTCCGTGCAACTCTGCGGAAATTAAGTATCTTGCGAACCGTTAAAAAACAAAATATACAATGAAACAGCAATGTGTTATTTTTGATATGGATGGCGTTATTTGTCACACGAATCCGCATCATGTAAAGGCTTTCGAGGCATTTTTTAATAAATATGAAATTCCGTATACAAACGAAGAGTTTGAAGAGCATATGTACGGAAAACATAATGGTTATATAATGACGCATTTTTTTAAACGACCAATCGCAGGAGAAGAATTGCTAAAACTCGAAGACGAAAAAGAAGGAATGTTTCGTGAAGTGTACAAAGACAAAGTCGAAACGATTCCGCATTATTTGGATTTTTTAAGCGAATTGAAATCTCGTGGTTTTAAAACGGCGGTTGCCACATCAGCGCCGCGTGCGAATCTGGATTTGATTGCTAATGTTTTAAAACTAGGTGAAAAAATGGATTCGATGATGTCGAGCGAAGACGTATCACATCATAAACCAAATCCGGAAGTATATTTAAAATCGGCAGAACGTGTTAGCGTTTCTCCATCGGATTGTGTTGTTTTCGAAAATTCTTTTTCGGGCGTTACAGCGGGCTTAAATGCCGGAATGAAAGTAGTTGGCGTTTTGAGTACGCATACGAAGGAACAACTTCCGCCATGTAATTTTTATATTAATGATTATAGTGAGATTAATGTTGATAAAGTTTTAGAATTATTAAATAGCTAAAATTTTAAACTATATAAGAGATATAAGTTTATTTAAATAAAAGAACATAATTTGAATAGCCTGTAGTTTTAACTAGAGGTTTTTTTTATGTTAAAGAGAAAGGCTTTAGCCGAAAATTATTCACCCTTAATCGCTTTTATCTTAATATTTCTGAAATCAATTGGCGAGCGCTCATAATTCAAAGAAATTTTGCCCTCTGTCGAAGATGGATCTGTGCATTGATTTACTAATTTTCCGTTTAAAAATTGCATAATCATTCCGTTGAAAGACATTATAGAAACTCTATTCCATTTGCCATATGGATTCTCGTTGGCTAAAAACTTAGGAGAAACTACACTTGCACCGGCTTCAATAAATTTTCCATTTACTTTTGCTGTTACTTGATCTAAAAAAATAAGATCACCAGTAGTATTTTCTTTTATTTGAAATTGAATTCCTTTTGGCCAGATTTTGTCAGAGGCATCTAATGGAATGTTATACATTATCCCGCTGTTTTTTGTTCTGTCTGTTCTGTATTTTTCTTCAAGATTCCATCTGTATTCTAAGGTAAGTTCAAAATTTTTATAGCTTTTTTTGGTCATCAAACAGCTATTGTCATTTCCATGCATTCGAATCATTCCGTCCTTAAACTCATAAACTTCTGATGGTTGCTGTTGTGTTGGATTGGTTTTAGTAAAAGTGTACCAATCGTCCATTTCTAAAACTTTTCGTTGAACGAGACAGGAGTTTAAAATAAAAAGAAGAATAAGGGCGAAAGTTGATTTTTTGAGCATATGTACGCGTTAAAATGAATTATCTTGTGGTTTTCTCGGTTTTTGTAGTTAATAACTACATTCTCCATTAATTATCTTTATTCTAATTGCTATTAAAAGTAACAAATCTTAGCTCAATATTCCTTTTATTGCACAAGTTCATTTGGAAAATATTTTCGCAAAATATCATGATTACTAGGTTCAAACTGCAAATATCTAAGTGCAATATTTGAAAAATCATTTGTTTTAAAATGTTTATTGGCTATGGTTTTAAGTCCCTTGTTATTAAAAATGGAAAGCGTTTTTAAATAATTATTGTCAGCTATAATTTCTTTAAGCTTTCTTTCTCTTGCATAATACCATTCATGTATTTTAATTTCATCTGTAAATTTCGTATAGTTTTGCATAACAGATTCTAAAGTATTGCCTTTTGAAACATGAGAATCACTAAAATAGTAATTAATCTTTGTAGAGATGAAATTTGAAACCTGCAACTCAATATCTTTCTCTAGTGATTTAATTACATCTAATTTAATTTTTTCTACGATGGCATCGTCAAGTACAAATCTTTTAGCTAGTAATTTTAAAAAGTCTTCGTCAAAAAAGAGATTTTCGAGTTCGGTCATTGCAAATGAAAAAATATTTTCTTGTTTAAGAACATCAAGTCTGTCTGCTTCATGATGGTCAGAATCAATCAATCCATATGCTACGGTAGTTGTACCTTCTAATTTATTAAATGCTTTTGTATAATTAATAACAGAAAAACAACTAGCAACGGGGGTTATTGTGAAATTAGGAAAAAGAATGTTGTAAATTTTTTCATCAGCTCCTCCTTTTTTACCTTCACAAAATAAAATATTTTTTCTGCTACCCAGGAGCTCTAATAATAAAGCTTCTGGAAGGTCATTACTTGGTATATTTTCTATTTCCCAATTGTTTGGATGGTTAAAGCTTTTTATCCATATTTTTTTTGCTGTCCTACTAGTGGCAAATTCTAAATCATGAGTTAAATATATGAATATGCAATCTTTCCTCTCTTGCTCTAGTATATCCCATAATTTCTTTAGTATCGTTTTATGAAGGTACATTTCTGGCTCATCAATGACAATAAAACCAGATGATGGTGCCTGAATAATATGAGCAATTAAATATAATGCAACCTTTTCGCCATCGCTCATTTGATAAGCAGGGTAGGAATCTCCTCCTAAAACAGGTTTTAAAGTAATATTTATTCCGTCCAGGCACTCAAGAATTCTGTGTTGAATTAAGGAGTTCCAAATTTCTAAAGTCCTATCTAATCTTGTAAAAGGAACATTAGTAACCACTTGTCCATTTGTTAATGTATTAAAATATTCATTTCTGATTACACTCCTTTCAGCTATCAAATTATCCAAAATTACTTGAAATTCTCCGCCAATTTGAGTCATAATACTCCAAGAATTACCTTGACTTGCGGTTGAATAAGTAATTTTGGTGGATTTGTCGATTGTCTGAAATTGTCCAAGTTTTGTCGAAGTATCATTAAAGTTTGAAACACCACTAAATGTAGGAATTATTAAAACTTTTTGAGCAGAAATCACAATGCCTGTTGTGGGTAGATACTTTTTAAGTTCATTGGAAAGGGTTGTCTTTCCGCTACCATTAGCGCCAATTGCGACAATATTACTATTAAAGAAATTTAGTTTTTTAAAAAAATCGATATTGAATTTTAATAATTCTAAATGCTTCTCTAATGATAATTTATTCTGATTTATAGTCATTCCATGACCTTCCTTATTCTCTTCGCTGATAAAATCTAAATTCTCTCTACTGTGAAAAGGAAATAGACGCAAAGATGTATTGATATCGTTTTGAAAATGTATAATATAATTAGTAGACAATTCATTTATAGCTACTAAATCCTTAACCTCTTCAAAATATGAAATTATGGCGTCATGAAGACCAAGCATAATTTCTCCAACATCACATAAATTTGATATTTCTTTGTGTCGCTTTAACTTTATCAATAGTGTTTCAAGATTCTGAACAAGTGTTTCTTTTTCTGTCATTCTTTTTGGCCTTTTTAAAACATATAAGATGCTAGCTGAAAGTTTCGTCAATCTACATGTAGAAACGAACCCTTATAATTTGATATGTTTCAAATGTAACAAAGAATTCTTATATATAATATTGTACGAAGTTGTTTATAACAAAAATCAAAAATGCAGTAAAAACAAAAAAGCTCCTGAGTTATCTCAGAAGCTTTTTTCAGTGCGGATAATAGGACTCGAACCTACACGCCTTGCGGCACCAGATCCTAAGTCTGGCATGTCTACCAATTTCACCATATCCGCTCAATTGTGGGTGCAAAGATAATCATAACTTCTAAATTTCAAAGCATTTTTTGAAAAAAAATATTAATTCTCTTTTTTGTATTTTTGAATTTCTATAAAAATTATTTAAATGGAAAATATAAAGTCGTACGTTCAACAACATAAAGATCGGTTTATCAACGAATTGATCGAATTATTAAAAATTCCGTCGGTAAGCGCCGATAGTGCATATTCACAAGATGTTATCGATACTGCCGAAGCCGTAAAAGAAAGTTTATCAAAAGCAGGCTGCGATTTAGTCGAAATTTGCGATACTCCGGGCTATCCAATTATTTATGGAGAGAAAATTATTGACCCAAATTTACCAACCGTTCTTGTTTACGGTCATTATGATGTTCAACCGCCAGATCCAATCGAATTATGGACATCGCCACCATTTGAACCTGTAATTAAAAAGACAGATATTCATCCAGAAGGTGCAATTTTTGCACGTGGTGCCTGCGATGACAAAGGTCAAATGTACATGCACGTAAAAGCGCTGGAATATATGGTGCAAACCAATAATTTGCCTTGTAACGTAAAATTCATGATCGAAGGCGAAGAAGAAGTAGGTTCGGCAAGTTTGGCGTGGTTTGTAGAACGCAATCAGGAAAAACTGAAAAATGACGTTATTTTAATTTCAGATACCGGAATGATCTCTAACCAACAACCGTCGATTACGACAGGTTTACGCGGATTGAGTTATGTTGAGGTTGAAGTTACGGGTCCAAACCGTGATTTGCATTCAGGATTATACGGTGGAGCAGTGGCGAACCCAATTAATGTTTTGGCAAAAATGATCGCTTCACTTCACGACGAAGACAATCATATTACAATTCCGGGATTCTATGATAAAGTTCAGGAATTATCAACAGAAGAAAGAGCTGAAATGGCAAAAGCGCCTTTTAGCTTAGAAAAATATAAAAATGCCTTAAACCTAAACGATGTTTATGGCGAAAAAGGCTATGTAACCAACGAACGCAACTCGATTCGTCCAACATTAGACGTAAACGGAATCTGGGGTGGATATCAGGGCGAAGGAGCAAAAACGGTTATTGCGAGCAAAGCTTTTGCTAAAATCTCCATGCGTTTGGTTCCAAATCAGGATTGGCATGAAATTACAGACCTTTTCACGAAACATTTCACAAGTATTGCTCCGTCCGGAGTTACCGTAAAAGTAACGCCTCATCACGGAGGTCAGGGTTATGTTACGCCAATAGACAGCATTGGGTATCAGGCGGCAAACAAAGCATATACAGAAACGTTTGGAGTTCCGGCAATTCCGGTTCGTTCAGGAGGAAGTATCCCGATTGTGGCTTTGTTCGAAAAAGAATTAAAAAGCAAAACCATCTTAATGGGCTTTGGTTTAGATTCTGATGCGATTCACTCACCAAACGAACATTTCGGAATCTTCAATTACTTAAAAGGAATCGAAACTATTCCGTTGTTTTACAAATATTTTGTGGAATTGAGTAAGTAAGATTTTGTCGCAAAGGCGCTAAAGCACAATTTTTTAAGTTTAAGTTTTTTGTCAAAGTTTTAAACTTTGATAAATATTATTCAATATTTTAAATCCGCTCAGAAATGAGCGGATTTTTTTTGTCAAAGTTTCTTGATTTATCTGAAGTTAAAAAAACTTAGCTCCTAACTAACTTAGAATCTTAGAAATTTTCAAAGAAAAATCTTGCATATTTAAAATTAATCTCTACATTTGTAGAGCAGTATATACAAATGTAGAGTGAAATTGCAAATGATAAAATTTCTAATCTTGAGAATGAATTTTGATAAAATCACTCTAATCAATTAATCTGTGGCAAAAAAAAAATACAAGCTTAAAAATAATAATTACTAACAAATTCAAAACCCATGAAAAAACTAACTGTTATCTTTTTTATTTTGATGAATTGCTTTTTTATACAAGCTCAAACCTATAAAGATTTTGTTCAAAAAGGAGATTCCTGCTACAAAGCAAAAGATTATAAATTATCTGTTTTCTATTTCGAAAAAGCTTTTAAAATAGAACATAAAATGCCAAGTGATTTGTATAATGGCGCATGTGCCGCAGCTTTAAATAATGATGATAAAAAAGCATTTCAATGGCTAAATCTGTCGAGTGATAACGGTTATGAAAATCTTGCAAATTTACAAAAAGATAGTGATTTAGAGTCTTTACATGGAAAAAAAGAATGGGAAAAAATGATTAGGAAGCTTCAGAAAAAATTAGATATTCTGGAAGCAAATTATGACAAACCTTTGCAGAAAGAGCTTTTAGCAATTTATGAAGACGATCAGAATATTCGAACGGATTTTATGAAAGTATACAAAGAAAAAGGTACAGGAAGTAAACCAGTTGACAGTATCGGAAAAATAATGACTTATAAAGACAGTTTAAATCTAATTAAAATCACGAAAATATTAGATGAAAAGGGCTGGGTCGGAAAAGATGTTGTTGGTTCGCAGGCCAATCAAACCTTGTTTTTAGTTATCCAGCACTCTGACTTGAAATATCAGCAAAAATATTTGCCTATGATGAGAGAAGCTGTTAAAAAAGGAAATGCAAATGCGGGTTCGCTGGCACTTCTTGAAGACAGAATTGCATTAAGAGAAGGCCGAAAACAAATTTATGGAAGTCAGTTTGCAATAAATTCAATAACAAAGAAAAAATTTATATTGCCTCTTGAAGATCCTGACAACGTAGACAAAAGGCGTGCGGAAGTAGGTTTGGGACCTATTGCAGATTATGCGAAAAAATTTGATATCGTTTGGGATGTTGAAGCCTATAAAAAAGAACTCCCACTACTGAAAAAAATTAGTCAGCAAAAAAAATAAATTAGAATTTAGTCCCGAAGCTTCGGGATAGCATCTAAGAACCTTAGAACCTCAAAAAACATGCAACTATCAAACTCAGAAGAACAATTAATGGAGCATCTTTGGAAGCTTGAAAAAGCTTTTATGAAAGATTTACTTGAAGCGTATCCGGAACCAAAACCGGCAACAACAACCGTTGCAACGCTTTTGAAGCGTATGATAGACAAGAAATTTGTAGCGTATAATGAATTCGGAAATTCTCGCGAATATTATCCGCTTGTAAAAAAAACAGCTTATTTCTCCAAACATGTAAACGGATTAATTAGCAATTTTTTTAATAATTCCGCTTCACAGTTTGCTTCGTTTTTTACGACAGAAACTAATTTGTCAACGTCAGAATTAGAAGAACTTAAGAAAATAATCGATTCGCAAATTCAAAAAAAGAAAAAATGATAAACTACCTTTTAAAATCAGGAATGCTGCTTTTGGTTTTTTATGCAGTATATAAATTATGGCTTGAAAACGAAAAAATGTTTCGTTTTAATCGTGCTTATTTGCTTTTGAGCTTGGTTTTTAGTTTTGTAATTCCGTTGCAATTATTTTCTGTTGAGCCTTTGTTAGGGAATACATTAAGTATAATTCAATTAGATGGAGTTGTAATTAGAGACAGCAATGCAGTTGTAGATAAAACCAATTCAGCGCAAATTATAACTTCTATTTTAAGTATAATTTACCTCATTGTTGCATTGCTGTTTCTGGTTCGATTTATGGTGAATTTATACTCGTTTTATAAGAAAATCAAAAGTAATCAAAGACAATTAGTAGATGATGTAAAAGTTGTTTTAATCGAAGAACCAGTTTTACCGCATTCATTTTGGAAATCTATTTTTATCAATAAAGAAGAATATGAAAATGGTAAAATTCCATCAGAATTAATAGCGCACGAGAAAGCACATTTACAGCAAAAACATACTTTGGATATTGTTTTTATAGAAGTTTTGCAAATTGTTTTTTGGTTTAATCCGCTTCTGGTTTTGTTCAAAAAGGCAATAAAATTAAATCATGAATTTTTGGCTGATGAAGCTGTTAATAAACAATTTGATTCTGTTGGTAATTATCAAAAATTGTTGTTGAATTTCGCTTCCAATAAAAGTACTATAGCATTAGCAAGTAATCTTAATTATTTAATAACCAAAAAGCGCCTTATTATGATGACTAAAAAAGAATCCCGTTTTAAAATGATGTTTAAAGTATTGACTGTTAGTGTTGTTTGTGTGTTGTTGTTGTTTGTTTTTAGTGCAGAAACTATTGCCCAGAAAGTAAATGACAAATCAGATTATGATAAAATGATCTTTAAAAGCATGAATGATTCGACTGAAAAACAACCCGAATATCCTGGAGGTATTGAAGAGTTTTATAAACTTGTTGGTATGAATTTTAAAATGCCGGCAGACGTTTCAAAACTTAAATTAAATGATAAAGCCATAATTGAATTTATGGTTGAAACTGATGGAAGTTTATCTGAATTCAAAATCGTAAAAGATTTAGGTTGCGGTATAGGAAATGAGGCAATTCGGGTAATAAAACTTTCTCCAAAATGGATTCCGGGTTCTATTGATGGAAAACCAGCGCGCGTTTTGTATAGAATGCCTATAACAATTCAACTGAATAAATAGTTTTTTTTACAAGGTTCAAAGGCTCAAAGTTGCAGAGCGACAAAGATTTTAGCTGCTTCGTAAGGCCTTTGAGCCTTTGTCGCTCTGCAACTTTGCACCTCTAAGAAAAAAATCCGCTTTCTTAACAGAAAGCGGATCAATTAAAAACTAAAAAAAAATTCTCAAAAAAAACTAAGCCATCGCTAAAATAGGTCAGGATTATAGCCAAAATAAGGCATGGTTTGTTCGTTAAAAACTACGCCATGCTCTTCTAATTCTTTTAAAATAGGCACATAAACTTCTTTGTTTATCGGAAGCTGCACACCCGGAGTTGTGATTTTACGGTTCAAAATCAATAAAGTTGCCATTGCAACCGGCAATCCAACGGTTTTTGCCATTGCAGTATAGGTTTGATCGTCGCCAATGCAAACCATTTTTGAGTCGATTTGCTTTTTTTCACCATCCAATTCATAACCAAATTTATGGTACATTACAATCATATCTTTATCATCTGGCTCAAGCGTCCAGCTGTCTGAAAGTATTTTTTCTAAGATTTGAGCCGGAGTCGCATTGGGCAGATCTACTTTTTTGTCAGGATTAAATAAATCCAGTTCCAAAAGTTTATCCCACATGATATCGTCCTGATCAATTTTTAAAATCAATCTCGTTTTAATTTCAACGGAATCTGTTGGATGATAAGGCAAAAAGGAGTTTGTAAACTGGCGGTAACTCATGTTTTCAGAATCTTCCATGATGTAACTGTCATCTGTCATTCCCAATTGTACAAACATATTCCACGCTTTAGAATAACCAACTCTTCGAATAGTTCCCCGATATAAAGTCAGGATATCATCCAAACCATAAATTGATCTGTATTTCAGGGAATCTCTGTTAGAGTAGGCCTCAAATTTCCCATACCCTTCGACTTCCAGAAACTCAGTTCTGCGAAATAAAGTTCCGTACGGAATGTATTTATAGGTCCCCTCCTGAACAAATTTTGCGGCACCGCCTTGTCCAGCCAGAACAACATTTCTTGGCGCCCAGGTAAATTTATAATTCCATAAATTGTTGTCACTTTCCGGAGCTACCAGCCCGCCGCAAAAGGATTCAAAAAGCAGCATTTTTCCGCCTTTTGCTCTAATTTCATCAATCACTTTCATGGCGCTCATATGGTCGATTCCGGGATCAAGACCAATTTCGTTCATGAAAATCAAATTATTTTTAATTGCCTCTTCGTTTAATGATTGCATTGCATCACTAATATAGGAAGCCGTAACAAGGTGTTTTTTAAATTCTAAACAATCCTGCGCAATTTCAATATGTAAATAAGCCGGCAGCATCGATATAACAATTGAGGCGTTTTGTATTGCAGCTTTTCTTTCTTCGGTATCAAAAATATTTAAAGCAATCGGAGTTGCATTTGGATGGTTCTGCGTCTTTTTTTCGGCTAAAGCCAACGACAAATCGGCGACAATCAAATGTAGATTTTCACTTTCTGATTTTTCCAGCAAATACCGTATCAATGAAGAGGCTGACCTTCCGGCTCCGAAAATTAAAATGCTTCTCATGTTTTATATTTATAACACAAATATATTAAAATGTTATAAATATAACAATCAAAATGATTTAAAAAAATGAAATGTTTTTTATTTCAGATAAAATGCTAAAGAATTCTTTTTCGTCAAAAGATTTCTGTGAAGTTGAAAAGCTTTTTCAGTTGTTTGAAGTATTTTTGTCTTCAATTGAAAGTATAGAAAATATGAAAAGAAAAATTATCCTTACTGGTGCTTTTATAGGAATGCTGGCTATTATTTTAGGGGCTTTTGGAGCTCATTTACTAAAAAAATATTTATCTGTTGAGCAATTGGTGACTTTCGAAACCGGAGTTCGCTATCAAATGTACCATGCTTTCTTTTTGTTCTTTCTTTCTACAAGAAAAGAACTTTCTCAAAAGGCATTAAAAACGATCTATAATCTGGCAGTTGCCGGTGTAATTTTATTTAGCGGATCAATCTATTTATTAGCTACTAAAAATCTTACGGTTTTTGATTCGAAAATTATCGTATTCGCAACACCTTTGGGTGGATTTCTATTAATTCTTGCTTGGTTGGGATTATTTGTTAGTATTTTGAAGCAAAAATCATAAAATACAGAATAAAAAATTCTATCTAAAAATTAATCTTTAATTTTGTCTCATAAATAACATAAAACATTACTTATGTGAATTTTTATTGCTTTTTATCAGTATGGATGAAAAATATAACAATTCAATATCTTTAAGCTAACTGCTTAGAGTTCAAAGTAAATATGTTTGTGCAATAAAAAATAATATACACAACTACAAATTTATGGACACTAACACACTTTTCACGCAATCGATTTCGCTTTCAGAATTAGGAATTGAAAATGCCAAGGTTCATTATCAATTATCTGCAGACGAATTGCATGCAATTACAGTGCAATCAGGACAAGGTGTTGAGAACTCTACAGGAGCGCTGGCAATTAATACAGGTGAATTTACAGGACGTTCTCCACAGGATCGTTTTATTGTAAAAGACAGCATTACAGAGGATAAAGTTTGGTGGGGAAATGTAAATATCCCGTTTTCATCAGAAGCTTTCGAAAAATTATATAATAGAGTTACTCAGTTCTTATCCAATAAAGAGGTTTTTGTTCGTGATGCCTATGTTTGTGCTGATGCGAATTACAGATTGAATGTTCGGGTGGTTACAGAAACAGCGTGGTCTAATTTGTTTTGTTACAATATGTTTTTAAGACCAGAAGAAAATGAATTAGCCAACTTTACTCCGGAATGGACTGTAATTTGTGCACCAAGTTTTATGGCAGATCCTGCTGTAGATGGAACACGCCAGTCTAATTTTGCTATTCTTGATTTTACTAAAAAAGTAGCATTAATTGGAGGAACTGGTTATACAGGAGAAATGAAAAAAGGAATTTTTTCTGCATTAAACTTCATTTTACCGGTTTTCGAAAATACATTACCAATGCACTGCAGCGCCAATGTTGGTGAGGCCGGAGACACTGCCATTTTCTTCGGATTATCCGGGACAGGAAAAACGACTTTATCGGCAGATCCTGATCGTAAATTAATTGGAGATGATGAACACGGCTGGACTGCAGAAAATACAGTTTTCAATTTTGAAGGTGGTTGTTATGCAAAAGTGATTAATTTATCTGAAGAAAATGAACCGGACATTTTTAGAGCGATCAAAAAAGGAGCGCTTTTAGAAAATGTAGTTTTTAAAGCAGGAACAAATGAAGTAGATTTTGATGATGTTTCTATCACTCAAAATACACGTGTAAGTTACCCAATAACACATATTGATAATATTCAACCGGGATCTATTGGACATAATCCTAAAAACATATTCTTTTTAACGGCAGATTCTTTTGGAATTTTGCCTCCAATTTCTAAACTGACTCCAGGTCAGGCGGCTTACCATTTTATCTCTGGATATACTGCAAAAGTAGCCGGAACCGAAGCGGGAGTTACAGAACCACAACCTAACTTTTCAGCATGTTTTGGTGCGCCTTTCATGCCTTTGCATCCAACGCGTTATGCCGAAATGCTGACGAAAAAAATGAAAGATGCTGATGTAAAAGTTTGGTTAATCAATACAGGCTGGACAGGCGGTGCATACGGAACAGGAAGCCGCATGAAACTAAAATATACCCGAGCCATGATTACGGCTGCATTAAACGGAGAGCTGGACAATGTTGAGTTCAAAAACCACGAAGTATTTGGAATTGCAAAACCACAATCTTGCCCGAATGTTCCAAGTGAAATTTTAAATCCTAGAAATACTTGGGAAGATCCTGAGTTGTACGATAAGAAAGCAATCGAATTGGCTCAGAAATTCAAAGCAAATTTCGCCAAATTCGAAGAGTTCGCCAATGCTGAAATTTTAGCCGGTGCACCAAAAACAGAATAAGGAAGATTACTAATTCAAATTGAAAAAAGCTGTTCAGTGATGAACAGCTTTTTTTTGTTTCAGGTTTCAGGTTTCAAGTTTCAAATTTTAGTCTGAACCTGAAACCTGAAACCTGAAACCTGAAACAAAAAAACTTATTTCTTCTGGTCAATACGTTTTTGCATTAAATCCCAGGCATAGTAATGAAACGTCATTCCGTTGCTCATGGCTACGAAAAGTCCGTTTTGGTATTTTCCACCTAAGTTTATACTCGTTACATCGGCACCATCACATTCTATAGTTGATGTAGGGATTTCTGCCAATAAAGGATATTCGTTCGGATTTCCTTTTGCACCTTCTCTTGGGTAAACCATAAAAGTATTGTCCTGTTGGTTTGATACTAAAATATAACCTGTAGAATCTGTTTTTTTGTAAATAGCGATTCCCTCGTTATCGGCTTTGAAACCTTTTCCAAAAAGAGCCAATTCTTTATTATCATTTAAAGCGGGATCGGCTTTGTATTTTCTAATTCCGAATTGTTCATCACAATATAAAACAGTTCCCAATTCGTTATCAACTGCAATGGCTTCGATTTCTTTTTTTCCGCTGTAATCACCAAATTTTCGAACGACTTTAGCGGTTGCGAATTTTCCTGAACCAGAAAGTTCGTATTGCCATAAATAACTTCCAGAAGGCCCGGATTTCCTTCCCACAATAGCGAATATTTTCTTGTCGCCTGGACGTGTGTATAAAGCAATTCCCATTGGATCACGTAATGATTCGCCTTCAAAAACTTCAATTCCGCCATTGTCAATGGGGGTTAAATCAGGTAAACTGAAAATTCTTATTTTGTTGCTTTCACGTTCTGTCGTAACGGCAATATCTACTTTTTTTCCATCGATTAGTAAACCGTAAGCGATATCAACATTGTTTGGCCTTTTTAATGTAATTGATTTTTTAAGGATTTTTCCATTCAAATCAAAAGCATATAAACCGCCGTCTGTATCTTTATCTGTTCCCACAATAATACTTTTTGAAGCATCAGTTGGGTGAATCCAAATTGAAGGATCATCTGTATCGTGAGGCAAAGCTTGCGTAACGGTTGTTGGTTTTACGGCATTTGCGGCAACGGGAGCTAATTGATCGTTTTTACAGGCTATGAATAAAGTGCTTAATAGTAAAAAAGCGAGTGTAGATTTATGTTTCATTATGATTTTCATTTAATAAAATTAGACAGAACCGTTGAGCCCTGTCTAATTTAAGAAATTTCTAAATTAATTATTACAAGTCAAACTTCAAGCCGAAATTGTATCTCGCCTGGTAGAATTCTGCTTGTTTGGTATGCGCTTCTACACCTTGGTAGTAACGTAATGGTTGGTTGGTTAAGTTGTTGGCTTCGGCAAAAACGCGAAGATGCGACGTAATTTTATAAGAAGCATTGGCATCTAAGAAAAATTGTTTGTCATAATAGCTGTCTTTATAAGACTCTGAACCCAATTCATCTAAATAATCAGAAGTGAAATTCGTTGAAATTCTGGCAGAAAAACGTTTGTTTTCCCAAGATAATGATCCGTTAAACATATGTGGTGTTGTACCCGGCAGACTAATGTCGTTTCTTTCGTTTCCATCTTCATCGGCAATTCCTTTTGCTTTAGATTTTGTGTAAGTATAGTTCAAATAAATACCAAAACCTTTTAGGAATTTCCCTGGCAAGAAATCTAACTGACGTTGAAAAGCAACTTCAAAACCATAAACATCAACTGTATCTCCATTTCTTGATTGTACAAATGACCAGTTTTCGCCGGCTGGAATTGGGTTTGCCTGATTTGGAAAATCTGCCGCAAATTTTGCATCTGTATATTGATTATCACTATAATTGTAAATGAAATCGTTTAATCTTTTATAGAAAACACCTCCGGAAATTAATCCGACAGATTTGAAATAATTCTCGGCCATGAAATCATAATTGTACGAGTAAGTTACGTCAAGATCCGGATTTCCGGCAGTAATTTCTTTATCAGCAGCAATATTATTTACATAAGGCGCTAGGGCATAATAGTTTGGTCTGGCCAAAGCTGTAGTTGCCGCGGCTCTTAAAACTAAATCTTTTGTTGCATTATATTGAAATGATATACTTGGCAAAACGTTTGTATAAGCATTTGTAGTATTGATTGTGCTTTCTAATTCTTCTTCATCAAGAACACGATTTCCGATATAATCAATGTGCGTATTTTCAACACGGAAACCTAAAACCATCGAAAGTTTGTCGTTAAAATCCTGATCCCATCTTACATACGCTGCATAAATATTTTCTTTTGCGTTGTAGTTAACCGCTAAATATTCTGCAGGATCTGTTTCTTTGTCAAATAAGGAAGGATTGTTTAAATCAAGACCTCCTAAATAACTTGCCGATGCGAATGTTCCCGGAACATATTTACTTCCCGGATTGAAGTTTTTTCCATCATAAAAACTGGTTTGAATTTCAGATAATAAATCCATTCCGCCATTAACAGGCTCATACGAAAAGAAAATATTGTTTCTTTCTTTTTCTTTCATTCTCAAACGAAGTCCGGTTCTGATTCTTCCTTTTTCTGCAGCGATAATCGAGAACGGAAAACGAATATTTATTTTCGCACCAAATTCGCTTTCGCTGGTCTCATCGGTATTTTCTGTAACAGAATTAAGTTCGAATTGATCAACTGCTTCTCCTGTTGTTGTAACCAATGGAAATCTCAAATCAGATAAATCCTGAAACACTTCAAGTCCTGTCTGACGGTATTCGATATAACGTTCTCCCGGACGGTATTCTCTGGCTTTTGCATAGTTGGCAGACCAGTCTAAATCTAATTTTGAGTTGATTAAATGCTCTCCACGAAGCGAATAATTCTGCACGCGTTGATCTTCCAATCTCCTGTTTTTGTTTCTGTTGCTGTCAACTCCGCCTTTTGTCTGGCGTTTTGCACGACCTTCAAAACCGGTAATAGTTTCGCCATCATAAATGGCTTCAATATCGTCATAAGTTGTTCTGAAGCGATTTTCTCTGTCATCTCTCCAATTATAAATGGCATTGGCAAAAACCGTGTTGTTTTCGTCAAATTTGTAATCTAACGCTACAGATCCGCTGCGGCGAATACGCTGAACATCATATTTTCTAATTTCTGATGCCTGAACAAATTCATTTCCAAATTCATCTTTTACCCATTCGTTCTCCACATCATCAGAACCATAATTTACATTATTATAAGATCCGCTAACAACGGCTCCTAATTTATTGTCAAAAAAGCGATTTCCATACACTAAACCTGCTGTATAAGTTGCATGATCGCGAATTGGCATAAAACCTCCGGCTAGCGTTGCCGAAATTCTTTCTCCGTTTGGTGTCGCTCTTGTAACTAAATTCACAGAACCTCCAATGGCATCTGCATCCATATCAGATGTTAGCGTTTTATTCACTTCGATAGTCGAAATCATATCAGACGGAATCAAATCCATTTGTACGTTTCTGTTATCTCCTTCGGCAGATGGAATTCTGTCGCCATTTAATGTAACCGAGTTCAATGATGGCGCCAAACCTCTAATAATGATATTACGCGCCTCACCCTGATCGTTTTGCATTGTAACACCAGGAACACGTTTTAAAGCATCTCCCACATTGGCATCAGGAAAACGACCCACCTGATCAGATGAAATTACGTTTCCGATATTTTTATTGTTTTTTTGCTGATTTAATGCTTTGGCCTGACCTTTTAAAATGTCTCCAACCACCACCTCATTCAACTCTGTTCCTGAAGTTTGAAGGGCAAAATCAAGTACATTGTTTTTTCCTTGTTCTAAAATAATTTCGTGTGTTACTGCTGTGTAACCAATATATTTTACGGTAACCTGATAAGTTCCCACATTAATGTTAAGCAATTCAAATCGGCCATTATAATCTGAAACTGTGTATTTATTATCTCCAACAATTTGAATCATGGCTCCCGGAAGAGGTAATTTGTCATCGGCGTCTAATACCTTTCCGGATATAATCGCTTTTTGAGCATAACCTGATAGGGTTAATAAAAAGAATGTTACTACTAAAAAAAAATTTTTCATTGTGTTTGGTTTGTTTTGCTGCGAAACTAGAGCCTTAGTATTACTAAAACCATTAAAAAAAATTAAGATACTGTTATGATTGCCCGTTAAAATTGAAATCTTATTAATCTTTAAATAACATCGAAATTTTAAATAATTGATTCACAACTAAAAACAAATCAACTATTTATATCAGAATTAAATTTTTGGCGCTAAATTTGCCCTATCAATCAATCAAAAATCATCAATCATGTTAAAACAATTTTTCATCCTGTGTTCAGGCGCAGATAGAGATCTTCTCGAAGGCTGCTCAGAAGGCGAACAAACCAAATATGTTGGTATTGGCGCCACCGTTTTTTTTACCGCAGTTATGGCTTTCCTTGCCAGTACTTATGCGCTTTTTACCGTTTTTGATTCCATTTATCCGGCCTTGATTTTTGGGTTTGTATGGAGTTTACTTATTTTTAATTTAGATCGGTTTATTGTTTCGACAATTAAAAAAAGAGATCGTTTTATGGATGAATTCCTGCAGGCGACTCCACGAATTATGCTGGCGGTTATTATTGCGATTGTAATTTCTAAACCTTTGGAGATTAAAATTTTTGAAAAGGAAATCAATACGGTTTTATTGAAAGAAAAAAACGAAATGGAATTGGCCAATAAAAAACAAGTTGGTAATTATTTCAAATCAGATTTAGATAAAAATAAAGCTGAGATTACGGCCTTAAAAGATGATATTCTAAAAAAAGAAAAAGAAGTAAATGCTTTATATTCCACCTATATTACAGAAGCTGAAGGAACTACTGGAACTAAAAAATTGGGTAAAGGTCCTGTTTATCAGGAAAAGCGCGAAAAGCATGATGCGTCTTTAAAAGAATTCGCAGTTTTGAAAACAGCAAATCAAGCTAAAATTGCAGAGAAGGAAAAAGCCGGAAAACAACTCCAGGCTGATTTAGATAAAAAAGTATCGCAAACACAACCTATTATTGAAGGTTTTGATGGATTAATGGCAAGAATTAATGCATTAGATAAATTGCCCTGGCTGCCTTCGTTTTTTATAATGTTATTGTTTCTGGCGATTGAGACCTCTCCGATTATAGCCAAATTATTAGCGCCAAAAGGCGAATTCGATTTTAAACAGGAAGAAGCCGAAACAGCCATGAAAGCTACTTTGGCACAAAATAAATACCAACGTGATTTACTTGTAAAAACAAGCGCTCAAATGCACGACAAGGTTTATGCGGATATTGCAGAAGATAAAAACCTTTACGATCTGCAGCGCAAAAAAGCAACAGAATTATTAGAACTGCAAGCGCATAATTTCGTAGAAAAACAGAAAGCGACTTTTTAAAGTCAGAAAGTTCGAAAGTCAAAAGTTGGAAAGTCTCTTGACTTCAATAAAAAGAAAGCCAGAATAGAAAACGCTATTCTGGCTTTTAACTTTTGACTTTATAACTTTCGACTTTAAGACGAATTTACATATAGCTCAATATTTCTTTTTTAAACGCGTCATATTCGCCTTGCATGATTAATCCGTTGTCAAGAAGTTTTTTGTAATTCTGCAACTTATCAAAAAGCTCTTCTTTAGATAATTCGCTTAGTTTACGATCTCCTGTCGAAGTAGAAGTTTGAGCTGGTTGAATTGGTTCATAGGTTTCATATGAAGGAGTGGTAGCGGGCAAAATTTCCGCATAATTAGTTACTTCTTCAGTTTCTACTTCTTCGATTTCATCTTCAAAATCAGTTACTTCTTCAAAAGGCTGAGCAGTTTCTATAGTTGGAGCTGATATTATAACCGGATTTTTAAGTAAATCTAATTGTTCTTTAGCGTAAGTATAAATTTTTCTGGCTTGAATTTTCGGGATATAATCAATCGAAATTGATAAATCAGTATTGGTATTAAATGAGAATTCAGAACCCAGAATATTTTCTTTTACAAATGCACCCGCAATATCGTCCCAAGTGTAATCTGTAAAATCCATCGATAATCCTAAATTTTTAGGTTTACAAATAATGATTCTTTTATTAGTCAATACAATGCTATCCGGAAAAACAGTAATTGCCGGTTTTTTTTGAACGGCAATATATCCAATTTCTTCACCTTTCATCAATAAATCGTTGAGTTTTGAAGTGATTTTTTCAATCGCTTTTGGATCTTGTTCTTCGTTCAGAAATTTTTTAAATTGTTCTTTCATGGTTTTAATAAAGTTGCTGAGTTACTAAGTAACTGAGTTGCTAAGTTTTTTGACTGCTGTTGCAAATGTAATGCCTAATTTTCTAATTGCTCCGCCTGTTCGGTAAAAAATTACCTCGGGTCGATAATTTCGTTCTGAATTTTCTTTGTCAAACTTTTGAACACCAAATCATACGAATGATCAATAAGTTCTTTAACAAAATTTACGGGTAAATTTCCGTTTAATGCAATCGTATTCCAATGTACTTTGCTCATATGAAATCCTGGTTTTATCTCATCATATTCAGCCCTTAATTCCTGAGCACGTTCCGGATCACATTTTAAATTAACTGCCTGCTCGTTCTTTTCCCAATTTGACAAGGAAGATAAAGCAAAGATTTTTCCGCCAACTTTAAAAACCAAAGTATCTTCATCAAACGGAAAATGTTCTGTAGTGCCTTTTTTAGAAAGACAATATTCGTAAAATGTTTCTAAATTCATGTTTTTTTATTTACCAATTTCACCCAAATGTGTGTATTTAAAACCTTGTTCATATTTCAATCCGTAACCAAACATTCGGTCCATTGAGGAATGTGAAAATAAAATTACACCAGCAAGTTGTAAAGTTTCAATTTTTAAATAACAGGCAATTAAATACAGTAAAACCGCAATTCCTTTGTGATGAAAAATGTTGTATGAAAAGGCTCCTGTTTTATTCCCAAATAAATATCCTAACATCGAAAAATCGGGAACCAAAATCAAAGCCAAAAACCACCACCATTGATAATTCAGAAGGCTAAACAAATAGATTCCCAAAATAAATAAACTTACTTCTTCTAATTTAATAACTGTTTTCATATTTTCTTTTCCATCATTTTTTCAGGATGTTCTAAAGGTTTAAATCCAAATTTCTCGTATAAAAAATGTGCATCTGTCGTTGCCAATCGCCAAATTTTAATGTCTTTTAAAAGCGGTTCTTTCATCATGTTTTCAATTAAAATAGATGAATAACCTTTTCCGCGATGTTCTTCGGTAATGAAAACATCCATTACATAACCAAAAACCACAAAATCTGTAATCACACGCGCAAAACCAATTTGCTGATCGTTTAAATAGATTCCAAAACAAACAGAAGCATCAATTGTAGTTTGAACTTCATCTATTGTTCGGCCGGCAGCCCAATAAATATCTTTGAGAAAGTTTTGTACAAACGGAACATTAAGTTTGGTTTTATCGGTCGAAACGGTAATCTGATTCATGGTAATTTTTGCATTTCATTAGTCTATAATTAGATTTTGTGGCACTAAGAAAACTTAGGTTTTTAGTCTAAGAACCTTACAGCTATTTAATTACATTTTCATTTTTTCGTCAATTTTTTCAATTGGTTTACTAATAAATTCCGGCGCATCAAAGCGGTAGCCAAAATACAATAATCCATAGACTTTACCATTTGTAATTACGGTTGATTTATCCTGATTATACGAACTGTCATCGAAGTTTAAACTTGCTCCGCAAAGTATACGATCGCTATTGTAACCTAGCTTTATCCCGCCTTCGATATTTCTTGTAAAATATGTTTTTTTCTCTTCGCTTTCAACTCCTGCATCAATGCTTTTGTCATTTAAAAATTTGACCCCAATTGACGGCGACAAATGTGGTGCAACATAAAAGTTTTTGCAAATAATGAAGTTGTAATAATATCCTGCGGCGAGTCGCACATCATATTCTTTTTGCTTTCCATTGAGATCGTTAATTTTTGAAATAATTCTGTTGTAACTATAAATCAGCGACGGAATAAAACTTCCGGCACTGTTTTTTTGCCATTCGGTAAAAGATGTAATACTTTTTAAGGAGAATTTTGGATTAAAAAGATACGAAGTCGACATGCCGTATTGTACGGTTTTAAAGTCAGGAAACTGAAGATACGGATCTTTTCCTTCCACCCAATCGGGATTAAATTCAGACATATTTTCAACATAATAGCCTCTTATTTTGCTAAATGAGGCCGTTTGAAGCCATCTGCCTAAAAAGAAACGAAAATTATAATCGGAGAAAGATGATTTCCCTTTTAGGTTTTCATCTTTATTTCCACCAAAGAATTTAGGGTAAAAACCATAACTAAAACCGATAAATTTATAATCTATACTTAAAAATAATTTATAACTATTATTGGTTTCCAGATCCAGGTTTGGACCCTTTTCATTAGTCAGTAAATAAGCATCATTCTGTGTGCTTATGTTGGCACGAACCATTATTTTATCGGGATAATAAATAAAGTTTAAGGTATCTTTTTCTGATTTATTCTGGCTGAATAATGGGGTAAAACCGAAAATAATAAACAAACATGCACATGCAAAAATGGCAGAATGATTCGTTCGCTTTAAACTGTTTTTCGTGGCTGTCTTCAATGCAAAATAATTACGCATTAGTAATTATAAAACTAGTAATTTAAAATCAATTATCAATTAATTATCAAAAATTTGCTATAGAATATAAAATTGGTTTGCTTGGACTCGCATCATTTTCGAAAGAAGCAATTTGTAAGTTTAACAGATAATTTCCATCTTCAATTGCATCCGAAACAAAAATCATCTCTGTAATTGTCGCATCAAAACGTACGTCTTCATTAAGATTATGTGTGTCTTTTACGTTCCAAAAAGCTTTGTGCGCCAATAACTTACCTTCGTCGTGTTCTTTATCAACACTTGGCAAATCGATCAGTAAATGCTGAATTTCGCTTTCGCGGATGAAAATCGCCGCTTCTTCAGATAAATAAGGTGGATTTGTATTGGAATATTTTCTGGACTTTTTATCTTTTTGATTGGGAAATGTTCGAATAATTAAAGCTTCAATTGTCACATTGAGTGATCCTGAGGCTTCGGCAGAAATGCGCATTGCTTTCTCAACTTGACCTTTATTAATTACCAAATCAGCACCAATTTTTTCAGGTTTAACCGTGATCAATTTTGCAAAAAAGAAAAACTTTTTTAATGATTGATTAATGCTGTAAAAATCGTTTGTAATATGTCCTACGCATTCCGTGTGTGTTCCATGTCCGTGCGGATTAAAGAAAATATTATTGAAATTTGTTGATGACTTTCCTTCAGAAACTTTACCAATCCAATCACCAAAAATTACAGGTTCGATAACCGGTTTTTCGATATACCACGCAATTGGGTTTTGGTCTGTATTGGTTAATGGAATTGAAATATCAATAGGTTTTGATAAGTCGATTTGATATTTATTGTCAAGAAGTGCTAGCATAATTAACGCGGATTTTACGGATATTCTAACGCGGATTTCACGGATTTTTCAATCAGCGTTGCTTGCATCCGTTTTATCAGCGTTCTAATTTTTATTCTTCCAAATTTAAGTAAAAGAGATCACTTGCAATTCCATCCGTTAAAAATTTTCCTTTTACGGTTGGTTTTAGGATGTTATTTTCGATGAAAACCAAATCATCATTTAAGAATTTCTGAACTTGTTTTTGTAGATAATCCAGATATTCCAAACCAAATTCCTGTTCGATTCTGTGTAAAGAAACGCCCCAAATAGTCCGTAATCCTGTCATAATATATTCGTTGTAACGATCCGATTTTGATAGAATCTCAGTTTCAATTGGTAAAATATTTTCCTGAATAGATTTTATATAAAGCGAATTATTGGCAATATTCCATCCTCTTTTTTCACCGTCATAACTATGCGCCGAAGGACCGATTCCGATATATTTTTTTCCTAACCAATATGCTGAGTTGTTTTTTGAAAAGTAATTTTCTTTCCCAAAATTCGATAATTCGTAATGAATAAATCCATTTTTTTGAAGCGTATCCACCAAAATCATAAAGTGATTCGAAGCGACTTCATCTTGTGGCTCAGCAATTTTTCCGGTATCGATTAATTTCCTTAAAGCCGTTTTGGGTTCAACCGTCAAAGCATAACTCGAAATATGCGGAATACCAAAACTCAAAGCGGTTTCAATATTCTGTTTCCACATTTCGTCCGTCAATCCAGGAATTCCGTAAATTAAATCCAAAGAAATATTATCAAAATACTTAGTCGCTTCTTCCAAACATTTTTTGGCTTCCGCCGAATTATGAGCGCGATTCATCATTTTCAGATCTTCCTCATAAAAAGACTGAATCCCAATGCTTAAACGGTTTATCGGACTTTT
>Ga0247806_10000530_pt1 | contig 23526 bp, 19 predicted proteins | sample UWRJL059202B1_FD_179935 | JGI IMG/M metagenome (GOLD analysis project Ga0247806, IMG submission 179935) | Plant litter microbial communities from Arlington Agricultural Research Station in Wisconsin, United States - UWRJ-L059-202B-1 | ecosystem: Environmental > Terrestrial > Plant litter >... | reverse complement strand
CCTGGAAACATTTCATGCAGAAGCTCGGTGCAAAATACAAGCTGATTTCCGAATTTCCGATCGATCCGAATGAAAATTAAGCGCTGCTTTTAATTAAATCAAATCCATTCAGTCCTACGGAATACCGAACAGCTATTTACCTGAATACCATGACAAAAAATCCGGTGAATACCGAAAACAAAGTCCGCGAGCGGCAGAACTACAATTTCCAGCAGGTCATCGTACTCGTTGGGATTGTCCTGTTTATCATTAAGCTCATTGCCTGGTATTTTACCAATTCCACCGCCGTACTGACCGATGCAATGGAAAGCACCGTCAACATCATCAGCGCTTTTGTCGGTCTCTACAGTCTTTACCTTTCCGCCCTGCCGAAAGATGAAAATCACCCTTACGGCCATGGCAAGGTCGAATTCGTTTCTGCAGCGATCGAAGGAACGCTAATCAGCGTAGCCGGGGTCCTGATCGTTTACGAAGCCATTGTGCAACTGCAGCATCCGAAGCCAATTGGTCGGCTCGATCTCGGAATTTTGCTCGTTTCCTTAACTGCCGTCATCAATTACGTGATCGGCGCGATTGCTTTCAAACAAGGACAGAAAAACCATTCGCTCGCATTACAGGCCAGCGGCAAACACCTGAAAAGCGATACCTACTCCACGATCGGCATTGTCGCCGGACTGATCCTGATTTCCATCACGAAAATCCTTTGGCTCGACAGCGTCGTGGCCCTGCTCTTTGCGGCGATCATCCTCTATACGGGCTACAAGATCATCCGCGATTCGATCGGCGGGATTATGGACGAGGCCGACGACCGCCTGATCGCTGAATTCGTCGTCTTCGTGCAGCAGCAGCGCAAACCACAATGGATAGACCTGCACAACCTGCGTATCATCAAATATGGAAGTACGCTGCACATGGATTGCCACATGACCCTGCCCTATTACCTGAATGTAGCGCAGGCGCACGACGAGATTGAACAGCTCGATCAACTGGTCAACGACCATTTCGGCACGGCGGTAGAGATTTTCGTCCATACCGATCCCTGCCAGGACTTCTCCTGCAGGATCTGTACTTTATCGGTATGCCCGGTGCGCAAATACGCTTTTGAGCAGACCATTTCCTGGGATCAAAAGAACATTGCGCGCAATCAAAAACACACTTTGGAACCATAAATCCGTTGAAAATCTTTTCCAGCACACATTTTTCAATTGATTTTCAGAGTTTTGGTTCAACCCTGTGTACAACCAATTAAAAAAATCATTAACTTTGCACCCTATTTTAGATAGAAAACTGTCAAATCCTGATTTTCAGGCAGTTTATTTTTAACTTCTTTCGGAGTAATCAGGGTTCTCCGGAATACAATGTAAAAAACGCCAAATGGCTGAAACAAAAATTACAGGGCAGGGATCTGCCGATTTTGATTGGGATGCATTGGACCTGGACGGGTACAACAAAATCCAGCGCTCTGAGTTATCAGACAAATACGAAGAAACATTAACTTCTATCAATGAGAAAGAAGTAATCGAGGGAACCGTAGTTGTTTTGACAAAGCGCGAAGCAGTTATCAACGTAGGGTACAAATCTGAAGGTGTAGTGCCTGTAAGTGAGTTCCGTTACAACCCGGATTTGAAAGTCGGAGACACAGTTGACGTATATGTTGAGTGTCAGGAAGACAAATTCGGTCAGTTAATTATTTCCCACCGTACTGCACGTATGCACAAAGCATGGATTCGTGTGAACGATGTATTGCGTACAGGTGAAGTAATTACCGGATTCGTGAAATGCCGTACGAAAGGTGGTTTGATCGTTGACGTATTTGGGATCGAGGCTTTCTTGCCAGGTTCACAAATCGACGTGAAGCCTATTCGTGATTACGATATTTACGTAGGTAAAAACATGGAATTCAAAGTTGTGAAAATCAACCAGGAGTTCCGTAACGTTGTTGTCTCTCACAAAGCGCTTATTGAAGCGGAATTGGAAGAGCAGAAAAAACAAATCATCTCTGGTCTCGAGAAAGGTCAGGTATTGGAAGGTACGGTTAAAAACATTACTTCATACGGTGTATTCATCGACTTGGGTGGTGTTGACGGATTGATCCACATTACAGACCTGTCATGGGGCCGTGTGAATCACCCTGAAGAAATCGTTGAGCTGGATCAGAAACTGAATGTGGTTATTTTGGACTTCGATGATGACAAAAAACGCATCGCTTTGGGTCTGAAACAATTGCAGGCGCATCCTTGGGATGCACTTGATACCAACCTGAACGTAGGTGACAAAGTTGCAGGAAAAGTAGTTGTGATGGCTGACTATGGTGCTTTCGTAGAGATCGCTCCAGGTGTAGAAGGTCTGATCCACGTTTCCGAAATGAGCTGGTCACAGCACCTGAGATCTGCACAGGATTTCATGGCTGTTGGAGATACTGTTGAAGCAGTGATCCTGACTTTGGACAGAGAAGAAAGAAAAATGTCTTTGGGTATCAAACAACTGATGCCGGATCCATGGTCCGCTATCGAAGCGAAATACGCTGTAGGTACACGTCACAACGCGAAAGTGCGCAACTTCACCAACTTCGGTGTATTTGTTGAGCTCGAAGAAGGTGTTGACGGATTGATCCACATTTCTGACCTATCCTGGCAGAAAAAGATCAAGCACCCATCAGAATTCTGCAAGGTAGGTGACGAAATGGAAGTTGTTGTACTGGAAATCGACCGTGAAAACCGTCGCATCTCTTTAGGTCACAAACAACTCGAGGAGAACCCATGGGAAGTATTCGAAACAATCTTCGGAGAAGGTTCAGTACACCAGGGAACAATCATCGAAATGAAAGACAAAGCGGGTATCGTTTCTCTTCCTTACGGTGTTGAAGGTATTTGCCCTTCTAAACACCTGAGAAAAGAAGACGGAACAAACGCGAAAGTAGAAGAAACATTGGATTTCAAAGTCATTGAATTTAACAAAGACTCTAAGAAAATCGTTGTTTCCCATACACGTACTTTCGAAGAAGGCGAAGACCGTCCATCTACATCTTCTGCAAGCAAAGGTGCTGGCGTGAAGAAAAGCAGTGGAACAGGAAGCGCTACATCACAGGCAGTAAAAGCAATCAACCAAAGTTCAGAGAAATCTACATTGGGTGATCTGGATGCATTGTCTGCATTGAAAGATAAAATGGAAGGCGAAGGAAAATAATCCTTGCCCCTTTATACTGAGAATCCCGTCAATGCAAATTGGCGGGATTTTTTTGTGTGGTAAAAACAAGTAAAGGAAGGCAGGAAATACGTTTTGTCCGAACAGCGTGTTATATTCCTGATTCTTTTTACTGGAATGCAATATCGCTATATTCCGATATCGCAGCCAAAATTGTTAGAAAATCACATAGATTGCATACTGAATCTCAGCGAAAAAATAACTTTCGGACGCTACGCCTCTTGATGAATGATACGGATGCTCGGCCCTCTTTTAGCAGCATCTTTAAGCTGAAACGAAACCCACAACCTTTGACGAAATATCGCCATATCCCGATATCACAGCCAAAATTGATAGAAAAACAATGCAAACTGATGCTGAAATCTCAGCATGAAAAGCGTTCAGAATTCAAGCGAATCGCCCGCGGAGGAACGGCTTACTTTTGACCTTATTAAAACTAACGCTTCGGACATTTTTTACAACGCACGCCCTTTGTCTTGTATTTCTTACAGCACTCCTTTTTTTTCGCACAGCTGCAGTCGCCGCAGGCCACACCAAATTCATTCGAAAGCTTCAGGGGTAAAATCTGTTGTTGCATATTATTTAGAATTAATCTACGCAAAAATAGAGAAAAAACCTTACAAAGAAAGATTCTAAATAAGATAAAATTCAGGTGAAAGGCAACCAAAACATTTAAAAAACGTTAAAGTTAACGACTAATTAAATGTATGATGGAAATAAAGCTTAATTTTCGCTCCCATGAAGCAGCCTGACTTTCAACAAACTGAATGCTTCCAAATACATTAAAAACAGCTACAAGATGACGCGATTCAATGATGTAATCTACAAATTGAGACAATTCCTGGGCGCAGTTGCCCTCCTTTTATCTGCAAATGCATACGCGCAGCAATCCTATCCTGCCGTTCAAAAAACGGTTTATCCGTGGATTTTTGGATTGGGTGTGAATGTTGTGGATGATGACGGCAAGCCTTTCGACCAGGTTTTCAACGCGAATGATTCCTGGAATATTCCGCCTTTCCCTTCCCGACTCAGCGTCGCGAAATATGTGTACCCAGGGATTACGGTCGGCGGAAACGTCAACTTCAACCAATACAAGGCTGACAAAATCGTCAATTCACGCATCAACAACAAAAACGGTATCTTCATCTCAGCAGATCTCGAAGCACAATACCATTTCAACACCCATTTCAGACGCAACAAATGGTTTGATCCGTTTGTGGGCGCGGGATTTGGTTACACGTTCAGAGATCCGTTGGATGCACACAGCTTCAGTGCAAACCCCGCAGTCGGGTTCAATTTCTGGTTCACGAAATACTGGGGATTGCAGTTGCGTACAACCGGAAAATTTGCCCTCAGCTCCGACCGTTCGCTGAATTATACGCAACATGCAGCAAGCATCCTCTTCAGGCTGGGCACAGAGAAAGACAATAACAAGGAATTCCGTCGTAAAAAATACTCCCTCAAAAAGGAATCATCCTCGAAAAAAAGGGGCAATAAGTAAGGTTTAGCCCCTGAAATACAATATCTTCGTATTGAATAACAGACAGATATGCAATCCATTGTGCATTTAAGCAGGGATGCATCATCGCAGCAGCACATTTAATTTCAATACATTGGAAACAATTCTTTTATTCAGCAGGTGTGAGCTCGCACAGCTGTACGGCCGCATCAGTCCTTTCCTCGAAAAGGAATACCGGGTTGTGCACCTGGCTTACGGAAATGAAGAGGAAAACATCCTGCGCAACCAATATGGAATTACGGAAGTCCTCAATTTCCGTACGGAAGTCGCGCGCATACACGCTGCCGAAAAACCGGATCCTGCGCTCTGCAATGAAATTGATCAGCTGATCATCGCCCAAAGTCAAAACCGTTTCACGTTGAATGGCTGCATCCAGTATGACCGCAGTTTTGAATACATTTCCTATGCGGATTCCCTGTTGCTGGCACAGACTTACTATAAATTATGGAAAGAGCTACTGGAAAAACAACAAATCCGGTATTTACTGCACGAACCTACTTCTCTCTTCCTGAACCATATCGCTGCTTTGCTTTGCGAAGCTACACAGGCGAAATACCTGACACCGATCCAGGTGTATGGCAATGGTCCTTACAATTTCCTGGTGGTCACCGGAGACAATGGCCGTTCTGAAGAAATCCGTTATCACATGCAAAATCCGGTACTGCCCGAAACTGACAGACAGCAGGCCATAGAATTCCTGCGCGATTTCAGGGCTGATTCCGAAACTTTTCTCAGCGCTTATATGCCCACACGCAGGTCTTTTTTGAGCCTGACAGTCGAGAGCACCAAAATGGCTGTATCCGCAATCAAAAGAAAGGGCCGGTTTCAATTTCGCGACCGCAAGCCGATCGACCACCTCGAAATCTTCCTGTACGAAGACCGTTCTTTCCGGCGTGAGCTCAGTCGCAAATGGGGAACTTATTTTCGCTTAAAATACGATATTTACGATCCGGAAGCGGATTTTTACTACTATCCGATTCACCTCGAGCCGGAAGCTGTTGTACTTTACTGGGGTGATGGCCTGTACAAAAACCAGGTCAAGCTGATCGAAAATGCCGCCGCACAGTTGCCGCCGGGTTGCTGGCTCTATGTCAAGGACCATCCGCATGCCGGTGCTTACCGGGACCTGTCGGATTACTTAAAGATCCAGGCGATCCCGAATGTACGCTTGCTCGACCCGGCGATTCCCGGAAAAAGCATCATTCAACGGTCGCGCGGTGTGATCACCATCAACGGAACAAGCGGTTTTGAGGCATTGCTCCTCAACAAACAGGTCTATACCTTCGGGAACAGTTTTTACAACCCCTGCAAAAGGGTACAGCAGGTACGCAACATCCGGGATTTACAGACTTTGCTCTATGCAGCCACAGATCTCACGTACACCGATTCGGACGAATTGTACCGCTTCGTTGCTGCTTACCTCAGAAGTACGCATGCAGGTTTTACGGATTATTTCGCGAACTACGTATCCATGTTGGGCATTGCAGAGACAGAAAATGCAGCACTGGTGGCCTCAAATCTATTGAAGTACCTGGCTGGCTGCGAGTTCCGGAACGCTGAAAAATCACCCACAGAACTGGCGACTTCGAACAGATGAAATACCTGCAGCTCATCAAAAAGTATGTAACCGCGAACGCGCTTTTTTTCAAGCGGGAGAATTCGCTGTACATCCTGTCCAACATCCTGATCGCCTTCATCGGGGTGCTGCGCTCTGTCTATTTCATGAAACAGTTAGATTTCAAGGCACTGGGCTTCCTGCTGATCTTCCAGACAACTTTGGTATTTGTCAGTTATTTCCAGCTCGGACTGCTGAATGGCGGATTTCGCATCTATTGTGAAGGCGACCTCCGCAAAAATGAAACGATCAACAATACGATCAATACTTACCTGCTGATGCTGATTGGGCTCGCCAGCCTCTGGTTACTTGGGAACCTGGCGATTTATGGCCTGCAACGCGACCCGCTGTTCATCTGGTTCAGCCTGATCACCGGCATTGCAATGATCTCCAAAAACTGGATGTCCAACATCTACATCGCCCAGGGAAAGCTCGCCGCCCTGAACCGGTTGACAGTCACAACCCAATTGCTGTCGCTCGCAGCGATGTTCTCCACCCACCTCATCGGGTTCTGGGGGGCACTGTTGTCACTCGCGATCCCGAACTTATTGTTCCCGCTCTACGCTTTCTGGAAAGATGCTGCCTTCCGGCTGACCAAACTGGAATTCAAAATCTCGGTGATCCGGCACATCTGGATCTACGGACTGATCCCGTTCATCGTGGGCATTGCGGCGCAGTTTTATGTGCAGATCGAGCGCTGGAGCATTGTTTCCTTCCTGGGACTCGAATCGCTCGGCAAGCTGTACCTGCCCTTTTTCATTGCGGGGATCATTGTGCTCGTTCCTTCTTCGGTATTGCAGATTTTCTTTCCAAAAGCGATCAAGGCCTACGCGCAGGATAAAAATGCGTTTGCAGCCGTCGTTCGTAACCACCTGCTGATCCTGCTGACGTACCTGTCCATCGCCGTACTCGGCATCTGGTTGCTGCTCGAACCGGTCACCGCATGGATCTTCCCGCAGCACCTTGTCGGCATTCCTTTTTGTTACCTGATCCTGCCGGGCGTTATCGCCATCCAGCTTTGCGACAACCTCAGCCTGATCTTCAATACCGTAGTCAAAATGTGGCCGATGTTCTGGGCGCATCTTTCCAGCCTGGCTCTGCTCTTTGTGTGCGTATTACTAGGTGTCTCAAACCATCTTTTCTCCCTGACCTTCATCTGCATTGTCAAATCATTGACGGGCATTTACCTGCTCGGTTTTCAGTGGTTTGCTTATCTATACCTGAAACGCAAAAACAGGCTCCTCTTCACGCAGTCTGTGGCAATTTACACAGAAACCGAATAATTGTTTAAATTAGTAGATATGGATGTAGCGGTTTTGTGGTACAAATACATAAGGGCTTTGGCCTTCAGGCAGAAATTCGGCCGTTTCGGAAAAAAGTCCCTTTTGTTGAAGCCTTTGAAAATACAGGGCGCTTCCGACATTTATATTGGTGAACACACACAAATCCTGAACATGGCCTGGCTGGCCGCACTTCCGCTGAATGGTGTGCAGGGCAAGCTGACAATCGGGGATCATACACAGATCGGCCATTTCAGCCACATCATCGCAACACAGGAAGTGGTTATTGAAGACCATGTGCTTACGGCAGATAAAGTATACATCAGCGACAATGTACACGCCTATGAAAATCCAGACCTGCCGATTCTTGCGCAAGGCATCCGGCAGCTCTCGCCCGTGCGGATCGGTTCAGGTACCTGGATCGGCGAGAACGCCTGCATTATTGGGGCCCGTATCGGCCGCAATTGCGTGATTGGCGCCAATGCAGTAGTTACGAAAGACATCCCGGATTATTGCGTCGCCGTTGGCGTTCCTGCCAAAATCATTAAAAAATTCAATGTTACATCCAATCTCTGGGAAACTTATGGATCCGAATTCTGAAAATATACTGATTACCGGCGGAGCAGGCTTCATCGGTTCTACGCTCGCATTGCGCCTTGTCGCGGAAGGCCATGTGGTGACGGTGCTCGACAACCTTTCACCGCAAATCCATTCGGCAGATCCGGAAAGCTCCTTTACCTATCAGCGTATCCGCGAAAAGGTACGTTTCATACAGGGTGATATCCGCGATGCAGCGATCCTTCGCGAAGCCATCGAAGATCAGACTGTCATCATACACCTCGCTTCCGAAACGGGAACCGGGCAATCGATGTATGAGATCGAAAGGTATGTGGATGTCAATATCCGCGGGACTTCCCTCCTGCTCGACCTGCTCGGAAACACGAAAAACAAAGTACGCAAGCTGGTTCTTTCTTCTTCGAGATCGGTTTATGGTGAAGGAAAATACCAGTGTGCCGTTCACGGCATCGTTTATCCTGCTTCCCGTCACGAAAATGACTTGTCGGCAGGGAATTTTGAATGCAGCTGCCCGGTTTGCGGAAATGCCATTGTGCTGCTTGCGACGGATGAAAACACCCAAAAAGATCCCGTATCGGTTTACGGACTCACGAAATTGCACCAGGAAGACCTCGTCAAACTGGTTTGTAAAAATCTGCACATTCCTTATACAATCCTGCGGTTCCAGAATGTGTACGGCGTCGGACAATCTTTGTCAAACCCGTATACCGGCATTTTGTCAATCTTCTCGAATCTGATTCGAACAGGCCAAACCCTGAATATCTTCGAAGACGGGCTGGAAAGCCGCGATTTCGTATATATCGATGATATTGTGGAAGCACTTTGTCTCTCCATCTTCGAGGAAAATGCCAACAATGAAATATTCAACGTTGGCAGCGGAAATCCATTGAATGTGCTCGAAGTATCCCAAACTTTGGCAGATGCACTGGACGAAAAGCTGGAATACGAAGTCACAGGCGATTTCAGGATTGGCGATATCCGGCACAATTTTGCAGATCTTGTGCGGATCCATGCGGCACTCGGCTATGTTCCCCGGACTGATTTCCGGGAAGGCATTGCAAGATTCACGGCCTGGAGCCAACAAAGCGCAGTCAATCAATCGCTGTATGCAGAAAGCCTGGATGAAATGCAAAGCAAAGGTATGTTTGTAAGAAAAAACTGATCATGGCCGAAAATTTCCCGAAAGCGAAACGTATTTTGTTGGTTGCGCCTGTCTTTTTTGATTACCACAGGTCCATTGCCGAAGCGCTTGAAGTCAAAGGCTGGACCGTGGATTTCTTTCCCGAAAAACCTGCTCCTTACCTGCTGAAGCCTTTGAGAATGATCTCCGGAAAAAGTGTCCGTTGGCTCCGGGAAGCGCATCTCCGAAAGATTCTTCGGAAAACACAGCGGAAGGAATACGACCGCTTGCTGGTCATCCGCGGAGAAATATTGACCCCGGCGTTTATTGCTGCGCTAACAGCATGCAATCCGGCATGTAAGTGCATAATGTACCAATGGGATTCGCTGCGCAACAATCCATATGTGCAGCTCATCGACAGTTTTGACCGCGTTTACAGCTTCGATTCAATAGATGTTAAAAACGATCGCCGCATCCAATACCTGCCCCTCTTTTACGGAAAAGCATATGAAGCCTTGCGGAAAACACAGAATCCGAAGATTGACTGCACATTTATCGGAACGTATACACCCGAAAGGCATACTTTGCTGACCAAGATACATCAACAGTTCATGGAGCAAGGTTTGTCACACGAGCTTTTCCTGTATTGTAAGCCGTTGACTTACTTCAAAGCCCGTCTGGAGGGCAAAAATTTGAAAGGTGTAAGCATCCGGCCCCTCAGCAGGCATCAGGTATTGGAAAGATTGGCACGCGCACGTTGCGTGCTCGACATCCCGCACCCGCAGCAAAGCGGACTGACGATGCGTACTTTTGAAACACTCGGTGCGCACCGCAAGCTCGTGACGACGAATGTACACATCACCGGCGAGCCTTTTTTCAATCCGGAGATCATACAGGTACTCGGCAGCGACGGAAAGATCGATCCCATTTTCCTTCGGACATCTACCGAGCACTTCCCGCAAATGCTCGATTCCTATGCGCTTGAAAACTGGCTGGATCAATTAACAAATGAAGCCTGATGGAAAAACGCGTACGCAATCACTGGTTCTGGATATTCCTGTTGTTTTTCCTGTTGCCGCCGTCTTTCCTGCTGCTGGACATCTCCTATTCGGTCGGTATCAACTATTCGATCTGGATCCTCGGCATCACGATCTACCTGCTGAAAGCGCTCTATTCCCAAACCGGGTTCAGGCTCCAATTGCAGGGAACACCGCGCAAAATCTTCGTCATCTATGGATTCGTCCTGCTCTTTCTGGCCATTTCGGCGCCTTTCGTTTATACGGACAGTCATTACCTGGGGAAGATCTATTCCGTGTTCATCAAGAATCTCCTCATCGGACTGCTGATGTACCTGCTGATCCTGAAAACGCCGCACAACCTGCGCAAGCTGACAGTAGCCTGGATCAATGTTGCATTCCTATTTGCCGCAACTTCGCTGGTACTTTATGGCGGATTTATGCTGGGACTGATTCCGCTGAAAAGCAAAATATTCCCGGACAATCCGAATACTTTTTTCAATGGCTATTACCTCGGTTATCTGAATGTCATTGTGCAGGGAATTCCGCGCAACCAATCCTGGTTTACCGAAGCCGGTCAATTCGCACAATTCCTGATGCTGCCGCTTTTCCTGGCATTCAGGAACATGGCAACCCGCAGATCGCGCATGAATATCCTGAAATTTGCCGTCATTTTCGTGGCTTTTGCGCTGACTTTTTCCCTGGCGAACTATTATGGATTGCTCGCTGCAATCGTATTTTATCAGCTGGTCAGGCTGCTGCGGAAAAGAAGCTTTTCATTGTCCGCACTGACTGCTTCTGCATTTATCATCCTGATCGCTTACGTCGTCATCGACAACCTGTATGCGACTTCCAATACGAAAATCGGCACATCCGTCATTTCCAAAGAAGCCGACAACCACATTGAGGACCGCAAAGACCGCATCACTTTTGCATTTGAAATCCTCGAAACAAAACCACTCGGTGATATTTCCTTCCGCGAAAGCAAAGGTACTTATGTCGCGAAAAACAGGACAACTGTCGGCATGCTGGCCATCAATACCGGATTTCCAGGCTTGTTGCTCATGGCGGCGATCTTTGCGCTGCTATTCACGAAAATCGCGCGCTACTACGGCAAACAGGGCGATATCGACATCTATTTCACGGGTTTTTTCGCTTTTTTCGTTGCTCATTGGTGGTATGGCGACTGGATCAGCTATTTTTTCATTTTTCATGTCGCGATCCTGCTGCGTCTGATGCAGGAAATTGAACTTTCTGCGCGCGAAGTCAAACGTCCCAATCCAATTCCGTTGTCATGAAGTTGCTCCTGGTCACCCACAACCAATTCGGCCACCAAACCGATTTCTACAAGTATGCGCAATATTTGCGGGATCAATCAACCTTGCACTATTTTTGTCTCGACCAGCAAAAACCAGGGATTTCAATGTCGGGAGTAAATGTGACCTATATTTCGATGCAGGGCAACAAGTTCCTTGTCCTGATCCGGTTTATCCGCAGCCTGATCGCACACATCCGCCGGGAAAAACCCGAAATTGTCGTCTGCAAGTATTTTCCTTTATGCAGCCTGATCTTGCTCGCGTCGCGAAAAACCCAGTTCGTCCTCGATATCCGTTCTGCTTCGGTAACTACAAACACCTGGAAAAATAGCATCAGCGACTTCCTGATCCGTTTCGCCTATCGCCGTTTTGGTCACACGCTGATTTTGTCGGAATCCCTGCGGAAAAGGTTACACGTTCCGAAAGCTCGGATAATGCCGCTTGGCGCAGATCGCATTGCCGACACGGACAAAACTTTTCAGCACCTGCGACTCTTGTATGTCGGCACGCTGAACAACCGGAACATTCCGGAAACCATTGCGGGCATCCGGATTTTCCGAGATCAAAATCCCGGAACAGATCTGCACTATACGATCATTGGCTCCGGAAGCCCGGAAACCGAGGATCACCTCCGGCAGGCGATCATTTCCAATCAGCTCAGCGATTTCGTCGACTTTGCAGGTCCTTTGCCCTACACGGAATTGGCACTGCCATTTCAAACACACAACATTGGCGTTTCATTTATCCCGATGACACCTTATTACGACAAGCAACCGCCGACCAAAACGTATGAATACCTGATGTCCGGCATGGCGGTCATCGCCACGAAAACTTTTGAGAACAGGCGAATTTTACAGCCCCATTGCGGCGTACTAATCCAGGACAATGCAGCCGCCTTTGCAGCAGGTTTAGAACGCCTGCAGCAGGAGCTCGGTACGTTTTCATCTGCCCGCATCCGTGCCGGTTATGCAGATTGCAGCTGGGAGTACATTGTCAACGAGAAATTGTATCCATTTTTAAAACAACTACATGCATCGAAAGCCTAAAATCGCAGTCATCGGACTCAAAGGATTACCTGCTTTCGGAGGAACGGCAGCCGTTGGCGAACAATTGATCGAACAATTGAAGTCGCAATTCGATTTCACGGTACTCGCTACCGGTTCACACGCTTCCGCGGATTATCAGCCGGAAGGCTATCGCCAGATCGTTTTCAGCAATCGTGGTAAAGGTGGTCTCAATACCTTCCTGTATTACTGGAAATGCCTGTTTCATTGCTGGTTTCACCGCTATGACCTCGTTCACATCCACCATGCCGCAAGTGGCTACATTACGCCTTTGCTGCGGCTGAAATACAAAGTGGTCACTACATTTCACGGCATCCATATCAGTGATGATCCCAAATTCTCCCGCAGACAAAACCGGTTTTTCAGGTTTTCTCAGCGCATGCATCTGAAATATGCGAACGAAGTCGTTTCCGTCTCCAAACCAGATCAGGAAACGATATGCGAAAAATACGGACAAGCGATCCATTACATTCCAAATGGGATCACCCTGCAAGCCCTTCAACCGGAAATGTCGGCGGAAAATGCAGCTCCTTATTTGTTTTTTGCCGCAGGCCGGATTTACGAGATCAAGGGATTACACCTGCTCCTGCAGGCAGCACATGAAATCAATCTCCAGCTCCCGATCCGTGTAGCCGGAGATACGGCACAGGTCAAGGCGTATGCAGAAAGGCTGGGCGAGCTGCAACAGGGATTGCCAGTAAGCTATCTCGGATTGATACGGGACAAAGGTGAGCTGATGCGGCTCGTCGCAGAAGCTTCGCTTTTCATTTTTCCTTCGCTGACCGAAGCGATGTCGATGATGTTGCTGGAAGTCGTTTCGATGCAAACGCCCGTGATCGCCTCCGATATTCCGGCCAACCAGGCAATCCTTCAAACGGATGAAGTCCTGTTTTTCAAATCCGGCAATGCCGTTGACCTGGCCGCGAAGATCAGCTACGCGCTAGAGCATCCGCAGGAAATGAAAATCCGCGCAGCCAAAGCCTATGCAACATTGCAAAAGGATTTCACCTGGGACAGGATCTCAGCGCAATATGCAGCTTTGTACCAATCACTTTTAGACTGAACCTGTTTATTTGGAGAACTTGATGCGGAACTCGACACGGCGGTTCCTCGCCCTTCCCGGCGCCAGCAGGTTGCTCGTGACAGGCTCCATTTCTCCATGTCCAAAGATTTCAAGACGCGATCCGTCGACTCCCTGGCGAACGAGGTAAGATTTTACGGCTTCACAACGGATTTCCGACAAAGCCTGGTTCGCTTCATACGTTCCGCGGCTGTCCGTATGTCCGTGGATCTCGACGAGGTACCCCGGATTTTCAATCAGGATCGTTGCCATTTCATTAAGCACACTGTAACTTTCCGGGACCAGCTCCGCGGTATTCTCCTTGAACTGTACCTGCTCAAGGGCGTGGCTGATGACTTCCCGAACGGCTTGCTTGATTTCGGGACAACCTTTGTTGGCCATGATCCCGGCTTCATCCGGACATACATCGATCTCATCGCGGATGCCATCTCCGTCACGGTCGGTTTCAGGCGCAGGCTGCACAACTACAATAACCTCTTTTTCCGGAACAATGGTCTTCCCTTTTGAATTGACATTGGCGTTCGGCGCAGATTTTTCCTGGTCGAGGTAATCGGCAACGCCGTCCTGGTCCGAATCGAGCATTTTTTGCTCCAACTCCTGCAATCTGTTTTCGAGTGTCTGGATGTGTGTCGTCGTCGGATCCTGTGACCAGTCGATGTGTTTCTTATTTTTCCCGAGGTAGTAATTGATCCCGATGGATGCAGTTAGCAAACGGCCATCGATCCCGGCAACATCAGAAGAAGATTTCAAATCAAAGCTCTGTGACTGGTAGACATTCCACTGCATCGTAAGGTCGGCAAGTAAAGCGACGCGGTCATTGATCCTGACCTGCGGTTGAAATCCGAGCACATAATGCAGCATTTCATCCGATCCGTTTCCAATCCGGTGATGCCTGTCCGTCAGCGTTGCGAAACCGCCACCACCGTGTACAAGCAATCCCATGACATCCGACCATTCATGAAAGTGCAGCACATTGCCGACATTGATCACGCCTTGCAAGGAAATCCGCCAGTAATAAGTCTTAAAATAAGGCGTGTTAGCGGCCGAGGTGATCTGATCGAACCCAATATCTGTATTGAGCCCGAAACGCCGGTTAAACATATACCGTGCTCCAAGATCGGCATGGAACCAGCCGACCCGCTCGGTAGAATAACCCGGTGTAAAGGGTTTTGTGGGTTTGTTAATACCTAGGGCCGCCTCCAGCGACCAATGATTGTATGCAGCCGGCGTTTGCGCAAAAGCACCAAATCCGCCTGCAACCAATATACTAAAAAGTAACCGTGTTTTCATAGGAATATTATTCATATATCGAAACCCCATTTATTATCAAATTTTTTAGTTTCTAATTAAAACTAACGTTGAAGTTACAAATAATAATATTTGAAGATAAAAACATATAATCAATTGAAATATAATACATTATTGGCAAATATTAAGATTTTTTTAGTATTAATTTACTAACTTTGAATGAAGACCACTTTTTAAACATACGCTGCGATAAATGGAAAGCAAAATTAACATACCGATTCCTGAAGAAGTAGCTGCCTACCTGTCGGGGTATGCAGATTTGTCCGCAATGGGCAGTAAGATCGTTTCCACCGCTGAAACTTCAGAAATCACGCTGTCTCCAGCCGTAACTGCCTGCATTAATCTGGAGAGAATTAACAACATTCGATACATCAACAAGTTTTTTGAACATATTAACCAGCAGCTCGAAAACGAAAGTATTTTTATGGGTTGTGTTGAAACGCTATCGGCACGGCAGGCGAGAAAAAAAATTGGGAAAATACCAATTTTGGGCAATATTCACTTTTTGGTTGAATTTATTTTTCTGCGTGCATCTCCTAAAATTTTCGGGCTAAAAAAAATCTATTTTTCGATCACAAAAGGTAAAAAAAGATTGCTTTCCAAAGCAGAAACATTGGGTCGTTTGGTTTGCTGTGGATTTGATATCGTTGATTATCATTCGATCAACGGAATCCTGTATTTTGTCGTGAAAAAAGTCAGGGAGCCTAAATATGACATGAACCCCAGCTATGGACTGCTCTATAAAATGCCACGCATTGGCAAAGGTGGAAAGATGATCGGCGTTTACAAGCTACGCACCATGCATCCCTACGCGGAATATTTGCAGGATTACGTCGTGCGCGAAAATGGTTACAATGCGTGCGGAAAGCCGGCTGCTGACTTCAGGCTGACTCCCTGGGGGAAATTCCTGCGCAAATACTGGCTCGATGAATTGCCACAGCTGCTGAATTTGCTGAAAGGAGAGCTGAAGCTCGTCGGCGTGCGCCCCGTCAGCAAAAGCTATTTTCAGGACATTCCCGAGGATTTAAAAGAATTGCGCCTGACGCAAAGACCCGGCTGTATTCCTCCGTATGTCGCGCTCAACGTCAATGGCGATGTTTCGAGCGTGCAACAGGCTGAAATGCACTACCTGCACGAAAAGAGCCATCATCCTTATAAAACGGATGCCGTTTATCTGATGCGGGCTATTTTTAACATTTTAATTAAAAGAAAACGCAGCGCCTGAAGCGCCTAGCCGTAAAAAAATGAATATATTTACGTGAGTAACTGTTAGGAATTTATCCGGTTATTCTATCCGGTTTCTTTTTTGCCCGTACCTCGTTGCATTTCTGGTTTATCATCTTTGGATGTGATCATCAGAAGTACCTTGTCCGAACAAAAAATAAACTCCAGATTCCAATCCTTAATTTCCTAACAGCTTTATAAAAGTTTTCATTAATTCTCTTGCATGAACAGGCCATTGACGCATACCTTATTTCTTATTTTCTTTTCTACCCTGTTGCTGCCCGGCTGCGCATCCCGAAAAAAACTCGTTTATTTTCAGCAGAATTCCGGCGATACAACCCAGGTCACAGCCAACCGGAACTTTACGCCCGTTTTCAAAACAGATGACTTCCTGGAGATCATCGTAACCGGTTCCGATCCCGAAGCCGTCAAACCATTCAATATGCCCGATATCGTCGGCAATGTACCGCAGGCAGGCTATACCACAGGCGCACCCGCACGCAACGGCTACCTGATCGACGCACGCGGCACGATTGATTTTCCTGTAATCGGAAAAATATCCCTCGCCGGACTGAACCGCATGGAAGCCACTGCGCTGATCCGTGAAAAACTGGATCCCTACGTCGGCGGTCCCATTGTCAGCATCCGCATCCTGAATTTCAAAGTCACCGTACTGGGAGATGTTGCGCGTCCCGGAACTTTCCAGATCCCGAACGAACGGATCACACTGCTCGAAGCCATCGGACTGGCGGGCGACCTTAATATTTCCGGCGTACGTAAGAATGTGCTCGTGATCCGCGATACGGATGGCGTAAAAACAGAAACGCGCGTGGACCTGACGAGCAAAGACGTTTTCAGTTCTCCGGTCTATTACCTGCACCAGAACGACGTCATTTACGTGCAGCCCAACAAAGCCAAAATCAACTCATCCGTCGTCAGCGCATCCGCAGGGATTATTCTCTCTGTCACTTCGCTGATCGTTACGACCATCGTCCTTATTACGAAATAAATGGAATCCAATCAACCGAATTTCTCGATGCGGGAACTGCAGGAGCAGGAAATGAACCTCCGCGAAATACTTGACAAGTACCTCTCCAAATGGTATTGGCTGCTGATCGGCATGATCATTACCGTTTCGCTCGCTTTTCTCTACCTGCGCTATACAACACCGCAATACGAGGTTACCGCTTCTGTATTGATCAAGGATGACAGCAAAGGCGGTGGTATCTCGGAGATTTCAGCTTTCCAGGACCTGGGTATTTTCAATGGACAAGGGAACCTGGAGAATGAAATAGAAATCCTGAAATCGCGCGCGCTGATGCGCAAAGTCGTGCAGGAGCTCCGACTGAATGTGCGCTACATCCTCGACGACGGGCCAATCGATCTTGAACCCTATAAAAATCCACCGGTCAGCATGAGCTTTCAGCACGGAGATTCTTCGGTCTATGGAGAAAGTGCGTCCTTTGAGCTCCTGATCCTCTCTCCGCTTGAATTTGAGCTGACGGATCTCGCCAACGACCACGATGTTCGGAAACTTGCCTTCGGAAAACCGATCGATACGCGCCTGGGCACGGTCACGATCACGCCGAATGAATTTGGGAAATATACGTTCGCCGGACAAAAAATAAAGATCGAAGTTTCTCCGATCCAGTCCGCCATCAGCCGCTACCAGTCCAAGATCATGGTGGAACCGGTGAATGCAAACTCGAACGTGATCCAGATCAGCCTGCGCGATGCGGTCAAAGAAAAAGCCGTGGCAATTGTCGATAACCTCATCAAACAGCACGGCATCGATGCGATCGAAGACAAAAACCTCGTTTCCCGGAATACAGCCGATTTCATCACCGAGCGCATGGATTTTATCACGCGGGAGCTCTCGGAAGTAGAAGGGAATGTCGAAAGTTTCAAGACCAACAACAAGCTCGTGGATGTCGTCTCCGAAGCCGGTATTTTCCTGGCTTCCGAAGCTGAAAATGAAAAACTCATCATCGAAAATGGCACGCAGGCCCACCTCGCAGACTTTGTGTACAATTACCTGCTTGACCACAACGACAATGCCGCATTGATCCCATCCAATCTGGGACTCTCAGATCCCGGCATCGAACGCTCGATCGACGCTTACAATACGCTGGTGCTGGAACGCAACCGCATCCTTAAAAACTCAAGCGAAAAAAACCCGGTGATCCTGAACCTCGATTCACAGATCCAGGGCATTCACAAAGGATTAAAGGAAAGCCTTTCGAACCTGAAATCTGCGTTGAAAATCCGCAGCCAGGAACTGAAAAGACAACAGGGCGTGTTGAATGCTGAAATTGCTTCCGTGCCGAAGTACGAACGTGAATTCCGCGAAATCCAGCGACAGCAGCAAATCAAAGAATCGCTGTATCTCTACCTGCTGCAAAAACGCGAAGAAACAGCCATCGCGCTTGCTGTAACTGTTGCCAATGCAAAGATCATCGACCACGCCTACGGAAGTGATCAGATCGTGAGCCCAAACCGCCGCATGATCTACCTGATCGCGTTGCTGCTCGGGTTGTTCATCCCGCTGGGCATCATTTACATCCGCGACCTGCTCGACAACAAGATCCACAGCAAAAGTGACATCGACAAGCTGCACCTGCCCTACCTCGGCGACATTCCGGAAACGGACCTGAAAACCAAGCTTGTGGCCAACCAGGGAGCCAACACGAGCATTGCGGAAGCTTTCCGTACTTTGCGCACCAACATCGATTTCATCCTCAAAACAGGCAATTCGAACAAGCGGACGATCTTTATTACTTCGTCAGTTGCCAAAGAAGGAAAGTCTTTCATCGCCCTCAACCTGTCATCGATCATTGCGATCTCCGGCAAAAAAGTATTGCTGATCGGCATGGACCTCCGTGCACCCAAACTCATCGAATACCTGAACCTGCCGGATGCAAAAGGTTTAACCAATTATATCGCCGATCCACACCTGAAGCTCAGCGATGTGATCCAGCGCGTCAATGTCGTCGAAAACCTGGATGTCTTGTCTTCCGGAGACATACCACCCAATCCTTCGGAACTGCTGATGCACGAACGCGTGCGCAAGCTGTTTGAGGAAGTGCAGGAAAAATATGATTATGTGATCGTGGATACCGCGCCGGTCGGCATGGTGACAGATACCTTGCTGCTGAGCCAGTACGCGAATACATTTATCTACGTTACACGCGTCAATTACCTCGACAAGCGCATGCTGCACCTGCCGGAAATGCTCTATAAGGAAAAACGCCTGCCCAATATGGCCATCCTGCTGAACGGCACAAAAAATCAGAAAGGATATGGATATGGTTACGGATATGGCTACGGAACGACACAGGAACCCGTGAAACGCTGGTGGCACATTTTCAGGCGACGCAGCAACAGGTATTGATCCGGGCTAATTCAATAATTGAGTGCGTAAATACTGGCGGTCAGTACCGTCGCAAAACTAACCCACAAAATATACGGAACCAGCAACCATCCCGCTGTGCGGTGGATTTTGTAAAAATGCAGGATCGTCAGCAGGATAAAAACCCATAAAATGCAGATCTCGATCAGTGCTATCAGGGGGCTGTGCAATTTGAAAAACAGGAACGACCAAGCCAGGTTCAATACAAATTGGATCGCGAAAAAACGCGTTCCTTTCGCTTTGGATACACGTATTCCGGCGTTTTGCAGCCGTTGCCAGTACAAAGCAAAGGAAATTCCCATCAACAGGTATAAAATTGTCCACGCGGGACCAAAAACCCAGTTAGGCGGATTAAAGAATGGTTTCTCGAGCGTTACATACCAGTTTCTGATCTCAGCAGCTGTAAGCATGCCGGATAACCAGCCCAATCCCAGGCAAACGACGCAACAAATAACTATTTTCAATACGAGTTTCATAGGCCAAATAAATTTTGTGCAACGCGAAAAGTATTCGCATGTGCTTCGATGATCTTTTTAATGTCTGCACTGTAACCGCCGCCCATACTGCAAACAAGCGGTACACGCAATTGTCGCACAGCTTCCATCACCAGCTGATCTCTTTGACGGCAACCGGCTATACTTACGCCCAACCTGCCCAATTTGTCAGAGTCTAATATATCGACTCCTGACTGATAAAATACAAAATCCGGAGAAAATTTTGTTAAAACCTGTTCGAGGTGCTGTTCCAGCAAATAGAGATACGCCTTGTCGCGGATACCATCCGGCAGTTCCACATCGAGCGTCGACTGTTCCTTGTGCAAAGGATAATTATGCGCACCATGCATGCTGAAGGTAAAAACTTCATCCCTGTCTGCAAAAATGGCGGCGGTTCCATTTCCCTGGTGCACGTCCAGATCGATGATCAGTACCGATCTGACGAGCTTTTGTTCCAGCAGCCAGGCGGCTGCGATGGCCTGATCATTCAGCAGACAAAATCCCTCTCCGCGATCGGCAAAAGCATGATGTGTTCCACCGGCAATGTTCATCCCGACTCCGCCGGATTGTATCGCCCATTCAGCACAGGCGCGCGTGCCTTCCATGATGTTCAGCTCGCGCAAAATCAAAGCTTCGGAATGCGGAAAACCGGTTACACGCTGTTCACGCGGAGTCAGCTCAAGTTGTATCAGTTTTTGCAGGTAAGCCGGATCGTGCACAAGCGCTGCATGTTCGCGCGTCAGCAATCCAGGTTCAAAAAATGCATCCGCCATCACTGTTCCTTCATACAGCAGCTGTCGCGGCAGCAAATCGTATTTTTCCATCGGGAAACGATGACCTTCCGGCAAAGGGTGAATAAATCGGGGATCGAAAGCAATTTTAACCATGAACAATTCGGTTTGAGATCTACCCAACAGGCAAACCAGCTTCCAAATATACTGTGAATTACGGATTTGGGTTCAGGTAGAAAAAGCAACAGTTATTACGGCCTGTATCAGGATTCTTTCTGTATCGTCATTTCGACCGTAAACATCGATAGCTCATTGGATACGGTATGAAACTCGTACAGCAATTGTGATTTGGATTTCATGCGCATCGTGATGAATCCGAGTCCGGCACCGCCCCTGTTCGACAAAATACCATTGCTCAACACCTCCATGTAACGCGTTTTCAGATCGTCTTCAGACAAAAGGTTCAAGCGGCGCAAACGATCCGCCATGAGGTCTTTACCAGTCGTTTCGATCAGGTTTCCGAAAAATATCTTGTGGGAATCGTCATTTCTCGCGACAATCAGGATACCTTGCTGCAGGTGGTTTGCATCTGTTTCGCCATGAATGCGGATGTTCTGCAATCCTTCGATCAGAATCGAGAAAATACGCTTGATGACCGGTTTTCTCTCGCCTGCGGAAATCAGTATCTCTTCTATCCCTTCGGAAAGGCTGTTGATTAAATCCTGAGAGAAAACGCCGAGGTGGGACATCAGCACAACGCGCGCCTCTTCCTGCACATACCTGTCAAAAGCTTTCTGATAAATGAGCCTGCTGGCGTCAGAGACATTTACCACTGTAGTATTAACCATCTCTCGTTTTGTATTTTCCGATGTACACAAATGTATTCCATTCTTGGTTGGTATGCAAAAAAAGATTATAAAACCAGGTGAATAAATCCCTGAAACTTCCTGCCATCCTGCGTACGGAGATAATATGTGTAGACACCTGCCGACAAGACGGTTCCTGATGCATCGTGTCCTGTCCAGTCATTTTGATAGTCATCGGTCTCAAAAACGAGGTTTCCCCAGCGGTTGAGGATGCTCACATGACATTTGGGCTGAAGCTCCTTGATTTCCCAGATGTCATTCGCGCCATCGTTGTTCGCAGTCACGATATTTGGGATCACCATGTCGGACATAACCTGTACATGAACGATGGCCGTGTCTGTACAGCCATTGATGTCGGTCACGACAAGCACAACCGGGTAACTGCCTTCCTGCGGAAATCCATAACCCGGATTCTGAAGGTTGCTTTCCGTTCCATCCATCGTCCATTCCCAGGATACCGGTGCAGTTCCTGCGGATGCATCTGTAAACTGCACCCATTCCATCGGCTTTGGATCCATCGGCGCAAAAGAAATCCCTGCATCGGGAACACCGGAATTGAAAATCGTAATTGGTGCTGTTTGTGCGGTACAGCCGAAGGCGTCCGTGACGGTAAGTACATAGTTGCCTGCCGGTAAATCAACAGGATCAAGTATTGTTTGTGTGGAATTGGTCCAGGAATAAGCCATATTTCCGTTTCCGATGACGGCAATCCCGGAAACAGAACCAGTCGGTTCATTGCATATAGCTTGTGTCGTAAGCAGGTTGCTGACGTCGATCACCGGCGCGCCTTCATCGCCGATCTGGAACATTTGTGAGGCAATACAGCCCGCAGCATCTGTTACTTCCAGGATGTGGTATCCAGGCGAAAGACCGTTCGCATCGAGCGTGTTCAAATTCGCATCGCTGTTCCACATATACTGGTATCCGGGTGTTCCACCGACAATGACAAGGCCTGAAACGGAACCGGTAGCTTGTCCGCAATGCGCATCCGTCAACACAATTCCCGCTGTCTGGATCGCCGGACTGGCCTGCAGGTTGATCTGGATGGTCGCTGCATCGGTGCAACCCTGATCATCGGTCACCAAAAGTGTATAAGTTCCGGACGCAAGGTTGTTCTGGTTGAGCCCGGAAGCATTGTTCGACCAGGAAATCACAGGATTAATCCCGCCGGTAACCTGGATGCCTGCAATGGAACCCGTCGCGGAATTGCAATTGCTGGGTGTCACCACAAGGCTCGTCAAATCGATTTCGAGTGTTGTCGTTCCCTGAATCACGTAAGGACCTGTCGGAACGATACAACCATTTGCATCTGTAACCGTGAGGTTATACGTACCTGCCGGAGCATTCATTAAATTGAGGTTGGTTTGTCCCGAAGGATTCCAGGCATACGTCGCAGGTCCGGCGCCGGTAACGGTAATTCCAGTAATGGAACCATTGCCTGTACAGGTTACATCGTTGATGACCACTGATGCGTCGTTGACAACGACCATTTGCGTGTTTACGATAACATGCGCGCCTGAAGTAGCTACACAACCCGCACCATCGGTAATTGTCAGCAGGTAAGAGCCAGCATCGAGATTGGTCAGGTTGAGCGCGGTTTGCGCGGTATTGGTCCAGCTTTGTGTATACGGCAATGTGCCGCCGCTGACCTGGATTCCCTGGATTTGTCCGTTATTGAGCCCACAGGTTTCCGGCGTGATCAC
>Ga0247806_10000525_pt1 | contig 23702 bp, 20 predicted proteins | sample UWRJL059202B1_FD_179935 | JGI IMG/M metagenome (GOLD analysis project Ga0247806, IMG submission 179935) | Plant litter microbial communities from Arlington Agricultural Research Station in Wisconsin, United States - UWRJ-L059-202B-1 | ecosystem: Environmental > Terrestrial > Plant litter >... | reverse complement strand
CTGTAGCTCTTCGGGGCAGTTATTAATACTGTATAAAGCCACTGCACATTGCACTATCCTGTTAGCAGGAAGCAGCACATTTACATTAGCTAAAGCCTTGTATTTATTAACCACGGTTATAAGGCAAAATACCTGTTGTTTTAATTTCATCCCGGCAAATGTAAAAAATAATAATGCGTATTTAAAAACAAATGTCTTAAAAAATTGTTAGTTTTGATAATCGGCGAATGCGTTAAATATCAGTTGGTTATCGGCATCTTTGTTAATAACCGCATGGCCAATGCGTTCTAAGAGCACAAATTGCACCTTGCCGGCCTCATTTTTTTTATCGTGTATTAATAATCCTATAACAATGTCTATATCCTGAGGTGTAAAATCAACTTTAGGGAAGATAGATTGTATAACCTGTTTTATGGTGTTATATTCCGCTTGCGGCAATAGGTTTTGCGCTACAGATATGTGTGCCTCCAGTATCATACCGATGGCAATAGCCTCGCCGTGCAGCAGGGTAGTTTTATCCTGGCTCTCTAAAAAGTAAGACTCAATGGCATGGCCCAGCGTATGCCCAAAGTTTAATATTTTGCGTAGCCCTTTCTCAGTAGGGTCCTGCATCACCACCTCATTCTTTATTTGAACCGACTTGTAAATAAGGCTATCTAAATCATTAGTGGTTAAACTGTCAAGGTTTCTGAATTGTGCCCAATACTTTTCATCTTCAATTAAGCCGTGCTTCAGCATTTCTGCAAGTCCGGAACGCATCTCTGCACCTGGCAATGTTTCTAAATACTGCGTGTCTATTAATACAGCAACAGGATTGTTGATTACGCCTATCTGGTTTTTAAGCACTCCCAGGTCTACACCCGTTTTACCGCCTACAGATGCATCTACCATAGCAAGCAGGGTAGTAGGCACATTAATAAAATCGATACCGCGCTTAAAGGTAGATGCTGCAAAACCGCCCAGATCGGTCACTACGCCGCCGCCCACATTTATCACGAGGCTCTTACGGTCGGCACCCATATCAGTAAGGGCGTGCCAAACCTGTATGCAGGTTTCGATAGTTTTATTAATCTCGCCGGCATCAAATTCTATAATTTCTATAGGCAGCTCTGTAGCCAACTGTGCCAAAAAATTAGGCAGGCAGTGCTGAGATGTATTCTCATCGGCAATTATAAAGATGTTGCTGTAGCTGCCGGGCACTAATAATGCCTGTAGGTAGGTGTAGCAATCGTCGTTAAAATATATGTTGTAGCCGGAGCTCGTAATGTGCTGCATGGTTTTGTATTAAAGAAATGGCAAAATAAGCTAAAAATCGCGTTATATTCTTGAACAGTATTTATATTTGCATAAATTTTTTTATAGTAATGGAAAAGATCTTCAATAATACCGCTGCTGCTTTTGCACTTAAAAGTGATACCGAACTGGACAGGGCGTATTTCCTGTTTAAAATGATAGCATCTGAGCCACTGGTGCGCATAGGCACAGCCGTAACTAATTTTGCCCTTAAGGCGCATTTGCCGGTAGAAGGGCTTATCCGTGCTACGGTTTTCGACCATTTTTGCGGAGGTACTACCGAAGAGGATTGCCTGCCCGTGGTAGAAAAAATGTTTACCAAAGGGGTATCATCTGTATTGGACTACTCTGTTGAGGCTAAAGAAGATGAGGCAGAATTTGATAAGGCGCTGGAAAAGACTCTTAAAACCATTACGTTTGCTAAAGAAATTAATGCCATACCTTTTGCTGTATTTAAGCCTACAGGTTTTGGCCGTTTTGATTTGTATGTAAAGCTTGGCGAAGGTAAAACCCTAAACCTTGAGGAGGCTGCCGAGTGGAACCGCGTGCTTAATCGTTTTGAAATTGTTTGTAAAGCCGCCCACGCTAATGATGTAGCTTTACTTATTGATGCCGAAGAAAGCTGGATGCAGGATGCTGCCGATGACCTGGTTGCCGACCTTATGGCAAAATACAACAAGGAGAAACCTATTGTTTTTAATACATTGCAAATGTACCGCCATGACAGGATGAATTACCTAAGAAAATTACACACGCTTGCACAGGAACAAGGCTTTTATATAGGTATGAAAATCGTGCGCGGCGCTTATATGGAGAAAGAAAATAAGCGTGCCGCCGAGATGGGTTACCCGTCGCCAATATGCATCTCTAAAGAAGCTACAGATATTAATTATGATGATGCCATTGCTTACATGACGCGCCATATAGACAGGATGGCCATTTTTGCAGGGACACACAACGAAGAAAGCTCTTATAAATTAATGAAGCTTATGAAGCAGAACGGCCTTGACAAAAGCGATAACCGCGTATGGTTTGGTCAGTTGTATGGCATGAGCGACAACATAAGCTATAACCTTGCCCAGGATGGCTATAATGTAGCTAAATACCTTCCGTTTGGGCCAGTGCGCGATGTTATGCCCTACCTTATTCGCCGTGCCGAAGAAAACACATCTGTTTCCGGCCAAACCAGCCGCGAACTTAATTTACTTGCTACAGAGCGTAAAAGGAGAAAACTGGAGTAGTACTAAAATTTTACAAGATATATGTGATACAGGAATTATGCGAAATTCTTAATAATTAAATTACTAAACATCAGGAGCTTTGATGATTTAGAGCTGCCTGATGTTTTATTACAGATTATTTCTAATGTATTATCGCGGTATCACTATCATTATTTTCGGCTAAAAAGGTAATATTCCTGCGGCCTGTTATTAAAATAAGCAATGCTATAACGGTACTGCTTGCCATGATTACTACCATAGGCACCATAGATTCTTTTACAAATATACCTACGACCATAGAAGCTATTGCACCAAGACCTAACTGCATTGCGCCAAGCAGGGCAGAGGCACTACCCGCATTTTTAGAAAATGGTGCTAACGATAATCCTGCTGTATTTGGGTTGGTTAACCCAAGGCAGCCCAGGTATAAAAATAGCATCCCTATAGTTTCATACAGGCCAAGCCATTTATTAATTGCCGCCACAAGAAATGCAATACTAATAACACATTGCAGCGTTAAGCCTACATAAACTAACTGCTCGCTTTTATACTTTTTTAACAGTAATGAGTTCAATTGGCTGGTGCCAATAAAACTGATTGACATAAAAGCAAATATCCAACCGTAACCCGTTTCAGATACCTTAAAAATATCCATAAATACAAGTGGTGAACCCGCTACATAAGTAAATAATCCAGAAAATGCCACTGCGCCAGATAGTGCGTAGGTATAAAATTGCGGATGAAACAGTACGGTAATAAAATTAGCAATAATAGGTTTAGGCTTTAAAGATATAGATGGGTCTGCCTTATAGGTATTGGGCAAACCAAAGCGCGATGCCAGTAAAACGGCAAAGCCCATTAATGCCAGTATTATAAAAATAGTGTGCCAGCCAAAGCCAGCAATTACATAACCGCCTATGGTAGGTGCCAGCATGGGCGAAAGGCCTACAACAAGCATAAGCAGCGAGAATACTTTAGGGCTGTCCTGTACCGGAAAAAGATCGCGCACCATAGCCATAGATGCTACTGCTGCCGCACAACTGCCTACGGCCTGTATAAAGCGCAGTAGTATAAAAGCATCTATATTAGTCGTTACAGCACACCCCACAGAGGCTAATAAATAAACGGTAAGACCTATGTATAAAGGTTTTTTTCTGCCAAAACGGTCCAATAATGGCCCATATAATAACTGTCCCACAGATATGCCAATAAAATAGCTTGATAGAGAGAGTGAAACTTTGTTAACAGTAGTGCCAAGGTCTAAGGCTATGGCTTTAAAGCCAGGTAGGTACATATCTATAGAGAAAGGGCCAAGAGCGGTTAGCGACCCCAGGATAAGTATAAGCGTAATGTATTTTTTTCTGCTCACGGTAATTTTATTTTGGTGCAAGGTACTACTGTTATTTAATAGTTTATAGAAGTAGTGCTACTACATTTTTTTGACAACAAACTATAGTAAAGGCAAACAGTCTACAGGCATAACTTATTATATGGTAAAATGTTAATTTACGGCGTTAGGTGTAAGACTTTTTGTTAGTAATCAAAATATAGTATATGGAAACAGATAGTAGTGATTTTACTGGTTCGTTAACAGGTAGGTGTTGATAAACATACGATAAGATCTTAACTATCGAAAGTTAATATCGAGTTTGTATATATATATTTACAGTTACTCCTTAGTTTCGGTATGTTTTTTAGGCACATTAAACAGCAGGCAGGTAATAATTGGAATAAAGAAAATAGCTACAGTTAATATAGAAATACCAATATCTGCCGAATGACTGCCTAAAAACAGGCTTACTTTGCCCTCCGGATAATAATGCTCTACTAAAGATAGGGTAAGTTTTAAACCCAAAATACCTATAACTATAAATGCTGCAGTTTCCAGGAAAGGATATTTTTCCATTAGGTTAACAAACCATTGTGCAATAAATCGCATGGCAAGTATACCTATAAATACACCTATGCATACTAATATAATATTTGGTGTAAAGGCTACCGCTGCAAAAACATTATCTATAGAAAATGCCATATCCATAAGCTCTACAAGGCATACAGTTGCCCAAAAACTCCCTAAAGAACCCACGGTAAGCTTGTAAAGCCAGTTGCTTTCTTTGTCTATAGTATCGTCTTCGTCGGTTTTTGTTTGTTTAGATTTATACCAGTCAAAAACAAGGTACAACAGGTAAAGCCCACCTATAGGTTTTAGCCACCATATTGTAATTAGTGCCGATGCAAATATCATAGCAACACCCCTAAAAATATAGGCGCCCCATATACCATACTTTAAGGCACGGTTGCGTTGTTCTTTAGGTAAATCCATTACCATTGTGGCCAGCACGGCGGCATTATCTACAGATAGTAAACTCTCTATAATAACAAGGTTGCCTATTATTGCCAACGATGTACCCGGGTGGCTTATAATATCGTGCCACAGTGTACTAATGGTTTGTAGTATTTCATCCATTTATAGGTTGTGCTTTTTTTTAAGAGAATAATTTAATTATGCCCGATGTTTTTTACAGATGGCAATATTACAAAATAAATAACTTGGGAGTGTGTTTAAATAGTAAATCCTATTTTAAAACCGCCCCATTTGTGCGAAGCCCCGGTTTTAAACTCTTTAGCAATATCATTGCGAAAGTATTCAAAATACAGTGTGCGAAATTGTACAATGATGCCATAATTATTCTCGAAAACAAAACGCTCTATTCCATCTGCCGGGATTGTATAGGTACTGTGGGTAAAAATACCGCCCTGCATAGAGGCATCATAACCTATAGCTTTAATGTGTGGCTGTGTAAAAACATAGGCAGCAAATTTGTTCTTATTTTTTATGGTGGCATATGGTGTATTTATAAGCCCAAATGTGGCATTTAAACCTACTGATGCAAAGTTATTAAATGTACCGAGGTGTGCTTTAGTATCAAGATTTATTGCAGTAAGTCTTTTGTAGCTAAACAACTGCTCTTCATAAGCCAGTTCATAATCCAGTACCAAATCATTTTTAATCTGGTTGTGCCATCCCTGCGGTATCTCGTCGCCTATCCAGCGGTGAATCCCGGTTTGTATCTCGTTACCCAGTGCCACAGGGCCTATCATGCCCGCCACTAAAGATGATGATAAGCGCGACCTGTGCAAGGTATCTGTACTTACTATAAAACTTTTTAGGGCAATAGTAGCGGCATACGGCCTGTCGCCATACTGAATACCGGCTTCTTTAATGCTGGTAGGAATGTACCCCAAATTTTCGAACAGCAACCCATATTTTTGCTCGCTGTTCTTTAATTTTAAAAACAGGTGGTTAACCGGATTGTTATGTAACCAGGGCGTAACGAGTTCAAACTGGTAGCCCTGGGTGTAATAAAGGTCAGATGCAGTAAAAAAGTCATTTTCATAATTAATGCGAAAATAACGATTGCTCTTCATATCTCTGAACGATGCTGTGTTGTCTATTTTTTGCGCATTCATGGCAAAAGATAGCAAAAAAAAAAGCAGTGTTTTATAGTGGCTGTATTTCATAAAACTCTATAGGCAAATCATCCGGGTCTGCAATAAAAGTAAAGCGGCTTCCGGTAAATTCATCTATACGTACGGGTTCTGCCACCACATGGTTTTCGGCGAGCCATGCAAGGGTAAAATCTATGTCCGGCACCTGAAAAGCAAGGTGGCGCAACCCGGCACCCTCTGGCCTCGATGGGCGTTTAGCAGGATTAGGAAACGAGAACAGCTCTATAGCATAAGTGCCGCCTACTGCCAGGTCCAGCTTATAAGAGTCGCGGGCCTCACGGTAGTTCTCTGCAATAATGGTACAGCCTATAATATGGGTGTAAAAGTGTTTAGATACAGCATAATTTGTACAAATTATTGCTACGTGGTGTATATTGGTAATGTTTATCATCTAAAATATAAAATTATTTAACCTGGTTTATCCACCAGTTGTTCCCAAATGGGTCTTCAAAACCTGCCGTATAACCATATTCCTGCTTGGATGGTTTTTGCAGTTCTGTACCGCCCTGCTCAATACCGGCATTAAAGGTACGGTCTACATCGGTTACAAAAATAAACATCCCGGCGGTTTTTTGTTTCCAGTTCTGGTTGCTGTTGGCAAACATAATTACGGCATCGCCTATTTTTATTTCGCCATGCATGATTTCGCAGCCTATTTCGCCGGGAACGATCATTTGCTCAGTCGCGCCAAATACTTTTTTAGAGTACGTTAAAAATGCAGGAGCATCGTCCAGCACAAGATAGGGCATAACCGGCAGGTAGTTTTGTGGTATTGTCATAATAGTAGTGTTTTAAATTCCTGATTATAAATATAATGAAATTTTAATACACTAATGTTATGATTTTATAAACCGTTTTAAACCGCGCCCGTGTTTCCTGAAACTTTTTACAGCATGTACAGAGGGGTATTGCCTGTTCTTTGTTATGTTATTAAATACTAATGCAGCCGTTAAAAGTATGGCTGCCCCGCTTAATACCGGCGAAAGCACATACATATAGCCAAGTGCTTTTATTTGTGCCGATCCTGTTACTGCTATCAATGCCGTGGCCCCACCGGGAGGGTGCAGCGTTTTTGTTATCTGCATAAAAATAATGGACAACGACACGGCTAACGGTGCAGATAGCCACAGGATATCCGGAACCAGTTTTTGTATAGTAACGCCTATAATTGCCGATATAACGTGGCCGCCTATTAAATTGCGGGGTTGTGCCAGCGGGCTTTGTATAACTCCATATACTAACACGCACGATGCCCCAAAAGAACCTATAAGCAAGACATAATCCTGCGGCGGAAAAACCTCATATTGCAGGTATGCAATGGTGCCTAACCCAATAAATGACCCAATAAAAGCCCAAAAATGTTCTTTAAAATCTACCAGTGTTTCTTTGTAAAGTACATAACGGGCATGGCGATAGCTACGTTTTATTTTTTGTAGGGGCATAGCTTATTTTTTTGCAAAACTGTAAACCGTGTAAGGAAAAATGCTGTGTGCTGTATACTTTGCCACAAAACTTACTATGAGCAGTGGTATAAAAAGGGTATAATCGTTAACGAGCCCGCATACTAAAAACAGGGCTGTAAATGGGGCGTGTATACTCGCACTTAGCATGGCAGCCATACCCACTATCATAAAGTTAAGCGGAATAACCCCTGTGTTAAAAAAGGTATTTAGCACTATGGCAAGAAATAAACCTAAAAAGGCTCCTATAAAAATACCCGGGGCAAACACGCCGCCATCGCCACCGGCACCAAGCGTTATTGATGTTATAATGGGCTTAAGTAGTATTATACCTGTAAGTGTTATCGCACTATAAGGTGTAAGCACTAAACTATTTGCACCTGCAATACTTGCTTTAATAGCATGGTAGCCTTCGCCATAAAGTTGAGGCAATATAAATATCATGATGCTTATAGCAGTGGCGCCCACAAGTATTTTGTAGTAATGCGAATTGAATTTTAAAAACTGGTTTTTAAAAAACAGCACACACTTAGTTAAGTATACAGAATTGATGCCTGCTATAATGCCCAATACCACAAACCAGGGTAAAGCATGCAGGTGCCATTGGGTTACGTGTACTGCAAAAAGATGCTCTTCATTAAGTAGCAGTACAAAGGCATAAGCTATACCTGCGGCAAGTATGGTGCTTATAATTTGAGGTTTTGTAGTTTTTTTAGAAACTACCTCATAGGCAAACAACAATCCTGCAAGAGGCGTGTTAAAAAGAGCAGTAACCCCTGCGGCAATTCCGGCACATATTAATTCGGTTTTGTAGCGTTTTAAAAAGCTTTCTTTGTCAGATGCTAACGATCCTATTGCAGCAGTAGCAACAACCGTAGAGACTTCTACACCTGTACTGCCACCAAAAATTACCGTGAGCATGCCGTTTATAAAATGAGATGGTATTTTGTAAGAGGGCAGCCCGTTGCTATTTTTTGCAGTAGCATCAAACACTTCTTTAATGCCTTTGTTTTCTTTCTTTTTAAAAAGGTACTGCCGCAATATATAAATAAGCGAAAGCCCAAATGCCGGGAATACTAAAAACCATATAGCATTGCCTGTTGCGCGGGCAAATAATATATCTTCATAATGCTCTGTAACATGTTTTAGCGATATGCCTAACAAAGCTGCCAGAAAACCTACAATGAGCGAAGCGATAATTAATTTTTTATAACCAAAAAGATCTTTTAATACAGTATTGAGAGTCCCCATTGTTTAAAATTGCTGAAATACAAAGTTAAGCATCAACAAAAGTTAAATCTAATTTTTAACACTAATTTTCCTGTTGCCTAAAATATTTTATATCCTAAAATAATCCCTACAGAGCTTAAGCTGGAATTAACGTAGGCTACATTGCTCAAAATTTCACGATTAAGGTTTAGGCGTGCTTCTATACTATATCTGTCATAACTGTAACCGGCCCCAAAGGAAATATATGTGTTTGCCGAAGCTTTGAAAGATTTTGAATATCTTTGGGAATCGCTTATGTAACTGTAGCTTACAGTTGATGAGCCTGTACTGAAAGTAATTACATAAGCAGCATCTAAAAATAGTTTAGATTTACTGTTTAAGTACATGTAATGACGTATTCCTGCCGGTATATCAATATATTTTACATCAACGGTCCATGTATAATTTACAACTGTAGATGTGTTCTTATACTGGTAATAGTTAGGATCTGCAAATATCGCCCATTTGTTATTGTTGAAGGGAAATAGCAGTTCAATTTCAGCACCTATCCTAAAAACAGGTTTTGTGTCAAAATTCATTTCGGCATTCGGCAGGTCATTACGTACGGCATCTGCCGATGCAAAATTTACACCGGGAGTAATTTTAAAATTTATCACTGCTTTGTTTTGAGAAGCTGCGAGAATTTCAGAATCCTTACTATTTGCACCATTATACTCTAAAAACAATTTAATTAAAGCATCTTTATCATATTTCAAGTTTTTATACCTGTTTGCATCAGGCATTTTATCCTTCATTATATCATAAAGCTGCCCTCTGAATTTTGTGTTGTTTTCAATACCCGTATTCCGTATAAATTGCTTGTAAACCAATTGTTGAGCGGTGGCATTATCATCTGTACTCACAAAAAAGCGCACCAGGTTACCGTCTTCATAATGATAAAGTGCGGCTTTTCCTTTTACAAGAACTTTAAGGAAAACTGTTTTTGTTACCCATTCAGGGTCGGGTGTAACACTCATTCTGCCCACATCGTTAGTAGACCTGTCAATGTTTACCGTAAATCTCCTGAATTCATAACCTGATACGCTAAAGAAAGAAACATTACCTATAGTTTCGGTAGTAGATTCTGTATTTTCAGATAGCTTGTAAACAAACTGGCTGGGGCTGTTTTTCCAGCCAATATTTTTAATAAGGCAATCGGTTTTTTTGCCATTATTGCTTATAAAATATCCTGCCTGATAAGTTGTTTGGCAAAAAGATAAAAATGATGTAATAAATAAAAGTAAGGTGAATGCTTTTTTCATTGGTTTGTTTTTGGATGACGAATTTACACTTTTTACCGTATTTAACAACTCATCCTTAAAATCCTGCAATTGGGTAAGCTTTTTTATGAAACCCTGTTTTGATACGGCAACTTTGCTGCAACAAAAGCATCATTATGAAAATTATTACTACCCTTTTATTACTGTTTACCTGCTGCTTTCTTCATGCACAAACTGCCATTGCAGGTACTGTGGTTAATGATAAAGGCCAGCCTGTAAATGCTGCCAATATTTATATAGACGGCACTTATGATGGCGCAACAACTGCACAGGATGGTACTTTTAGTTTTACTACTACAGCAACCGGGACACAAATACTGGTTGTAGCATTTCTTGGGTTTGATGATGTGCAGCAAAACATTGTGATAGAAAATTATAAACCCAAAACCTATAAGCTTCGTGAAAATGTAAACACGCTCGATGCGGTGGTTATATCTGCAGGAAGTTTTAATGCAGGTGATAATACTAAAGTTAATGTGCTAAAACCGCTGGACATTGTTACCACAGCAGGATCATCCGGCAATATTATAGCAGCCTTGCAAACATTGCCGGGTACACAAACAGTGGGCGAGAGTGGGAGGCTGTTTGTGCGCGGTGGCGAAGCCGATGAAACACAAACTTTTGTAGATGGTATGCGTGTTGCCCAGCCTTATAATGCATCTGCTAATAATTTACCTACACGTGGCAGGTTTTCTCCTTTCCTGTTTAAAGGCATGACATTTTCTACAGGGGGATATTCGGCAGAATATGGCGAAGCGCTATCAAGTGTGTTGCTCCTTAATTCTATTGATGAGCCTGCCCGGGAACAAACTGAAGTTTCTGTAATGACGGTGGGCCTTGGGCTGAGCAATACCCAAAAGTGGGAAAAGAGTTCGCTAAGTGTTAATGCCGCCTACACTAATTTACAGCCCTACCAGTGGATAGTGCCACAAAACGTTAGCTGGATAAAACCCTACCAGTCTGGTGCGGGAGAAGGCGTGTATCGCTATAAGTTTAACAGCGGACTGTTAAAGGTGTATGCGGCTTTTGACCATGCAAATTTTAGCCTGTACCAAGATGACGTTAACGAACCACTGCCGGTTAAGATAGACATGAAAAATGATAACCTGTATGTAAATACTTCTTATAAAGGGATGTTTGGCACACAGTGGACAATACTTACCGGTATTGCTTATGGCTACAGCCATAACAACATAGGCTTAAACGATAACAATGTTACTAATGGCGAACACAGCAGCCACCTTAAACTAAAGCTTACTAAAGGTTTTAGCAGCCGTATAAAACTAAGTTTTGGTGGCGATTATTTTAGCACCAACTTTAGCGAAGATTACAACGAGCCTTCAGGCTTTAGCTACAAAAGTGGTTACAACAATACCATTGCAGCGGCTTACAGTGAAGCAGATTTTATGTTCTCTAAAAACTTTGCGTTAAAGGCGGGGGTACGATCTTCTTATAGTAGCATTGTAGGTAAAGTTACTGTACAACCTCGTGTGGCGCTGGGCTATAAAGCGGGAAAAAAAGGGCAATTTTCTTTAGCCTATGGTGATTTTTATCAAACTCCTAAGCAGGATTACTTAAAGTATTACAAGAGTTTTGATTTTGAAAAAACGTCGCACTACATTTTTAATTATATGTACAATGGCGAAGGTAAAACCTTTAGGGCAGAGGTTTATTATAAAGGCTATAATAACCTTGTAAAATACAACACACTACTACCACAATACAACAGTCAGTATAATAATAACGGCAACGGTTATGCACAGGGTATAGATGTTTTATGGAGAGACAATACTACCGTAAAAAATTTGGAATACTGGGTATCCTATTCGTACATAGATAGCCACAGGGATTATAAAAATTATGAAAAATCAGTGACACCAAGCTATATCGCTAACAATAATTTCTCTTTAGTTACTAAATACTGGGTAGGAGCACTGCGCTCGCAAATAGGGCTAACGTACAGTTATAATTCGGGCAGGCCTTATGACAATCCTAACGAGGTAAACTTTATGGCAAGCCATACTAAAAGCTACAATAACCTTAGCCTGGGGTGGGCATACCTTATCTCTCAGCAAAAAATACTGTACTTTTCAGTATCAAATATGTTAGGCAGCGATAATGTTTTTGGTTACAGCTACGCTAATAGTGCTGGAAGCGATGGGCAATTTGCCCGCCAGGCTATCACGCAGCCCGCGAGCCGTTTCTTTTTTGTAGGTTTCTTTTGGACCATCAGCAGTGATAAAAAATCGAACATGCTTGAGAATTTATAGTTCTACTTTGTTGTTTTAGATGATTTCAACACTCTAAATATATGATGATTTGATATAAGATAATTTTCTTACTGTAAATTTATTTTAAAACAACACTTTGTTTTCCAGTGTTTTGAATTTATTTATGTAAAGTTTAGGTTTGATATATAAATTTGTTGGCTATTTGAATTTTGGTTGACAATCAGACCTAATTTTATAATTGTATTGTATACACTTATATTTAACATTTGCTTTATATTTGTACTACACCGATATAGTTAATTTCAAAATAGTATAAATCCGTAAGAACAGGCATGAGATATTTTAAAGTAGTAGTTTCAGCATTTCTATTAGTTATAACAGCAAATAACTTAAATGCACAGGATTTAAAGAATAACGTAAGGGACCAGCTTTTTGACAGTGACTGGAAATTTTTTCTGGGTGATGACACTAATGCTTCCTCATTAGATTTTAAAGACAGCTCGTGGCAAACCACAAACCTGCCACACGACTGGAGTATTAAAGGTAACTTTAGCCCGGCTAATCCTATGGGAAAAGATGGCGGCTACTTACCTGCCGGCATAGGCTGGTACCGCAAAACATTTACCATCCCCGCTAACTGGAAAAACAAGAGCATATCTATATACTTTGGCGGAGTATACATGAGCTCAGAGGTTTTTATAAACGGCAAATCGCTCGGGGTTTACCCATACGGCTATTCTTCATTTAGCTATGACCTTACATCTTACCTTACCTATGGTAAAGAAAATACCATTGCTGTACGCGTAGATAATTCAAAACAAGTGAACAGCCGTTGGTATAGCGGTTCGGGTATTTACCGCCACGTATGGCTTACTGCTACAAATAATATACATGTAGCCCGCTGGGGAACTGCTGTTACTACACCAAAAGTATCTGTAAAAGAAGCAACTGTTGAGGTTACTACAACGATAAAAAACGAAACGGACAAGCTGCAGCGCGTTAAGGTTAAAGCCGAACTTTTGACAGGTAACTCTAAAAAAGCCGGGAGCAGTTTTATAGATGTTGATGTTGCCGCTAACAGCGAAAAAGATGTTAAGCAGACCATTAAAGTGTCTAAACCCAATTTATGGACTCCCGAAACCCCAAATTTATACCAGTATAAAATTGAGATTGTACAGGATAATAAGGCGATAGATGAAGTAAGTAATAATTTTGGCATTCGTTCTATAGAGTTTACTGCCGCAAATGGCTTTAGGCTTAATGGTAAAACGGTAAAAATTAATGGTGGCTGTGTGCACCATGATAACGGCTGCCTTGGGGCCGCCGCTTATGACAGGGCAGAAGTACGAAAGGTAGAGTTGCTTAAAGCGGCTGGTTTTAATTTAGTACGTACATCGCACAACCCGCCGTCGGAAGCTTTTCTTGACGCGTGCGACAGGTTAGGCCTCTTAGTTATTGATGAATCTTTTGATGGCTGGAGAACCAAGAAAACCGAATTTGATTATTCATTGTACTTTGATAAATGGTGGGAAAAAGATATTGCCGCTATGGTAAAACGCGACCGCAATCACCCGTCTATTATTATGTGGAGTATTGGTAATGAAGTTATAGAGCGCAAAGAGCCGCAGGCTGTAGAAACGGCCAAAATGCTTGCTAATGGTGTTCGTATATATGACACTACCCGCCCGGTAACGTCGGCCATGACAGCATGGGATAAGGATTGGGAAATATTCGACCCTTTAATGGCAGCACACGATGTTGCAGGGTATAATTACCAGTTGCATCATGCTATAGAGGATCATAAAAGGGTACCATCTCGTGTAATTATGCAAACAGAATCGTTCCCAAGGGATGCTTTTGCCAACTGGAAGCTCGTTAACGAGAATAGCTATATTATTGGCGATGTGGTTTGGACAGCAATAGATTATTTGGGAGAATCTGGGATAGGGCGTTCGTATTATTCCGGTGACGTTACGGGTGAGCATTATGAACGCGATATGTTTCCATGGCATGGTGCTTATTGCGGTGACATAGACCTTACGGGATGGAGAAAGCCGATCTCGCATTACAGGAGCATGCTTTACAATACCAACGAAAAGCTTTATATGGCGGTTCGCGAACCCGCACCTGCCCCTTTAGAGATTAAAGTAACAAATTGGTCAGTATGGCCCACTTGGGAAAGCTGGACGTGGCCAGGCTATGAGCAAAAAAATATAGAGGTTGAGGTATATGCAAAATATCCTGCCGTAAGGCTTTACCTTAACGGAAAATTGATTGGGGAGAAGGCCACTACAGAGAAAGAACAATTTAAAGCTACATTTACCCTGCCTTATACTGCCGGAGAACTCAAAGCCGTAGGAGTGCTGAATGGTAAAGAAACGGAAACTAAAATCTTGAAAACGGCAGGCAAAGCTGCTAAAATAAAACTGGTTGCAGATAGGGCTAAGATAATTGCCGATGGTCAGGATCTGTCATACATCGCTGTAGAAATAACTGATTCGGCGGGTAACCTTGTGCCTAACGCAGATAACAGGATGGATTTTAAAATTAGCGGTGCAGGCAGTATTGCAGGCCTTGACAATGCTAATCTTAAAGACAATGACTCATACCATGCTACTACACGCAAAGCGTGGAACGGACGCGCTATGGCAGTTATAAAAAGTACCAAAGATCAGGGAGATATTACACTTACTGTCACTTCTCCGGGACTGCCAAACGCTACAGTAACTATTAAAGCAGAATAATTAGCTCCAGTACGATAAGTTGTGTTAGAAAAATAAAAAGTCTGGAGATTATGCAATCTCCAGACTTTTTTTATGTGTACTCACTAAACAGTATTATTTAAACCCGTTTATAGTTGTACGAATGGCAGTTAGGTTTTCCATAAGGCCTTCAAAATATTTAATGTCAAGCATGTTAGCACCATCGCTTTTTGCGTTAGCAGGATCAAAATGCGTTTCTATAAAAATACCGTCTACACCTGTAGCAATACCTGCACGGGCTATAGTCTCAATCATATCGGGTCTGCCACCAGTAACACCTGCCACCTGGTTAGGCTGCTGTAATGAGTGGGTCACATCCAGTACTGTTGTAGAAAATTCTTTCATGGTAGGTATTCCTCTAAAATCTACCACCATATCCTGGTAGCCAAACATACTACCCCTATCGGTCACCATTACGTTTTTGTTATGGCTGTCCAGTACTTTTTGTACGGCATGTTTCATACTTTCCGGGCTCATAAACTGTCCTTTTTTAAGGTTTACAGTACGGCCTGTTTCGGCAGCAGCCACAACAAGGTCGGTTTGCCTTACTAAAAATGCAGGTATTTGCAATACATCTACATATTGTGCCGCCATAGCAGCATCTTCGTTAGTATGGATATCTGTAACGGTAGGTACACCAAATGTTTCAGATACTTTGCGTAATATTTTAAGTGCTTTCTCATCGCCAATACCGCTAAAGCTGTCTATACGCGAACGGTTAGCTTTTTTAAACGATCCTTTAAAAACGTAAGGTATTTGCAGCCTGTCGGTTACTTTTACAATAGTTTCGGCAATACGCATCGCCATTTCTTCACCTTCAATGGCACAAGGGCCGGCAAGTAAAAAGAAATTTCCGCTATCTGTATTTTTAATTTGAGGTATATTCTGTAAGTTCATTGTTGTGTTTTAAATCAATACAAAGATAAAGATAAAATAACGATTATATACTATTTGTAGTAGGGTAGGGAGTAGACATTAATTACGCTAATTTTCAGGAATTGACTGATAATATAAGTATAATTATGTCTCAAAAATTATTTTATTACCCGTATCCCAAAGCCTTTAGGCGCAAGTACTTTACCTTTTTCGTAAAGATTAATGTATATAAGTTTAGGCTGTGCTAATCCTTCCCAGGTAACTTCATAAATATCAAGTACGCCGGCACCCATCTCGTTCTTTTTAGAAGGGAAAGGGCAGCAGGTGTCAGTTCTTTTGTAGGTTAACTTTTCACCATTAGGTCCGGATAGTGCACCAAAATACCTTTTTACGTTAATCTCAGCAGTTTGTATGGGCAGGAAACCAAGGTTAATGGGATAGTCCTGGTCATAGCCATACTTTTTATCGTTGCTAACCTCTGTAATAACAAATGTTTTTTCTTTAGATAAAGCCGGCATAATAGCAGTATCATCAATATTACGAATGGTATTGCGGGTGCTGGTACACGATAAAAGTGCCAAAAATAAAAAGCAGGATAACAGCAATAATTTTTTCATGTCAGATTTTTGATTTTCATACCAAAGTTAAATATTTTTTTTGATGGAACACGGATGATTATATAAATGGAGCACTGATGCCGCGAATTTTTAAAATTAAACAAATCTAAGATCATCCGTTACATCCGCATCATCCCTGTTACGTCATCGCTAATGTTTACCGCATTCCATTTATTACTATTTTTGTAGCAAAATAAAATAATCATGGATGTTTTTTACGGTACCTGGCCGTGGTATGTGTCAGGATTCCTTATAGGGTCGGTTATGCTGTTGCTCATATATTTTGGTAAAACCTTTGGTATGTCGTCTAACCTGCGCACTATGTGTACCGTTATGGGTGCAGGCAAAACATCAGAATTTTTTAGGTTCGACTGGAAAGCCCAACGCTGGAACCTTGCCGTGGTGCTTGGTGCAATGCTGGGTGGCTTTATTGCGGTAACATATATGACCGACCCCACTGTGCCTACTGTGGTACTTAACCCAAAAACCGTAACCGAGTTGCAGCAACTAAATATTGATTCACCAAATGGTAAATTAATACCTAAAGCATTGAGCAGTACAGAGGCACTACAATCGCCAAAAATACTGGCAATATTGTTAATAGGCGGTTTGCTTGTGGGCTTTGGTACACGCTATGCCGGTGGGTGTACATCTGGCCATGCAATTACAGGGCTTAGTAACTTACAGTTACCGTCGCTTATTGCTGTTATTGGCTTTTTTATAGGCGGGCTGTTAATGTCCTGGATATTATTACCGCTAATTTTAAAATAGAACATCATGAAATTTATAAAATATATACTTGTAGGCCTGCTGTTTGGGATTGTACTAACAAAATCAGAGGCTGTTTCGTGGTATCGCATTTACGAAATGTTCCATTTTCAGTCGTTTCACATGTTTGGTATTATAGGCACGGCGGTATTTGTAGGGATAATAGGCATACAGCTTTTTAAAAGAAGCAACCTGAAAGATATTGATGGCCAGCCCATAATCTTAGCTGATAAAGAGAAAGGTTTTACCCGATATCTGGTAGGCGGATTGTTGTTTGGTTTAGGCTGGGGGCTTGTAGGCACCTGCCCTGGGCCCATATTTATACTTATAGGTGCAGGCTTTTGGGGTATTGGGATAGTGCTAATAGGCGCTTTAATGGGTACTTATTTATACGGATTGCTTAAAAATAAATTGCCGCATTAAAGCTATCCACGAATTACAGTTTAAATATCAACTTGTTTTGCCTGCCCAAAGAGCTTTGTGTAACGGCGGTGGGCTTAAAGCCGTACTGGTTAACTAATTGTTCTTTCAGGTTTTTAAATTCTGCCGATGTTAAAGAAGGGTCGAACCTTACCGAAGATATAAACTCTAAAGGCTCAATTTTTATCCTGCATATTCTTTCGTTTTTTTGGTCTATCAATGCTTTGTCCGGAACGGTAAGAAGTCGTACTTCTTTTTCATATCTGTATGAATTTCGTTTAATAAGCAGTGTTTTAATGTGCTCATCATTAATTTTTAAAGATTGCAGGCACTTAACAAACTCACTGTCTTTAGGCAAATTTGCCATTTCCTTTTTATAAAGATAATTAACCACCCCATAATAAAAATCGCCTTTATTTTTACCAGATAATTGCTCAAGCCTGTTTAAATGGGTAGTTATACGCACCCCTGGATGGCGCATGGTAATACCATTGTCATTAGCCTTAGTAGTATATATTTGCCACAGGGCATAAGAGTCTTCGTCGTAGCTCCAGCACTGCCCATAAATTTTATCTTTTGCAGGATGCTCAAACGGTACACCGTTTTTAATAATGCGCGCATTAAAGATAATATTCTCCATAGGGTCTGTCCAGCATTTAGGCTGTACCATTACAATTTCTTTATTATCTAATATCTGAAAAAAGCGGTCGAGCAATTCTATGCGGTGCAGGTAGGGGCGTAGCTGTAATTGTTTATTAAGTTCTCCTATCTGTTTCATAAAAATGAAGATTTTAAAATTATGATTGAAGTAATAAAAGTACATTTATTTGGCTATAAAATTCATCAATTTGCTTAAACGTTTTTTTTTTGGAGCCTAATTATTTACTAAAAGATGAAATATGATGTTAATAACGTACTCATAATCTCGTAATTATTGCTTTTTTTAAACCCTTAGTATATGGTGTTGCAAAAAAGGTATTTATACATCGATGTAGTGTTATTTATAAGTGTTATATTAGCACTTATTAATTGTGAAGAAGTACATAATACATATAAAATACAATATGCTAATTGTTAGAAAGATAAATATGACCCTGGTGTTTTGTAATTTATATATACCAGGTTTAAATTTACAGACAGCAATAATTATGGCCTATTTAGGCTGATTTTAACTATAATTAATCACTGAAGTTTACTATAAAATGAAGAATTACTTTTTTTTACAACTGTTGGCCCTGTCAACATTTATGCTACATGCACAAAATACTCCGGGTAAGATTTTAATAAGCAGCCCTGATAAAAAGCTTGATGTAGCTATAACTCTTAACCCAATGGGTAGCCTGTTTTATAATGTTGTATATAATGGTAAGCCAATACTTGAAGATTCTCCGTTAGGCTTAATCTCTAATGTTAGCGATTTTAGTAAAAATTTGCAATTTGTTGATAAAAAAGAATCTGCGATAAATGAAAATTATGTAGGAAACCGCATTAAAAAAAGTAATGTAAATTACCAGGCTAATGAGGTTGTATGCGCTTATAAAACAGCAAAAAACGAAAAAATAAATGTTATATTCAGGGTAAGCAACAACAATATCGCATTAAAATATAGTCTTGCACAAAATGGCGAAACAGCAAGATGCATTATAGAAAGAGAACTTACCGGTTTTAACTTTCCGCAGGCTACAACTACTTTTTTAACGCCGCAGGCTCCGCCTATGATTGGGTGGATGCATACAAAGCCAAGCTATGAAGAAGAATATGTACCTGATGAAGCCATAGGCACACCATCTAAATATAAAGTGGGCTATACTTTTCCGGCACTTTTTCATGTAGGTAATAACGGTTGGGCGTTAGTGTCCGAAACTGGCGTTAGTGGTTTATACTGTGGCTCTAAACTTAGCGAGGGCAGTAAAGACGGGCTTTACAGTATTGCTTTTCCTGAGCCGGGAGAAAACAATGGTGTAGGAACAGTAAATCCGGCAATAAGCTTACCGGGCGAAACCCCCTGGAGAACACTAACAATAGGAGATAACCTTAAGCCTATTGTAGAAACCACTATTGCATTTGATGTTGTTAAGCCTTTGTATAAACCTACTATCAATTATAAATTTGGCCGTTCTACATGGAGCTGGTTGTTATGGCAGGATGAAAGTATTAACTATGCCGATCAAAAAACGTTTATAGACTTATCATCAACATTAGGTTTTGAGTTTACTTTAATTGATGGTAATTGGGATACTACAATAGGATATGATAAAATTGAAGAGCTTGCCAAATACGCAAAAACTAAAAATGTAGCAGTTTGCTTATGGTATAATTCTAATGGCTATTGGAATGATGCCCCACAAACGCCAAAAAATAAAATGAGCAGCCCTACCCAACGCAGAAAAGAAATGGCGTGGATGCAAAGTATAGGTGTAAAAGGTATTAAGGTAGATTTCTTTGGGGGCGATAAGCAGGAAACAATTAAACTATATGAAGAAATTTTAACGGATGCGAATGATTTTGGACTGGCTGTTATTTTTCACGGCTGTACGTTACCACGCGGATGGGAGCGTATGTATCCTAATTTTGTGGGTAGTGAGGCAGTCCTGGCTTCAGAGAATCTTATTTTTACACAGGATGCTAATGATAATGAGGCTTACAACGCATCGTTGCACCCTTTTATACGTAACAGTGTGGCATCTATGGATTTTGGGCCTGTACTGCTTAACAAAAAACATAATAAGAATAATGACGGTGGAAAAATTCGTAAAACAACCGATATTTTTCAGATAGCTACTTCTGTAGTGTTCCAAACGGCAATTCAAAATTTTGGTATTACTCCTAATAATTTAAATGACACTGCTGGTTTTGTTATCGATTTTATGAAAAATGTTCCTACCACATGGGATGAAACACTATTTTTAGATGGTTATCCCGGTAAATATTGCTTATTAGCAAGACGCAGTGGCGATAAATGGTATATTGCAGGAATTAATGCTGAGAAAACGGTAAAAAAAATAAAGGTAAACCTGTCTATGCTAGCTAACCAAAATGTATCTTTTTACTATGATGAAAAAAACAGGGAACCAAAAATGCAGCCTTTAAAAATAAATAAAAAGGGAGAGGTAACTGTAGAAATACAACCACTGGGTGGTGTAATTATTACAAACGCAAAATAGATTAATACACTGCATATAAATAGTACTAAAACTGCCTCATAAGGGCAGTTTTTTTATGTTTGCCAATAAGAGGTTAAGTAAAATTTATCGCTTGGTGGTTAGGTATTCGCTATCTATCTTTGCATAGCATTAAAATAAACAAACGGGAAATTAAAAGTGGAAAATGAAAGTGGGAGCTGGACTATTTGTGAAGAATGCAGGGGGCGCGGCAAAAAAAGCCGGGGACTAAGCAAGAAAGCACGGCAGCAGTATGAAACAGCGTTAAATCAATTTGAAAAAACGAATGGCGAAGGCACAGCTCCGGTTAGGCCTAAAGGCCATTTATATGTATGCTCAAATTGTTTCGGATCCGGATTAGTGCAGTCTGATAAACCTCCTGTAGCAGATAAAGAAAACTACCCGCATGTTGCTATTATTGGTGGTGGTATAGGTGGCGTGGCTCTGGCTGTGGCTTGCCTGCACCGTGGTATCCCGTTTACACTTTATGAACGCGATACTAACTTTGATGCCCGTTCTCAGGGCTACGGGCTTACTTTACAACAGGCCGGTAAAGCCATAGATGGCTTTGGTATCTTTTTATTAAAAGAGGGGGTAATCTCTACAAAGCATGTGGTTCATACTACAGATGGGAAAGTAATAGGGGAGTGGGGACTTAGAAAATGGATGCAACCAGATGCCACAACACCTGCTAAACGTTCTAATATGCACATTGCAAGGCAATCTTTAAGGTTAGCCTTGCTGGAGCAGCTTGGTGGTCACAATGTAGTGCAATGGGGACATCAGTTAACCGGTTTTAAAGATAGTGATGATGAAGGTGTTGATTTAAATTTTCTGGTTAACGGAAAGGTTAAGAATGCTAGTGCCGATCTTGTAGTAGGGGCAGATGGTATTCGTAGTGTAGTTAGAAAATTGCTTATAGGCGATGAGGTTACACCATTGCGCTATCTGGATTGTATTGTAATATTAGGTATTTGCCCCTTGAGTGCCCTAAACGGGCTTGAAAGTTCTCTTCTGGACTCGGCAACTGTGTTTCAAACAGCTAATGGCAATGAGCGTGTTTACATGATGCCCTACACCTTAAACTCGGTAATGTGGCAGCTTAGTTTCCCTATGCCGGAAGAAGATGCTAAGGCACTAAGCAATAGAGGGCCTCGTTCGCTTAAAGAAGAAGCATCTGCAAGAACACAATGGCATGACCCAATTCCGCAGATTATTACAGCTACCCCTATGGAAAACATTTCCGGGTATCCTGTTTATGACCGCGAGTTGCTTAATGCGGAATTGTTGGAGAAAGGGAATAAGATAACCTTAATAGGAGATGCAGCCCACCCCATGAGTCCGTTTAAAGGGCAGGGGGCGAATCAGGCATTGCTCGATGCAATTACACTTGCACGCGGAATTGCACGTGCATGCACACCATCATCCGGATGGAGAGAAGCCGGAATAAGAAAAAGTGTATTAGCCGAATTTGAATTTGAAATGTTAGCCCGCAGTGCTGTAAAAGTAAAAGACTCTGCCACGGCCGCACAGTTCTTACATTCAGAGATTGTGCTACAGGAAGGTAATGCGCCACGAGGGCGCTGTATAAAGAAAAAAGATTAAACAATGTAAGGGCAGCTTTATTTATACCGGAAAAAATCAATATTACCAATTTCTGAAATTATCATTTGTGAATTAAAGCCGATATTGTTTTCCATTTTTTAAGAATTACGGATATTTTGCGAAAGATAAAATTTTCTGTGAAACGGAGAGGCGAACTACTACAAAATTCGCAATTGCGAGAAACGGCTTTTAGTGGCAATTCTTATTCTTTATTCATAGAACTCTTTTGGGTATTCCACCATCCCATTACTATTTTTTAGAGCGTCTTCCGTTAGTTCTATCAGCATACAGTTTTCGTCTGGAACATCAAATGGTAATTTTATCCCATATTTTTTCGTCATTTTGTAACCAAACTTTGGATAATATTTTTCATGCCCTAATAAAATTACAGAACCATACTGTAATTCCTTTTCCGTGATAATCTTTCAAAACAGCAATTGGCGCCAATTTGATTAGTTCGCTGAAATTATATTTTATACTATTAATCGGAATATCTTCAAAAGGGCTTATTTATAATGTCCAAAATAGTCTTTTTTCTTCGCTTTTGCGATAGGGAAAGAACTTGTTTATCTTCGACGAATCCTATCAAAATATTCTTTTTATTAACCGATAAGAATCAATGCTAAATCGGTTGTAACAGAAAAATGGAATTTTGATATTTTCTTATATTCACAATATTCTTGTCTATTAAAAGTATGATAGATTTTAGATCAAGTAAACATTCTTTTGTCGCGAACTCATGCTTCTGGTAATAACCGAAAAGATAAATATTTTAACGAACGTTAGGTAACGAATTTTTTTTTGCTTATATTTGCACCATGAGACCACAGAAAATTTTAGATACCTATATGATTGCCGGACTTACCAAAGTTTTTAGAGATAAAGGCTATGAGGGAACGAGTTTAAATGATTTGGCAGAAGTAACCGGATTAAAAAAAGCAAGTCTATATCATCGATTTCCAAATGGAAAACAAGAGATGGCAGAATCTGTATTGAACAATATAGATCAGTGGGTAGATGATAATATTTTCTTTTCTCTATTGGACAAAAATAAATCAACAAAATTGAGATTAGATGATGCGCTAAAAAATATCGAAATTCTTTATGATAGTGGAAAAGAAACGTGTGTTCTAAGAGCTTTTTCTATGAATAGCGGATTATCGTTATTTGAGCAACAGGTAAAATCGGGTATGAATAAATGGATTAACGCTTTTAACGCATTAGGCATTG
>Ga0247806_10000524_pt1 | contig 23760 bp, 27 predicted proteins | sample UWRJL059202B1_FD_179935 | JGI IMG/M metagenome (GOLD analysis project Ga0247806, IMG submission 179935) | Plant litter microbial communities from Arlington Agricultural Research Station in Wisconsin, United States - UWRJ-L059-202B-1 | ecosystem: Environmental > Terrestrial > Plant litter >... | reverse complement strand
TTTGAGGTTTTTTTATACATTTGAAATAAAAAATGGAACCAATTAGATGCGGCTGGTGTACTACCAGTGATTTATATAAAAAATACCACGACGAAGAATGGGGCGTTCCTGTTTATGACGATCCTACTCTATTCGAATTTTTAATTTTGGAAACTTTTCAGGCCGGCTTAAGTTGGATCACTATTTTAAATAAAAGAGAAAATTTTAGAAATGCTTTTGATCATTTTGACTACAAAAAAATAGCCAATTATTCTGAAGATAAAATTGATGAATTATTACAAAACACAGGAATAATCCGCAATAAATTAAAAATAAAAGCAGCCGTTTCAAACGCTCAGGCTTTCATAAAAGTTCAGGAAGAATTTGGAACTTTCTCTGATTATATATGGAAATTCACAAATGGAAAACCCATAATAAATCATCCAAAGACTTCAAAAGATGCTCCGGCCACTACTCCACTTTCTGACGAAATCAGTAAAGATTTAAAAAAAAGAGGTTTTAAATTTGTTGGTTCAACCGTCATCTATGCACACATGCAAGCCACCGGAATGGTCAATGATCACTCGGAAGATTGCTGGAAAAGAGCTAAGTAAATAGCCTCAGTTTTCAGTTCTCAGAAACAACATGAAACCTGAAACTTGAAACTTTTTCAAACAACCAAACAAAATTTTATTACATTTGCTTCACACTTTAGGGGTGTCTGCTAAATAAGCAGGCTGAGATTTTACCCTCTGAACCTGATCTAGTTCATACTAGCGTAGGGAAAAGTAAGATGACTTCTGCGCGCATTTTTATGCGTTTTTGTAGCCATTCCTAAAGTATAACTATACTAATTCAAGAAGGAATGGAACTAAAAATCAACCAACAAATCAAAAAGTTCAATGCTGAATCGCTAAGCGTTCAATCATTGCTCGATCTCGAAATTCCAAACAAACAAAACGGAATTGCCGTTGCTATTAACAACACCGTTGTTCCAAGAATCAATTGGAACAAACATCTCGTACAAGAAACTGACGAAATTCTGATTATTTCTGCTACTCAGGGAGGATAGTCCCGATAGCTATCGGAATAAATTCCAAAAAATAAATTCCAAATTCCAAATGGAGACGCACTGCTGTGCGCCTTGACCAAACCATCTTTCATTTTACATCTAACATTCAACACAATCAAGATCAACGTGAAACTTGAAACTTGAAACTTGAAACTTGAAACAAAAAAACTATGACAACAGAAGAACAAATTTCCAGAACACCTTTTCCGAATTCGAAAAAAATTTACATTAATGGCGAAATTCATCCCATAAAGGTGGCAATGCGCGAAGTTATTTTAAGTGATACCAAACTTTCAAATGGCGGAATTGAGAAAAATCCACCTGTAACTATTTACGATACTTCAGGTGCTTACACAGATCCAAACATTGAAATCGACATTCGAAAAGGATTGCCACGCTTACGCGAAAGCTGGATTCTCGATCGAAATGATGTTGAAATTCTAAATGAAATAACTTCTGATTACGGTCAAACCCGTTTGAAAGATGAAAGCTTAAATCACCTTCGATTTGAATATTTACATCAGCCAAAACGTGCTAAAAAAGGGGCAAACGTAACGCAATTGTATTACGCCAAACAAGGAATCATAACTCCTGAAATGGAATATATTGCGATTCGCGAAAACCAGCGCATTGAACTTTTAAATGAACAAACCAAAGCAATGCAATGTCAGCATGCCGGTCATAGCTTTGGAGCAAACACACCAAAAAGCAAAATTACTCCTGAATTTGTTAGATCTGAAGTTGCATGCGGAAGAGCCATTATTCCAAACAACATTAATCATCCTGAAAGCGAACCAATGATTGTTGGCCGTAATTTTTTGGTTAAAATAAACGCGAATATTGGTAACAGCGCTGTGACTTCGAGCATTGAAGAAGAAGTTGAAAAAGCCGTTTGGGCTTGCCGTTGGGGAGCCGACACCATTATGGATTTGTCAACGGGAAAAAATATTCATGAAACCAGAGAATGGATTATTCGTAATTCACCGGTTCCAATTGGTACCGTTCCAATCTATCAGGCTTTGGAGAAAGTAAAAGGAATTGCCGAAGATTTAACCTGGGAAGTTTTCCGTGATACTTTAATCGAACAGGCCGAGCAAGGCGTTTCATACTTCACAATTCACGCCGGAGTTTTGCTTCGCTACATTCATTTAACGGCTGATCGTGTTACCGGAATTGTTTCGCGTGGCGGATCGATTATGGCAAAATGGTGTTTGTTTCATCATAAAGAAAACTTCTTATATACTCATTTTGAGGAAATCTGCGAAATCATGAAACAATATGATGTCGCCTTTTCTTTAGGAGATGGCTTACGTCCGGGTTCGATTGCTGATGCCAATGATGCCGCGCAATTCGCCGAATTAGAAACGCTTGGAGAATTAACCAAAATCGCGTGGAAACATGATGTTCAGGTTTTCATTGAAGGTCCGGGTCACGTTCCAATGCACATGATTAAAGAAAACATGGACAAGCAATTGGAACATTGCAACGAAGCGCCTTTTTATACTCTTGGACCATTGACAACTGATATTGCTCCGGGTTATGATCATATTACATCTGCCATTGGTGCGGCCATGATTGGCTGGTACGGCTGTGCGATGTTGTGTTATGTAACACCAAAAGAACATCTTGGTTTACCGAATAAAAAAGATGTAAAAGATGGTGTAATCACCTATAAAATTTCGGCTCATGCTGCGGATTTGGCCAAAGGTCATCCAGGGGCACAATATCGAGACAATGCTTTAAGTAAAGCCCGTTTCGAATTCCGTTGGGAAGATCAATTCAACTTATCGCTTGATCCGGATACTGCCAGAGAATTTCATGATGAAACACTTCCAGCTGATGGTGCAAAAGTGGCTCATTTTTGTTCTATGTGCGGCCCGAAATTCTGTTCTATGAAAATATCCCAGGAAATTAGAGATGTTGCTGCTGCAGAAAAAGGAATGCAAGAGAAGTCAGAAGAGTTTATTGAACAGGGGAAGGAAATTTATATTTAGTAGAAAATAGAGTCAAGAATCAAGAGAAAAGATATGATTGTGATTACTAATCCTTCTGCAATTTCTGGCGAAATTGGCATTATTGATTCTTTATTTGAGGAAGGATTGTCTTTGCTTCATATTCGGAAACCTGATTTTCGTGAGTTGGAAATGGCGCAGTTTATTCATCATATAAAATTGGAGTATAGAAATCGACTCGTCCTTCATAATCATCATGGACTAGCGGGGGATTTTGGAATTAACAGAATTCATTTTTCTGAAAAAGACAGAAGGTATAGTGAAGAATCTCCTGTATGGTTTTCAAAGCATTGTAAGTTTAAATCGACAGCAACACATTCTATAGAAGATTTTAATTCATTGGAAAATGATTTTGATTATGCTTTTCTAAGTCCGGTTTTTAAAAGCATTTCTAAAGAAGAATATTACCCTGAAAAAGATCTTTTTGAAGCTTTAAAATCAAGAACAAATAAAAAAACTAAAGTGATCGCTTTAGGCGGAATTGATCTTGAAAATATTGAAAAAACTCTTGAAAATGGTTTTGATAATGTTGCCCTTTTAGGAAGCATCTGGAACAGCGAAAATCCATTAAAACAATTTAAATTATGTCAGAAAATCGTCCTTTTGTACTTAGCATAGCTGGTTTTGATCCTACGGGAGGCGCCGGTGTTTTAGCAGATATCAAAACATTTGAACAGCATCAGGTAACAGGATTTGCCATTATAACTGCGAATACAATTCAGACAGAAAATGCCTTTTTTGATATTCAATGGATTGATCTGAGTTTTGTAATTCGTTCTATTGAAGCCGTCTTTGAAAAATATCAAATCAGTGCCATAAAAATTGGAATTGTTCCCAATCTGCATTATCTAAGCCAAGTTGTTTCAACTTTTAAACAATTATCTCCTTCTACTCAAATTGTCTGGGATCCGGTTTTAAAATCCACAACAAAATTCGAGTTTTTGAAGGTTGAAGATGATTCAGATCTTAAAAAGATTCTTTCAAAAATTGATTTGATTACGCCTAATTACAACGAAATTGAAATTTTATTTCCCGGTTTTGTCTCAAACAAACTTTGGCTCCAAAATGAAATTCCAAACAACATTTTATTAAAAGGAGGACATAACGAATCGGAAATTGGTACAGATTGCCTGTTCTTAAAAAATGAAATTATCGAATTAGCCCCTTCAGAAAAAAAATGCTTTGAAAAACATGGTTCCGGCTGTGTTTTATCAGCAGCAATCGCCGCAAATCTGGCATTAGACCAAACTTTGAAAGAAGCTTGTAAAAATGCAAAAACTTACATCGAAAAATACCTGAGTTCAACATCAACATTAATCGGCCATCATTATGTACAATAAACTGCAATACATATCGCAAGGGAAATCAATTGAAGAACAATTGTATAATATTCATCGGGCGCTCGACGCAGGTTGTGATTGGGTTCAAATGCGTTTTAAGAATCAAACGGCCAAAGATACTTTTGCTTTAGCGGAAGCAGTAAAATTTTTATGCGAAGAATATCTCGCCACTTTTATTGTAAATGATAATTTGCATCTCGCAAAGCAAATTGCCGCAGATGGCGTGCATTTAGGTTTAACCGACATGAATATTGCAGAAGCAAGAGCCATTTTAGGAAATACCAAAATTATTGGAGGAACAGCCAACACCTTTGAAGATATTGAAAATCATGTAAAAAATGGTTGTGATTATATCGGCTTAGGACCTTTCCGCTTCACCGATACAAAAGAAAAACTAAGTCCAATTTTAGGTTTGTCTGGCTACCATACTATTCTTCAAAAAATGAAAAACGGGAAAATAGAAACTCCTGTTTACGCCATTGGCGGTATCACATTAAACGATATAAGTCCGTTAATGGAAACCGGAATTCACGGAATAGCGGTTTCTGGAATGATTACAAAAAGTGATCAAAAAGAAAAATTAATTCAACAACTCAACGAAAAATTATATGCAAATGTCAATGTTTAATATTGGTGATCAAAGCTTTAAATCCCGTTTGTTTTTGGGAACAGGGAAATTTGGTTCTAATATTCAGATGGAAGAAGCAATTCTGGCATCAGAAAGTGAATTGGTAACAGTGGCCTTAAAACGTATCGATCTTGAAACGGATACAGATGCTGTTTTGTCACATTTAAAACATCCAAAAATAAATTTGCTACCTAATACCTCAGGAGCGAGAAATGCTAAAGAAGCTGTTTTTGCAGCTCAATTAGCAAGAGAAGCTCTTGAAACCAATTGGGTAAAACTCGAAATTCATCCGGATCCAAAATATTTAATGCCGGACCCAATTGAGACTTTAAGAGCAACAGAGGAATTAGCAAAACTTGGTTTTTTTGTATTGCCCTACATTCATGCTGATCCTGTTTTGTGCAAGCATTTAGAAAGTGCAGGAACAACGGCGGTAATGCCTTTAGGTTCTCCAATTGGAAGTAATAAAGGACTAAAGACTATTGATTTTTTGGAGATAATTATCGAACAAAGTAATGTTCCCGTAATTGTAGATGCCGGAATCGGCTCTCCATCTGACGCTGCAAAAGCAATGGAAATTGGTGCTGATGCTGTTTTGGTCAATACTGCAATTGCGGTAGCAGGAAATCCAAAATTAATGGCTGAAGCTTTCAGAGAAGCCGTTATTGCAGGAAGAAAAGCTTTTGAAGCTAAAATTGGGAATCAACAAAATTATGCTGTTGCTTCCAGTCCTTTGACGTCATTTCTTTACGAATAAATTTAACCGCAAAGTTCGCAAGGTTTTAAGCAGGGTTCTTAAAGCTTTGCGAACTTTTTCATCAAAAACAAAAAACACGAAGCTTTGCGAACTTTGCGTAATCTTTAGCGCACTTTGCGGTTAAAAAACACAATCCAAATGAAAACATTTAAAGCAATATTTGAGCAATATAATTGGGATAATATTCAATCTAAAATATATCAGACAACTTCTCAGGATGTCGAAAGCGCGTTGGCAAAAACAAAACACAATCTCGATGACTTTTTAGTTTTGATTTCTCCTGTTGCCCAAAATTACTTAGAGCAAATGGCACAGCAATGTCATGAACTCACCAAAAAACGTTTCGGAAAAACGATTCAAATGTACGCGCCCTTATATTTAAGCAACGAATGCCAGAACATCTGTACCTATTGCGGTTTCAGTTTAGATAATAAAATCAAACGAAAAACACTTACAGATGCGGAGATTAAACTCGAAGTTGAAGCATTAAAAAATGTTGGTTTTGACCATGTTTTACTTGTTACGGGCGAAGCAAATTACTCCGTAAATATTAATTATTTCCTGAATGCAATTGCTTTAATAAAAGAACAGTTTTCAATTATTTCTGTGGAAGTGCAGCCACTTTCTACGGAGGAATACGAACGTTTACACGAAGCTGGCGTTTACTCGGTTTTAGTTTATCAGGAAACCTACCATCAGGAAGTTTACAAAAAGTACCACACGAAAGGCAAAAAATCGAATTTCGATTACAGGCTGGAAACTCCTGACCGAATTGGAACAGCCGGAATTCACAAAATTGGTTTAGGGGTTTTATTAGGTTTGGAAGATTGGCGAACGGATAGTTTTTTCAACGCCTTACACTTAGATTATCTTCAAAAGAAATATTGGCAAACGAAATACTCCGTTTCCTTTCCAAGATTACGTCCGGCTGAAGGCATTATCGAACCTAATTTTATTATGGATGATAAAGATTTGACACAACTTATTTGCGCTTATCGTTTATGGAATGAAGATCTGGAAATTTCCATTTCTACTCGTGAAAACGAAAAATTCAGAAACAACATTATTCCGATTGGCGTAACTAGTATGAGTGCCGGCTCCAAAACCAATCCGGGTGGTTACGTTGTTGATCCACAATCGTTGGAACAATTTGAAATCAGCGACGAACGCTCTGCAGAAGAAATAGCACAAATCATAAAAGGTTCAGGTTATGAACCCGTTTGGAAAGATTGGGACAGAACATTTAGTCAAAAGTCTTAAAGTCGAAAGTCATAAAGTCTATCAACTTTTGACGTATACCTTTTGACTTTCGAATTTACTACTTTCAAACTTTAAGACTAAAAAAAATGAGTATCATACAAGAATTTCTACGTTACAATAGACAAACAATATTACCTGAAATTGGAGATGAAGGCCAGGAAAAACTAAAAAAAGCACGTGTTTTAGTAATTGGTGCGGGCGGTTTAGGATGTCCGGTTTTACAATATATTTCAACTGCCGGAGTTGGTTTTATCGCAATTATGGATTTTGATACGATTGAAATTCACAATCTGCATCGACAGATTTTATATACCGAAAATGAAATTGGAAAACAAAAAGCTCTTGTGGCAAAAGAAGTTGTTTCGAAACTAAATCCACTAATTAAAGTAATTGCAATTTCAGAAAAACTCAACTTAGAAAATGCTTCAAAAATATTTCAACAATATGATATTGTTGTTGATGGTTCCGATAATTTTGCAACCCGTTATTTAGTGAATGATACTTGTGTTGCATTCAACAAACCTTTAATTTACGGTAGTATTTTAAAATTTGAAGGTCAGCTGGCCGTTTTTAATCATAATGGAAGTAAAAATCTACGTGATTTATTTCCCGAAATGCCAGATCCGAAAGATGTTCCCAACTGTAATTTAAATGGCGTTTTAGGAACTTTACCGGGAATTATCGGCACCATGATGGCGCATGAAACGCTAAAAGTAATTTTAGATTTACCAACTTTACAAAATGAATTAGTGATTTTTAATACCTTAAACTGGAACTTTACAAAATTGAATTTCTAGAAAACAATTTCATCTCCAACTTTAATTAATCCATTATTTAAACCCACAATATTAGTTCCAAAATACACTAAATTATCTACTTTTCGATATTTGCTTAACGTCTTCAAGGGCTCTTTTTTTATAATAGCTTTTTGCGGATCATTGTTGACCATAATACATCTTCCGCAAGGTTTAATGTTTTTGAATTCAACTTCTCCAATTTTAAAAGTATCAAAATCATCTTCTTCATGAGCATTCTGGCTGCTTATAACAATATTAGGGCGAAATCTTAAAACTGTAATTTTATTTTCTAATTTTTCATTTAATACATCCATGCTTTCTGTACCAACCAACAAATACGGATACCCATCTGCCAGACTAACATTGAAGGTTTCTTTAAGTTTTGAGCTTTGGTGTTTGCGATCTCCTGCTTTTATAATTTTAACTAGTTTACATGGAAATCCCAAACGATCACTAAACCATTTTGAGCTCAATTGATTTACTTCAACAACCTCGCTCCTATCTTCCCATACATTTGCATCTATTGGCTGATTTATATGTTCATCTATTGAAAATTCATGCTTGTGGCCTTCAAAAGTAATACTGATTTTTCCATCTGAAATTTGAGGATAAAACTGACTCAAAATTGGATATTCTCTCTGCGTTATATGTACATTTTCAGCATTAATTAACATCCATCTTCGGTCGTTTTCAAAACCCATTTCTTCAGCAAAAGCTTGCTGACAGCTAATTGCAGCAAGACTTTTTACTGGATAAATATAAATTTCTTTTACAGTGTAAATTGCACTCATTATTTCTGATTTTCTAAAATAAACATAAATTCTTCACGATTAATTTCGCGACTGCCTAAACTTTCTAAATGCGGATTATAAACCTGACAATCTAAAAGTTTATAATTTTCTTCTTTTAAATAATTTACCAAGGCAATAAAAGCCACTTTTGAAGCATTTGATACTTTTGAAAACATACTTTCTCCACAAAAAACATGTCCTAAATCTATTCCGTACAAACCGCCAACTAAAGCCTCATCCTGCCAAACCTCAACGGATTTTGCAATTCCCTGATCATGTAAGACACAATAAGCATCGATCATTTCGTTTGAAATCCAGGTTCCGTCCTGACCTTCACGTTTTATTTTTTGGCAATTTGAAATTACTTCCTTAAAATTCCTATTGAAAGTTACTTTAAACTGCTTTCTATTCAAAATATTACGCATACTTTTTGACACGATTAATTCATCTGGAAACAAAACCATTCTGGGATCCGGGGACCACCACAAAACTGGTTCTCCTTCATTAAACCACGGAAAAACACCGCTTTTGTAGGCCAATTGCAATCGCTCCGGACTTAGGTCGCCGCCAATGGCCAGGATCCCATCTTCATCGGCTTCTGAAACGGGTGGAAAAAATAAATCTTTGATTACGTAATACATGGTTTAATAAAATACAAAATGAGGAAATTCCAAATTCAAAATGCGAATAAAGCAAAATTCCAAACTCCAATTATACATTTTCATGAATTGGAATTTGGAATTTAATTTTTGGAATTTAAACTTTTTAGAAAGGCAAATCGTCCGGTTCGTCTTCGTTTAAATTTGTAGCCGGAGCAAAAGTTTCTGCAGCAGGCATTGGCGCACTTTGTCCAGGACCTTCTGGTGCTACTCTTTCGATTCTCCAACCTTGAATACTATTGAAATATCTCGTCTCTCCTTGTGGATTAACCCATTCTCTTCCTCTTAAATTGATAGAAACTTTTACTGCCTCTCCTTGCTTATAGCTACTCAATAAATCGCATTTATCTTGTGTAAATTCGATTAATATGTGTTGTGGATATTGCTCATCAGTAGTAACAACTAATTCTCTTTTTTTAAATGAGGCACTAACTTGTTGCTCCGGGTTAACCACTTTTACTTTTCCTGTAACTTCCATCTTCGTCTATATTAATTATTGTTTCTTTTCTTATTTCTTTGCTAAAAGCACTTTCCAAGCCGATGTAACATCTTCTTTATCAAGGTATTTTTTAGCTTCTAAATGTATTTTTTCCTGATCATCAGAACTTAAAACTCCTTTCACAGAAAAATTTTCTTTCACAAATATACTAACTTCTTCCGTTGTAGGCAAGGCTTCAATATTTCCTAATTTCCCCAAATCGTTTCCATCAAACACGGGGCTTTCCTTTACAAAATTAGGAATCACGTCTACACCAACCCCTAAAGTGGTAAGTGGTTTTTGTACTTCAAAAAGTCCCTGATTCGATCTTGAGTACCAATTATTTCCCAATCTCGAAACCAAGTCAATTTTATGCTGATCGATCGCTCCGTTTTCGTCTAAGACCGATTCATGAATGTGGATTTTTACCACTTCACAAAGTATCAGATTTCCTGCTCCTCCTTCGGTTCCCAACGGAATAATCTGTGTGACTTTGCATTCAAATTGCACCGGCGATTCTTTTACACGATACGGTTTCACTAAATCGGAAGGAATTTGCGTTAATCCTGCTTTTATAAATTCGTTTACACCTTCTGCATATTCTGTACTTGCTAACGAAGTTTGCTGTACCAAATCGTAATTTACGACATTAATTACTACTTCGCCCGTGGCTTCAACGTTAATTAAAGTATGTTTTACAGTATTATCGCGAACACGCCTGGCCGGTGAAAAAATCAAAATTGGAGGATTGGCACTAAACACATTAAAGAAACTAAAAGGAGATAAATTCGGAATTCCTTTTGCGCTAATTGTACTGGCAAATGCAATAGGTCTTGGTCCAATTGCACTTTGCAAATAACCCTGTAATTTTGCTGTTGAAATTTCTTTTGGACTAATGCTAATCATAATTATTCTTTTAAACCAAAGCTCTTTTTGGTTATTACAAAAGTATAGAAATCGTTTCTGCCAAAGAAATAGTTTTGCCCTTAAAAACAAAAAATCTTTAGAGGCCTTTAAAATATTAAATGTGTAAATTTCGTTATATTTATACCTCAAAAATAAATTTATGTCTTTTTCTGAAAGAAGAAATACAACCCGCTGGATCATCATTTTCATCTCCTTTTCAATCATTTCCCTGATTCTCTGGAATACTTATACCTTTTTCCAAATTTTCAAAAATGAAGAAAGAATAAAAATGAAACTTTTGGCGAATGCCCAAATTGCTCTTATTAATGCAGATGAAAATACAGATCTTGAACTTCCGCTTCAAATTTCGAGCAACAATACTTCGATTCCGGTGATTTTAACAATGTATGATAAGATTCTAACCACGAGAAATGTTCCAGAAGAAATATTAAGCGACGAAAAAAAATCAATGCAGTTTTTGAGGAATTTAAAAAGTGAAAATGAACCTATTATCTTTGAATATTCGCCAGGAAAGTATCAAAAGTTATATTACGGAAATTCGGCTTTACTAAATAAACTTAAATATTATCCTATCGCTTTATTATTAATTTTCTTTTTGTTTGGCGCTTTGATCTATAATTTTTATAAGAGTACCAAAATGGCGACCCAAAACAAACTCTGGGCAGGAATGGCAAAAGAAACTGCGCATCAGATTGGCACGCCTTTATCATCATTAATTGGGTGGGTCGAAATTTTAAAAACCGAAGAAATCGACCAATCCATAACTTTTGAAATTCAAAAAGATATTGAACGTTTGCAGACGATTACAGATCGTTTTTCTAAAATTGGTTCTGTACCTGTTGTAGAACTTCATGATATTGTCGAAGAAACTTTAAATTCGTACGAATATCTACAATCGCGTTTTTCGAAACAAGTGGAGTTTTCATATAACGCGCCAAACGAACCTATTATGGTAATGATAAATCCAACTTTGCACAGCTGGACAATAGAAAATTTGGTTAAAAATGCTATCGATGCAATGAAAGGGAAAGGAACTTTAAACCTTCAAATTGAGCAGGACGCGCATCATGTAAAAATAAACGTAAAAGATTCCGGCACTGGAATTCAGAAAAAACAATTCAAAACGATATTCGAACCCGGTTTTACCACTAAAAAACGAGGTTGGGGATTGGGACTTTCTTTAACCAAAAGAATTGTAGTAGAATATCACGGCGGCAAAATAAAAGTCTTACATTCGGAAATAGGAAAGGGAACTACTTTTCAGGTTCAGTTAAATAAAAAAGTGCAGTGAAAATTCTTTTCTACTACACTTTTTTATTTATTCTTTATAAACTTGGTGATTTTTTTGTCAGGCTTAGCGGAGTCGAAGCCTCTTTGTGTAACTAGAATTGGGTTTCGACTTCACTCAGACTGACATGAACTTTATTCAGTCCAATATCGTTCAAAAACAATTATCAGTAAATATTACAAATTAGCCTGAATATTTCTGGCCAAAGCCTCAAATTCTTCTTTTGAAAGTGCTACTTTGTTGTGAAAACGCATTTCATCCATTTCGTTTAACGGAATCAAATGAACATGTGCGTGAGGAACTTCTAAACCAACAACTGCCATTCCTACTCTTTTGCAGGGAACGGTTTTTTCTAAAGCAATCGCAATTTTTTTAGAGAACTTCATTAATCCCAAATACAATTCATCTTCCATATCAAAAATCTTGTTGATTTCTTGTTTTGGAATACAAAGCGTGTGTCCTTTTGCATTTGGATTTACATCTAAAAAAGCCAGATAATTTTCGTCTTCGGCAATTTTATAAGCTGGAATTTCTCCGTTTACTATTTTGGTAAATATGCTCATTGTTTATTGTTTAATCGTTTGTTTGTTTATTCAATTAACCGATTGAACGATCAACAGTTTAAACATAAATAACTAGTCTCTTGAAATTTCAAGAATTTCAAATTTCAAAACGCCGTTTGGCACTGTAATTTCGGCTACTTCACCAACAGATTTTCCTAATAAACCTTTACCGATAGGAGATGTTACCGAAATTTTTCCGGTCTTTAAATCAGCTTCACTTTCAGCAACAAGTGTATATTTCATTTCCATTCCGTTGCCTTGGTTTTTAATTTTAACATTAGAAAGTACCAGTGCTTTTGAAACATCAAGTTGTGATTCGTCTATTAATCTTGCATTAGAATATACTTCTTCTAATTTAGAAATTCTCATTTCCAATAAACCCTGCGCTTCTTTAGCGGCATCATATTCTGCGTTCTCAGATAAATCACCTTTGTCTCTTGCCTCTGCTATGTCTTGAGATGCTTTTGGACGCATAACACTTTTCAGGTGCTCCAATTCATCTTTTAACTTTTTTAATCCTTCTGCTGTATAATAAGATACTTTACTCATAACTTCATCGTTTATATAAATACAAAAAATCCCATCGGGACGGGATTTTGTATTACAAATATACTATTATTTTTTATAGTACATAATTATATGTTAATCATATAGATTTCAAATCTAAATAAATTAATTTTGTTTCACTAATACTTTCTTAAATAATGAAAAAAATCTGGCTCTTTATCGCATTAACTTCTGTGTTGTTATCTTGTAGCGAAAATAATAGAAGCAATAACAATCCTAATATTCCCAATTATTCGGTTAATGCTTATTTAAATACCAGTTTGCCATCATATAATAATCTTTTATATGTTAGTAGTCCAGTATATGTTGCGAGCTATGGAGCAAAAGGTATTATTGTGATGAAAACTGGCGAAGGAACTTTTACAGCTTTTGATGCTGCATGCCCTAATCAAAAGTTAACAGAATGCAACGCCATGACAATTGAAGGTATTTATGCGGTTTGTTCCTGCGACAAAACTTCTTACAATTTATTTACAGGACTGGGCGGGCAGGAATATCCTATGAAACAATATCGAGCTGAATTATCCGGAACATCTGTTCACGTTTATAACTAATAAAAAAGCCTGAAAGTTAAAATTTCAGGCTTTTTTATTTTTTTTTAGAATTTCAAAGTCAGTCCAACTAAGAAATTAGTTCCTGCCTGTGGATAATAACCCACACCTTCAACAGTTGTAACTGCTGGAGGATTAGAATAATCATCATCGAAGGTGTAGAAAAACCCATTGCTTTCGTACTTTAAATTAAAAATATTATTGACCAACGCCGATATCATTATTGATTTAAAGATTGACTTTGGTTTGATCTCGTAAGAAACATTCAAATCATTTACAAAATAGCTGTCCAGTTTTGAAAGTTCCGAATCTATATTTCCCATAAATTGCTCTCCAACAAATTTAGATAATAACGATAATTGGAAATCTTTAATTGGCATAAAAGTCAAGCGATTTCCTGCTATAATTTCTGGTGAAAAAGCTATATTAGTTTCTCCTAAATTTGTCAAAACGCCATCTCTTGTAAAATAAAAATCCTTGTTTTTGTTTTGACTAAAAGTAATATTAGGTTGTAAAAACCATTTTTCAGAAAGCTTAAGCGTTGCATCTATTTCAATACCGGCTCTGTAACTATCACCACTATTTGCACGCAAGGATGCTCCTACATCATTTAATTCACCTGTTAATACCAACTGGTCTTTATAACCCATAAAATAGAAATTGGTATTCAGCTGAAAGTTATCCGAATTGAATCTCCAGCCTAGTTCGAAATCATTTAATTTTTCTGGTTTTACATTTCCTCCTTCATAATCGGTTCTGTTTGGTTCACGATTGGCTCTGGCATAAGAAAAATAAAGTGTGTTTTTTTGATTGATTTCAAAATTTAAACCCGCTTTTGGATTAAAAAAATTAAAGGTATCATCTACCAAACCGGTTTCAAGACTATTGGCTTTATAAGTGACATTTCGATATTGCAAATCTCCATAAAAACTTATTTTTTTGGTTAGCTGATAAATTGCTTTTGCGAAAATATTTCCATCAGTTTTTGTTGAAAAATTGTCGTAGTAATGATCTCCCAATTCTGATTGTGACTCATATCGTGCCCAGATTATCTTACCAAAATGATCGCCTTCGTATTTATTCCAGCCTCCACCAACGATAACATCTAATTTCTCCTCTTTATATTTTACAGAAAAGGTAGTTCCGTAAAAATCATTATCTAACCACTTTTGACGGACTAAATCAGTAGAATTAATCTGATTACCATCAACGGTTATTGGCGTGAATCCTAAAAAATCAAATGTTGTCTCATTACTAAATGATACATTTTGAAAATACCAATCATCTGCATATTCTTCATAATAACCTTTTCCCTTTGTGTAATGAAAAGCTAAATTAGTACTCCACTTATCCGAAAATGATTCACTCCAATGTAATTGATAATGATCCTGTTGGTAATTATCCGTTTGATTATCATAAAAACCTTCCGGATTTCCTGCATCATCATATTTTTGACCTATCGAATTAAAAGTCCTGTCGGTTTTTAAAGTTTCACCATCAATTCCGTTCCAGGATTGGTATGTTTTTTCGGTTCCACCAAAAACCAATGCTTTAATTAAAGTTGTTTTGCCGACATAAGTTCCTTGTAAAAAATACGATTTTAAATCAGAACTGGCTCTGTCGATATATCCGTCAGATTTAATTGTAGATAAGCGTCCTGCCAATTCAAAATGATTGTTTAATAAACCTGTACTAAATTTAACTGTGTTTTTATTCGAATTAAAACTTCCATAGGAGCTTGAGATTTCACCATTTGCTTTTGTAGCATAATTATCTGTAAGCATATTCAAGCTCGCACCAAAAGCACCTGAACCATTTGTTGATGTTCCAACACCGCGCTGCAATTGCAGACTTTCTACCGAAGAAGCAAAATCAGGCATATTTACCCAAAAAGTTCCCTGACTTTCGGAATCATTGTACGGAATCCCGTTTATGGTAACATTTACCCTCGTAGCGTCGCTTCCACGTACACGAATTCCTGTGTAGCCCATCCCGTTTCCGGCATCAGAAGTCGTTACTACTGATGGCAGATAATTCATAAGAATTGGAATATCCTGACCCAAATTTCTGGTTTTAATATCTTTTTTATCTAAATTACTAAATGTAACCGGCGTCTTTGCAGTAACACGAACGGCAGAAACCAAAACATCGTCAAGCTGATTGACTTTTGTAGAATCCTGCTCTTGTGAAATAGAAGAAAGAGAATAGAGTAGAGAAAACAGAAGAAATAAAATGGATTTTGTTCTCAATTTAAAAAACTTAGAACCTTTGTAACTTAGCACCTCAGTACCTTTAAAAAATGTTTTCATCCGTAAAAAATTACGAATAAAAGGGGGAATTATTCTTTTTGTTAAATTAATAAATGTGTTTCCACGACAAAATAGTGCGTACGCTAAAATTGTCGTTTATTTCCCTTAGCGACATTACTCGCTCAGGTTCGTTGGGTATGATCTCAGCTCGTTATTTAGAGCACCCCTTTGAGACAGTGCAAATGTAGTGTTAAAAAACAAATTCCAAAAATTAAATTCCAAATTGTATTTGAAATCTAACAAGGCGAGCTTTTGAATTTGAGAATTTTTAAAATTTAATTTTAATCTAAATCAGGTTTTCTACGTGATTGTTTAATTTCAGAAATATTCTTTTTATCCTTAATTCGTTTTTTAATTACAGATTTTGGAATCTTAGTTGCTTTACGAACTTTCGGAACAAACAATCCTTTTTTAATTATTTCAAAAAAACGCTTAACAACAATTTCTTTGTTTTTTAGCTGACTTCGATCTTCATCACAGTTTAAAATCAGAATATTTTCAGTTGTCAATCTGGCAGCGATATTGGTTTGCAAAAGCAATTTTTCTTCTTCAGATAAAGCCTGAGAGGAATTTAAATCAAAAGTTAAAACTACTTTTGAAGAAACTTTGTTTACATTTTGCCCTCCCGCACCACTGCTTCGAACGGCTTTAAAGCTTAACTCTGATATAATTTTTTCTGAATCCATTATTGTGGCTGATGTGCTGGTTTTAATAAATCATTTACCGTTTTTACAGGATTAAAAGTAATCAACGGAGCGGCAACAAAAATAGTGAGCCAACTGGCCATTGCGCCATTCCATAAGCCTGGTAATTCGTAACTTTTAACTGTTTTTCCTTCAATACTTTTTTCTACAATAAATCCTGTTTTAGGATCTGTAAATTTTGTTAAATCAAACTTTTCATTTTTATAATTTTTGATTCCGCAAACCAAATCAACCGGGTTAAAATGGGTCGCTTCCGCTAAAATCTGAACCTGTTTTTTGTTACTTAAATCTATCTGAGATGTTTCTACGATTTGAAGAGAAACTATCCCTTTTTCGTTTATTACCCAAAAAGGTCCGCCTCCGGGTTCGCCTTCATTTCTAACCATTCCGCAAACACGAATTGGACGATCCAGCAGTTCCTTAATTTTAATGACTTTATTCTCAAACGTAAATTTATTAAAATCACTTGTCAAATTAATATTCAAATGCTGTTTTAAAAATTCAAAAATTTCAACAAAATCGTTTTCTGTTATTTCCTTTCTTTCAATCGCTTTTAAGTAACTAAAAACTCGCTGCTGAATTTCAATTAAAATTCCCGCAAGCGCTTTTTTGTATAACGTAATCAGATCAATATGATTTTGAATTACATTGTCGATATTCTTAATAAAAACAATATCAGCATCGAGTTCGTTCAGGTTTTCAATTAATGCTCCGTGTCCTCCGGGTCTAAAAATCAATTCTCCATTTTTGTTTCTAACAATTTCATTGTGAATGTCAACAGTAATAGAATCTGTGCTTTTATTTTGATAAGAATATCCAATATTAATTATTGTTTGAGATTCTTTTTCGATTTTTTTCTTTACTAAATCAACAGCTTTTTCAAACTGAGACTGATGTACTTCTGAAACTGTAAAATGCAGGTTTGAGATTTGATTTGCAGTTGCATAATGAACGCACTCATTCAAATGCTCTTCGATAGGATTTGCAATGTGATTTTTATATTGATGAAATGGCAGCACTGCTTTGGGTTTATTTGCAAAATCAAAATAATCCGGAGATAGTAATAATTGTATAAAATAATAATTTTTAGAATCCCGGTCTAAAGTTTCAAAATTGGGATAAACTTCTCTAAGTTTTTTATCTGTCATTTCAAAAAACGGAAACTTATCCATAGCCACTATAAAAATAGAAAGCTTACTCTCTTTTTTTCTGTTTATATAGGCATTAATTGTTTCTTTTTGAAATTTAAAATCATTCAAAAATTCATTTAAAAACTTAAACATACGACTTGCTGCGCCAGAGGCCGGAACAAATTTCTTTAATTTAAGATTAGATTTTTGAAGATCGAAAAAATTAGCTTTCTCCTGAAAATCTTCTTCTGTTAAATTTAAAATTCCGTTGTTAATTGTAGCAGGACTTACTAAGCGGCTTTTTACAATTCCATCTCTAAAAATTTCAAGTTGTTTTAAAATAGTATCAAATGAAATTCCATGATTATAAATCTCAACAAAATCACGCGATGAAAACCCTTTTTCTTTGGCAACTGCCAGGTTTTCTACAATGGCAGTTGCTTTTGCCAATCGGCTTTCTTTATTCCCCGAAAGGGTAATAAATGGCTTTTTATTATCTATTAAAGTTTGTTTAAAAACAAAAAAAACGGTTTCTCTTCCTTCTGCTTTATCACGTATATCATCTTTTTCCCAAGGAACATCGATATCCGTCAGAAAAAACAAATCATATTCATGTTCAAGAGCAGCGTCATTTAAAAGTGAATCACAAGACCCATAATATACTTCAGATAAAACTTTAGTTACCATTAAATTAGTGTCGCAAAAAAGATATTTTTTTGCCGAAGAAAGTTTCTCATTTTCCATTAAAACCTGCCCGTAAGCAATTGGAAGCATGTCATCCTTAACACAAACATGTTGGTTTTCTTCCCATTTTTTTTGCAAATAATCACGTGCAAACTCGGGAACCCATTCGGTTTCGTAGTGCGAGGCAAGTTGTTTTGCTAAAGTTGTTTTACCTGTACTTTCAGGCCCAAATAAAGCAATTTTTATTATAGCTGTTTGTTGTTGTCTAAGATTTTTCTCCATTCTAAATAAGCTGAAATAGCCAAAATTGTAAAAATTAAATACTGAAGCGACAACATACCTAAGCCGCGATAAGCATAAAGAGGCACTACGATAATATCACCAATAATCCAAAGTGTCCAGTTTTCGATCTTTTTCCTTGCCATGTACCACATTCCTGCAAAAAATATTCCTGATGAAATCATGTCGACATAATTGTCATTGTGTATTTCGTAATCAAAATATTTATAAATACCGAAAACTACAAAAACGGTTACAAAAAACAATATAACGCCAATTATTTTTTCATTAAGATTTGTTCTGGTAATAGGCATATTATCTTCTACAGTTCCGCCTTTTGCCCAAACATACCAGCCATAAATACTCATTACAGAAAAATAACCATTTATAATCATATCACCAATATAACCGGCAACGTATAAAAGATAAACTGAAATTACCGTTGCAATTAACCCCGTTGGATAAACCCAGATATTCTCTTTTTTAGCAAACCAAACACTTAAAATTCCAAATACAAAAACCAGAAACTCTAAAGCAATATGCCATAAAGGAGCGTTTTTATAACTTTCTAAAAAAAAATCAATCATTTGGGGGTGTTGTTTTTTGCTGTTATTTAATTTTTATGATTCAAAAAAATGAGTGTTATTTTCAAAAGCGGTTCCTATTACTACTAAATCTGCACCTGCATTATACGCTTTTTGAATTCCATGCAAATCTACAATTCCTCCTCCAACAATTACAGGAATTTTAATGTTTTGAGAAATTAGCCCGATCATTTCCAGCGGTACTGGTTTCTTTGCGCCACTTCCCGCTTCGAGGTAAATTAATTTGTTTCCCAACATTTCTCCGGCTTGGGCAGTTGCCAAAACCAAATCAAGATTATCACGATTTAATGGTGCTGTTTTACTTACTCTCGCGACTGCTGTTTCGTTGCCGCTTTCTATCAAAATATAGCCGGTCGAGATTACTTCAAGATTCATTTTTTTAAGAATTGGCGCAGCCTGAACCTGATACTCTATTAAGTAGTCCGGATTACGGCCAGACAGTAATGACAAAAATAAAATAGCATCGGCCTGATGTGAAATTTGAGACGGATCACCCGGAAAGATAACAACAGGCAAATTTGTTTTTTGTTTTAGCTGAGCAATTAATTCTTCGAGAATTGTTGCTTTTACAATACTTCCGCCAACAAAAACATGTGTTGCAGGCGACTGATTTATTTTTTGCAATAAATTATCTAAAGTTTCTAAAGCAATCTTATCCGGATCTAAAAGAATAGCAAGCAGTTTATGCCCGTTATTTTTGGCCTGAATAATTTGCTCGTAGATGTTGGGTATTTTTTGTTGCATAATTGCCGTAAAAGTAAAAGTTTTTTAATGCAGAAGAACAATTTTGAATGAATTATATTTGTGTGAAGGCTTTTACAATTCAAAAACCAAAATTATGATTGCTACCGATTTATTAGAAAAATATGGCGCCTTGAAGAAATCTTTTGACAAAACAACTCTCATTTTTGAAGAAGGAAATTTACCATCGCATTATTATCAAATTATTTCGGGAGAAATAAAAATGAGCAATTATAATGATGACGGGAGAGAATTTATTCAGGGAATATTTTATAAAGAACAGTCTTTTGGTGAACCTCCTTTGTTTTTAAACCAAAATTATCCTGCCAATGCCATTGCTGTTGAGGATTCAGAAGTAATTCTTCTTCCTAAAAATATTTTTATGAAATTGCTGGAAGAAAACCCTGCGATTAGCCTTAAAATAATAGAAAATTTAGCGCAGCGATTGTATTACAAATCGGTTATGGCGGCAGAAATGTCTACGCAGGAACCGGAACATCGCGTTTTAAAATTAATGGATCACGGAATTACTTATTTCAATTTCAAAAAAGACGAAAATGGCTACCTCATCAATTTTACACGACAGCAAATTGGAGATTTAACCGGCTTGCGGGTAGAAACCGTTATTAGAACCATTAAAGCTTTAGAAAAAAAAGGTGTTTTGAAGATCATAAACAGGAAAGTATACAGATAAAATAATTCTTGTTTTATGATTAAAGTCATAAAATGGAGTTGTATTGTGCATGTACCTTTGCAGTATAAAAATCTCAATATCATGACACTATATCAAACAACATTCGAAAATTTCAATAAAAATTACATGGGTTCTGCTGCGATGGCTGTAATTGGTCAAAGCTGTTTAGGCGGTGCGGCTGCAATGTATATTCTTTCACACGGAACCTCTATTGGACAAATGATTCAGCTGGCAATTATTGTTTTGGCCTGTGTTTTTGCTAACACTTCGATTTTAGCTCAAATGAAACATAAAGTAATTTTTAACCTTATTATTTTAAGTACTGTATTAAGTGTTTTACTAATATTTCTGAATAGTTTTGTACTATGAAAAAGCAAATAGAAAATAGAACTGATGTCGAATTTTTAGTACATCAGTTCTATGCCAAAATAAGAGACGACGAAGAAATAGGCTTTTATTTTAATACGATAATAAAAGATTGGGAAAAACATCTCGAAAAGCTCACAGATTTTTGGGATACCAATTTATTTGCCGTTAAAAAATACAAAGGCAACCCACATATGGTACACAATGAAGTTGATGCCCATTTTGATGGCAAAATTACAGCAGATGTATTCGGAATATGGCTAAATCACTGGTTTCAAACCATAGATGAATATTTTGAAGGAGAAAATGCAGACACACTTAAAAGACGCGCCAGAAAGATGAGTACATTTTTATATATGAGTATGTTTGAACACCGAAAAAAAAACGCTGAAACCTTAACTGATATTTAATATTACCGAATACTGAGACTTTAAACTTCGACTGAAAACTATTTCTCAAAAGCATAAACCAAAGTAAAATTTCCGTCAAAATTATCTGATTTGATTTCTTTGTAGTGCACATCAAAATCTTTTACTAAAGCATCAAAATGCAAACTTGCCTGGGTTTTACTTTCATTTAAAGAAAAATCTTCAACCTGAATATGATCTTTAAAACTGATTCCTTTTTCGTTTCTTATTTTGAAGATGGCTTCTTTTGCACCCCAGATAACAGTTAGTTTTTTGACATATTCTTCTAAAACATCTGTCTTTAAATATTCAAATTCAGTATCAACAAATTTATCAGCAATGCGAAGGATTTTTTCGCGCTGCAGTTCCATATCAATTCCCACCGTTTCATTACTTATTATAATTGCCGCAAAATGATAGGAATGTGTTATTGATATGTAATTATGACAATCAAAATAAGGTTTCCCGAATTCGTCATAATGCAAATCATCATCTGTAAACCCCATCTCCTGAATCAGCATACGAACACTCAAAAAAGCACGCTGATGTAACTGAGATTTCATTCCGTTTAATCGTTTCTGTGTTTTTTCTTTTAAAACTACTTTACTCCATAACTCGTCAAAAGATTCGGTTATTTCCCAAATTAAAAGTTTGGTTGTTTCGTTGAATTGTATGGTTTCAAATAAAGGCATTCTTTTTAATTATGAATTATGAATTGTGAATTTTTTGAGTCTGTAATCTTTCTAATTTTAAGAATCTAAAAATGCCATATAGTAAAGGAAGTACATTGAACAGAATCTTTTTTATGATCTTATATCACTTATATGGTGATAATTAATTTATAAACTAATGTTCTAAAGATTAATAAATTAAACATTTCACAAATCTTATAGAAGTTAGTAAAAATTATAAAGTTATTACGTAAATTTGCAAAAAATATTACAATATACAAATATACTATAAATGAGTACTACAACTACGCCTTTTGTGGCTTTCAAAGTAAAAGACATTTCTCTAGCGGCTTGGGGAAGAAAAGAAATTGAATTAGCTGAAGCTGAAATGCCAGGTTTAATGGCACTTCGCGCTGAATATAAAGACGAACAACCTCTAAAAGGTGCTCGTATTGCCGGATGTCTGCACATGACAATTCAGACTGCAGTTTTGATCGAAACTTTAATCGCTCTTGGTGCAGAAGTTACTTGGTCTTCTTGTAACATTTTCTCTACTCAGGATCAGGCTGCTGCAGCAATCGCTGCTGCAGGAATCCAAGTTTACGCTTGGAAAGGTCTTGACGAGCAGTCATTTGACTGGTGTATTGAGCAAACTCTTTTCTTTGGTGAAGACAGAAAACCATTGAACATGATTCTTGATGACGGTGGAGATTTAACAAACATGGTTATTGACCGTTTCCCAGAATTGGTTCCTGGAATCAAAGGATTATCTGAAGAAACTACAACTGGAGTTCACAGACTTTACGAAAGAGTAAAAGCCGGAACTTTACCAATGCCTGCAATTAACATTAACGATTCTGTTACTAAATCTAAATTTGATAACAAATACGGTTGTAAAGAATCTGCAGTAGATGCTGTTCGTCGTGCAACTGACTTAATGTTAGCTGGAAAAAGAGTAATCGTTTGTGGATATGGTGATGTTGGAAAAGGAACTGCTGCTTCTTTCAGAGGTGCTGGATCTATTGTAACAGTTACTGAAATCGATCCAATTTGTGCTTTACAAGCTGCAATGGACGGCTATGAAGTTAAAAAATTAAACACTGTAATTGCTACTGCTGATATCATCATTACAACAACAGGGAATAAAGATATCGTTCTTGGAGAGCACTTCGAGCAAATGAAAGACAAAACTGTTGTTTGTAACATCGGACACTTTGATAACGAAATTGATATGGCTTGGTTGAACAAAAACCACGGTGCATCTAAAATCGAAATCAAACCTCAGGTTGACAAATATACTATCGCTGGAAAAGATATCATCATTCTTGCTGAAGGTCGTTTAGTAAACCTTGGTTGTGCTACAGGTCACCCAAGTTTTGTAATGAGTAACTCATTTACTAACCAAACTTTGGCACAAATCGAATTATGGAAAAACAGTGCTGCTTACAACAATGACGTTTACATGTTACCTAAACATTTAGATGAAAAAGTTGCTGCTTTG
>Ga0247806_10000523_pt1 | contig 23760 bp, 22 predicted proteins | sample UWRJL059202B1_FD_179935 | JGI IMG/M metagenome (GOLD analysis project Ga0247806, IMG submission 179935) | Plant litter microbial communities from Arlington Agricultural Research Station in Wisconsin, United States - UWRJ-L059-202B-1 | ecosystem: Environmental > Terrestrial > Plant litter >... | reverse complement strand
TTTGTATCCCTTTTTCGCTTAAAAGTAGTTCCCTTGTTTTTTCTTTATGCCTTCCCAAATTGTGGTTGCGCCCGATAATCCTGTTTGCTTTTGCCTGGTGGCACAAGCCACGCATGCGGCATCCCTGGCAGTTTTTGGCTTGGTAATGGGATTAAGCTTTGCTCATATCCTGCTTTTGTTATCCGTTTGCTTTGGTGGGTTTTGTTCATTTCTGGCCCATCGGGCATACAATTGATGTGGGAAAAGAGTGGACTGGTTTTGGTTATACGTCCTAAATTTTATTTTTTAATATATTTATAATCAATATATTTAACATAATTAAAAATAAACTTTCTGCCAAACAAATTGCGTAAAAAAACCGCCTCAGTTTTGAGAAGGCTTCTTTTGCTTTCAGTAAATTTGGGTTTCAGTAAAAGTACTATTTAACCACAAAGCACACTATGTTTTTCACGAAGTACACGAAGCAGGATTAACAAACAACCCACCACTGCCTGCAAAGCAGGCAAAAGGACACAAAGCTGTAACGAAAAATTTCACTGTCAAGCACTGCTTTGTATAGTAATAATTAGCAGTAATTTCATGAATACCAATTTTTACATCCAAGTAACCAACAGCACAGCACACCGCCCCATACGCGATGTACTTTCGGGTGCAGTTTTGCAGGATAAAAATCTGTTAGGAGAGTTGGTTAAAATTGCATTACATATAAAAGACCCCAACCACCATAAAGCCTGCTGGATACTTGAACTGGTTATGGAGGCCAGAATTGAATGGCTTAGTAGTTACATCACTATCTTTTGCGACAGCCTTGCTTATATTAAGCATGATGGTGCTTTGCGATCTTTCTCTAAAATTTGCCTGTTTGCCATTAAGCATCGGCAAAAGCATTCAGCATTCTTAAACAACCAACAGACACAACAGATTACAGAAGCCTGTTTTGACTGGCTTATAAACCCTGATGGTAAAGTAGCCACAAAAGCATATGCCATGCGTACTTTACACCTATTAGGCAAGGAAAACGACTGGATATACCCAGAGCTTAAGCGTATAGTAAGCGAAGATGCAGCTAAACATTCTGCTGCATACATTGCCGCCGCAAAAGATATATTGAAGAAAATTGGCACCTAAATAATATTTTCTATCTTCGGTGGTATGGACAGCAACCCTTTACCTCAGCAAAGCACCTTATTTAAAGTAGTAACCAACCTTACCTTCTGGGTTCTTATAGCCATTATTACCGCAATACTACTTGGGCATTTTAGCCCGACCACTGCCGTAAAAATGGAAGTTATAGGCAAGGCATTTATAAGTATCATCAAAGTATTTATAGCGCCTATTATTTTTCTTACCATAGTTTTAGGCATCAGCGGTATGGGCGACCTTAAAAAGGTTGGGCGTATAGGCATAAAATCGTTACTGTATTTTGAGATCGTTACCACTTTTGCACTCGCCATTGGCGTTAGCGTGGCCTATGTTTTAGAACCCGGCAAGATAAATCGCACAGGGCTTAACATGCAGGACTCCTCTAAATATACGGGGCAGGCACAAAGCTTTAGCTGGTTAAAATTTTTTATAGATAACCTAACCTTACAGGTATTGGTGGCAGCCATAATAGTAGGCATCATTCTTAACTACAGCAAAAAACGCGAAGAAGCTGTGGGATTTTTATACAAATGCTCGGGCATTGTTTTTAAAGCTTTAAAATGGATAATGTACCTGGCGCCGCTTGGGGCTTTTGGTGGCATGGCTTACACGGTTGGTAAATTTGGGTTACATACATTATTGCCATTGGGTAAGTTAATGCTGTGCATTTACATTACTATGGCACTTTTTATATTTGTGATACTGGGCGGAATACTGCGGTATTACAAAATGAGCATTTTTAGCTTTATAAAATACATAAGGGCAGAACTACTTATAGTACTGGGCACTTCGTCATCTGAAGCGGCATTGCCCAACCTTATGGAAAAGCTTGAAAACATGGGCTGCAGCAAACCGGTCGTGGGGCTGGTTGTACCCACAGGCTACTCATTTAACCTTGATGGTACATCTATATACTTATCCATGTCGGTTATATTTTTGGCTCAGCTGTATGATGTGCATTTATCGTTTACAGAAATCCTTACTATAATAGGCCTGCTCATGATAACATCTAAAGGAGCTGCGGGAGTTACAGGCAGCGGTTTTATAGTGCTGGCATCTACCCTTACGGCAATACATAAAATTCCGGTAGAAGGATTAGCTTTTTTACTTGGCGTAGATAAATTTATGAGCGAGGCACGCGCCCTTACTAATTTTATAGGGAATGGAGTGGCAACCATAGTAATTTCTAAAAGCGAGAACGAGTTTGTAAACGTAAATAACCCTCTCGCGAAAGAATAAACAGTTTTTAATTTAAAAAATCTGAAAAAACACTGCTACAACGATATAGTAATTGCATCAATATTCTATTTTTTAATTAAATTGAAGATGTATTTTACTTAAATTAAAAAATATTTTTCAGCATTATAACTTTTACAATAAATAAATGACAAAAATACACTTGCATAATTATGTGATTGATATTTTGATTAGCTTAGTATTATATTTATAAAACCATACTATTGCTTGTCTGCTCTTTGTGAAATCAGAAATAAACAGGTTTTAAACGCCGGAGGGGAACGGTATTTAAAGCTTTTTTGAAGAAACAATTACCAGAGAAGCATAAGGAATTATAAAATGCAACAAGCAACTTTCTTCTTTTTGTAAAGGCCCGTATATTAGTAATGTACGGGCCTTTTTAATTGTATCATATCTAACAAACTTGAGTTACGGAGAATGGTATGTTTATAGAATCTAATATATAGATATAATCAGAGCTCCGGAGGAGCGGCATGTAAATTTATGCAGCTCCTCCGGAGCTTTGGATTAAAATCAGTTCTTCGCTATAAACTTACCGTTCCTCCGGAACTTAACTCAATTTAACTAATAGCAAAATGCTTTACACCTTCTTAGCTTCTTCCTCTTCAAAATCAAACTTCTGTAATTCGGGAGTACTAAAAAACGTTACCGCGATTACACCGAGGGTAATGCAGCCCCCTGTTACTACTGCCCTTACTGTACCCAGCCAATGTGCCATAACACCGCTTTCAAAATCGCCCAGCTCGTTAGACGAACTTACAAACATGGTGTTTACAGCAGCCACACGGCCACGCATATTATCGGGCGTTACAAGTTGCAGTATGGTACTGCGCACCACTACACTAACAGCATCAAACATACCGGAGAGCAGCAGCATAAAAAACGACAATACAAAATTAGTAGATAGCCCGAATACTATAATAGACAATGCAAATCCTGTAACGGCTACAAACAGCTTTTTACCGGGGTGTTTACGTAACGGCATAAAAGCCAGTAAACCTAAAGTTATAAGTGCACCTATTCCCGGTGCCGAACGTAATAGCCCAAAGCCTACTTCATCTACATGCAGTATTTCTTTTTGGAAAACCGGCAGCAATGCCACTGCACCACCAAAGAGTACAGAGAACATATCCAGCAGCTGCGCCCCAAGCAGCGCAGGCGTTTTTACCACAAAGCGTATTCCCTGGGAGAGGCTTTGCAGTATCGGTTCCTTTTCTTTCTTTAAAATGGGTTTTGATTTTATGTGAAGTATAGGAAAAAGCAGCAATATCATGATGATAACCACTACAAACATACCCGCTACAACACCGTCTAACGCAATGAGCAATCCTGCGGTAAGTGGCCCTAAAACACCGCCTGTTTGCATAGCCATACTGCTCCAGCTGGTACCATTGGCAAAATGCTTCCTGGGAACAACCAGCCCAAACAGCGAAAATACCGATGGCCCCATGAACGAACGAATAATACCACCAATAAACACCAGGAAATATACGCTGTATTGTGTTGTATGTATGCCCAGGCTGCTGAACGAATATGGCGTGGTAAGCCCGAAGAGGCAGGCACTGAGCAGCACGTAAGACCCAATGCAAAAGAGCACCATCTTTCGCTTTTCATTAAGGTCTACAAAGTGGCCTGCAAAGAGTGAAAATCCTACGGCAGGTATAACCTCGGCAAGACCCACAAGCCCCAGGGCAAGTTTATCATTAGTGATTTGGTATATCCAGTAGAATATTATGGTAACCTGCATGTTAAGGGCAAACATAAGCCCGAAGCGAATGCTTAAAAAGGAAAGGAATTCTTTGTTTTGCAATACCGGATTTTTCCCAAAAAACCCAGTTCGGATAGCTCCGTCGTCGTCCTGCTCCACGTTGTATGTATTAAAAATTATGTAGTACTACAAAGCTACGGCATAATTGCCAAACACAACAATTGGCAATAAACAATTAGCAATTTTTAAATTGCTTTTGCCTATTGCCAATTGCCTATTATCTTCGGTCTATCGTCTAAACTCTAACATCTAAACATCTCCTATGTGTAAATCGCCACCGTTTCCTGCTGCAGCTTTTGCGGCGTACCGGTTTCCATATAACGCTTAAAGCCCATGATATCGTTACGCACAATTTTTTCGAATACAGGGTTTATAAATCGGGCTACTTCTTCTACAGCACCACCAAGCGGCGGATGGTAAGAGAATACCACATGTACCAGCGTACCCAGTTCGCCTGCATCTTTAAACTCTATCTTTCCTGCATTGCGAACAGACGATCCTGCCAGCGAACGCCAACCTATATAACGGTTAACTTCTTCGCCCACTATCTCTGCCTTCCAGCTAAGGGTGCTGCCCACTCCCGGAACTTTTATGGTCCATTCAGATAACGTATCGCTTAAAACGGTTACGCCCTCTAAATGTTTCATAAACAACGGCAGGTTGCCCAGATGGCGCCAAAAGTTATACACCTCGTTTACCGGGCGGTTTATAATTAACCTTGCGTGAATGTTTATATTAGCATCTTTAGGATGTTGGGGTTTTTCTAAAACTTTTTGCACTCCGCTGCTCTCTAAAAAACCTTTTACGCCACGGTATATCATAAAGCCGGCTGCAGCAATTTCGAGCATGCTTTTCTTCTCTTTTTTAAAGGCATCGTATATTAAGTAAGCCCCACCAATAATAGATACTGCGCGCTCTATATCGCTTATGGCTTTCTCGTTTTTTGTTATCGAAAGATCGGTTAGTTTTTCCATAAAACTGTGTGTGATTTTAATACTTAAAAATAAGAATTCGTTTTTAGATTACTTGGTTCTTTAACAATAACTTACCAAAAACGCATAAAAAAACCCCGAAACATCGGGGTTTAAACTATTTATAGTTTTATAAATTATGGTTGTGGTGTAGTACCTGTAGATGATGGCGTAGTGGTAGTTGTTGTAGTACCATTTGCCGGCATCCTTGTAGATGTAGGCGGCACAGCAGTTGATGTGCTTGTTGGCGATGGAGATGCCGTGGTTTGAGGCCTCATCGCATTATTATTTGTAGTAGACGGAGATGTGGTAGATGGCGACGTAGTACCCGGTATCGCTGTAGATCGTGTGTTATTGATTTGCCTTGTCGTAGTAGATGGCGCAGGAACGGTATTAGGGTTGTTAAGTGTACCGTTATTTACGCCATTATTCAGAGTACCGTTATTTACACCATTATTCAGGGTACCATTAGGGTTTGTGCCGTTGTTTATAGTCCCATTTGTGGTTGTAGGGCTTGTTGTTGTAGGGCTCGTAGTTGTGGGCGTTGTAGTTCCCGGTACCCTTGTTGGGTTTGTTTGTGCCGATGCAATTCCCATTGCAAATATAGCGGCAACTGTAAATACTAACTTTTTCATTTTATATTTTTTTGTGGTTTACAATTATAAAATTAGGCAAGCCTTTTAACCTAACAAGCTTATTTAGCACTAATTAACCTGCCGTTAAGCCTATTTTGGCAGACACTATTAAATACTGTTAACAGCCCTTACAGCCGCATGTAGCATATATTGCAATTTTCACATTTTATATAAAATTCAACTAATCACATTTAAATGTGGCAATGCTATTTTTTACTTCCTGATGTTTTATTAAATGCTTATTTTTACCCCGCACAAACACACAACAATGGAATTTTTAAACACACGCGAATTTGCACAGCAGCTTGATGCTAAAGATAAACTGGCAAAATACAGAGACGAATTTTTGTTTCCGCACGTAAACGGCAAACAGGTAATTTATTTTACAGGCAACTCCCTTGGGCTACAGCCTAAGCGTACAAAAGCCTATGTAGATGAAGTTATGGACGACTGGGCTAAGCTGGCTGTAGAAGGCCACTTTTATGCCGATAAGCCGTGGTGGGACTACCAGGAGCGCTTTGCCGGCCCATTAAGTAAAATTGTAGGCGCATTACCCAGCGAAGTTACGGTTGCCAATACTCTTACTGTAAACCTGCACCTGCTTATGGTAAGCTTTTACCAGCCTACTGCAAAACGATTTAAAATTATTTGCGAGGAGAAAGCTTTTCCCAGCGACCAGTACATGATAAAAAGCCAGGTGCGCTTTCACGGCCTGGAGCCCGATGATGCTATTGTAGAGATTAAACGCAGGCCGGGAGAACACAACATAAGGCTTGAAGATATATTAGACACTATAAATAGTGTAGGCGATGAGCTTGCTTTACTACTTATAGGCGGAGTTAACTATTATACGGGTCAGGTTTTTGATATGAAAACCATTACCAAAGCTGCCCAGGATGCCGGTGCATATGTAGGTTGGGACCTTGCCCACGCCGCAGGGAATATTAACCTTGAACTGCACGACTGGAATGTAGATTTTGCTGCATGGTGCAGTTATAAATACATGAACTCTGGCCCGGGTAATGCATCGGGGCTGTTTGTGCACGAAATGCACCATAACGATCTCGACCTGCCTCGTTTTTCGGGCTGGTGGGGCCATAACAAAGAGCGCCGTTTTTTAATGGAGCCTAACTTCGACCCCGTTCGTGGTGCCGAAGGATGGCAAATAAGTAATCTCCCTATTCTTTCGCTTGCCCCCTATTTGGCATCGGTAGAAATGTTTGACGAAATTGGTATGCCTGCATTAATACAAAAAAGAGATGTTATTACGGCTTATCTCGAATTTATACTTCATGAAATTGACCGCGAGGTAAAAGGCCATTTTGAGATCATTACCCCATCTGAACCTGCAGAGAGAGCCTGCCAGCTTTCGGTTTTCCTTCACGGAGAAGGCCGCACGCTGTTTGACTACCTGATGAAAAACGGTGTTATTACCGACTGGCGCGAACCTAATGTAATACGACTGGCACCTGTACCGTTATACTGTTCTTTTGAAGATATGTACGAATTTGGGCAGGTATTAAAAGCCGGTATTTTATCGCACAGGTAATATCCCCACCACATTATTTTTCTCACTATTTTTGCTAAAACACAAATGCTATGTCTATAGAGGTTCAGGATATTTCAAAACATTATGGGGAGCAAAAAGCCCTCGATGCGGTTTCGTTTTCTATTAAAAGGGGAGAAATTGTGGGTTTCCTTGGACCTAACGGTGCCGGAAAATCGACCCTTATGAAAATCCTTACCACCTACCTTAGTGCAGATTCGGGCCTGGCAATGGTAAATGGCAGCAATGTAGAGACAGAGCAAAAATCGGTGCAAAAATCCGTCGGGTATTTGCCGGAACATAACCCGCTGTATCTTGATCTTTACGTACGCGAGTACCTTGCCTTTAATGCCGATGTGTATAAGGTTAAAAAATCGCGTATTGAAGAGGTTATAAAGCTTACAGGACTTACGCCCGAAGCACATAAAAAAATTAGCGCACTCTCTAAAGGGTACCGCCAGCGTGTGGGACTTGCCGCAGCATTACTGCATGATCCCGAAGTATTAATTCTTGATGAGCCTACAACGGGCCTCGACCCTAACCAGCTGGTAGAGATACGTGACTTAATACGCAACATAGGTAAAAACAAGACCGTGTTTTTATCTACACATATTATGCAGGAGGTAGAGGCAATTTGCGACCGCGTGATTATTATTAACCATGGCAGGATAGTAACCGATAAAAAACTGGGCACACTTGTTGATGATAACAATAAGCAGGAACAGGTTATTGAGGTTGAGTTTGATATGCCGGTTAACGCTGAGTTGCTTGAAGGTATCCCTACTATAGTATCTTATACCAATACCCACGGAAACGTTTGGGAACTTATCTTTACAGCAGAACATGACATAAGGCCGGTGCTGTTTGATTTTGCCCACGAAAATGGCTTTAAAACATTACAGCTTACCTTAAAGAACAAAAATCTGGAAACCGTGTTTAGGGAAATGACTAATAAAAAATAATTATGTGCGGAAAATTGTCCTGGTGGAATACCGATGAAGATGAGAATGAAACTGAAGGTTTAGAGAATTCAGAAAAGTAGTTACCGGTTATATTTTTAATTAATGAAATATTTTAGCTACTACATATCCTTGTTGCTATTTATTAATGTCAGCTGTATACCTCATAAGTATGACAATAGGCAGCTAACAGTTTCAAATTTATCACAAAAATCGATTTATGCTTTGATATCTCCTAATGATGATGTTATGGGCAACCAACATTATTCATTAATTAGAAAGGCAAAAGATAGCAGCGAATTAACTAAATTTGGTTACGAGTTCGATTTAATAAAACCTGATTTAAAAGTAACGGTTAGAGAAAGACCTAAGTTTTGGGATGACTTCTGTAAAGATTCCGATGATAGGAAGATTAGGATTTTTATTATTGAAGAAGATAGTGTAAAAAAATATGGTTGGATTAAAATTTATAAAAATCAAATTTTCAATAAAAAATATATTTATTCAATTGGCGATGTAAAAAGGCAAAATTGGGAAGTTACGTATCCTGAATAAATCATTCAAAAAGTTAATACATTTACAATAATAGTAAATGGTAAATAATACAAAATACTATGTGTGGAGTAAAATTGCAATGGTGGGCAGAGGCTTTTGAGAAAGATGCCGAAGATAATACAACTGTTATTACACCTACCCAAACTGACGATAAAGAAAGCAGCTGCTAAATAATTTACAGCTAATTATTCATAGACCACCTTTCCTGTATATATCCGGTTAACGGTTACAACAGGCGGGTGGTTTTTTAATACTAAATTGCCGGTGCTGTATAAGGTACCGGTTACTTCCTGCTGAACATTCGCAATAATATCGTTTGTACTGCGATGAAAAACCTGAAGCTTTTGGGCAACAAGTTTACTCCCGTCAAAACGGGCATCGCCCGAATAGAAGTTTACAGCTAAATTTTCTACCACACCATCTATAATATAGTAACACGCCTGGTTATCATCTATTGTAAGATTTTGGCAATTTACATCAAGCTCGAACGTGCCCGAAGCGGTTTCGCTAAAAATACCCGACTGTAATGACAATGACGGAAAAGCCAGCACCCCGTTAGACTTTACCGCAAACTGCGACGCCGAATATATTTTTTCTAAATGTGGTGTGGTTACATATATTGTTGTGCTTTTATAATCGCGCACCCAGTTGCAATCTACCGCATTAGTAAGGTATAATTTACCATCCTTTACCTGTGCCGATATGTATTGCTTTATATTCTCTCCCGTTTGTATCGTTACCATTTGTTCCGGTCCTTCGGTTATTACAAGCTCTATACCTAAAGACAGTTCTATAGCTGTAAAATCTGCGACAGGAGTGGCGTAAGTTACAACTGCACCCATTTTTTTAAAACATTCCGGCGTAAGGTCGTTATTGCAGGAAGTTAAAACCAGCAACAATAAACAGGCTATACTATGTAACGTATACTTCATAATTAAAGTCGTATTCCTAATCCAAACTCCATAACCTCGGCCTTTGCTCCATGCGTTTTTAACCCAAGCGATGCAAACATATTTTTAGAAAGATAATATTTAAGCCCCACCCGCTGGTACAACAACCCGGTAGAATTGTAAGGCGAATACACATAATACCCCACCTGCCCCTCTAAAGACAAATGATTTATGTACAGTTCATATCCACCAAAGAGTCCCAGCTTTTTATAATCGGTACTGCCATCAGTTGGGTCTTCAGTATAGGCAATCGCCATGTAGCGTATATATTCTTTTAAATACTTAGGCCAAAAAAATTCGGCACCAAGCTGAAAACCACTTTTACGGCTTATGCGTTTATCTATATAACCACCAAAGGTAAAATAAGGATATTGTTTTGTACCAATAACATCGCTTTGGTTAACCCCACCCCTAAAAACTATATTGTAATGTATGGGCTGCCTGTATATAGAATCGTCTGTAACGTGCACATACTTATGCTCTTCTTTTTTATTAAAAGTATAGTTAAGCCCAACGTTTACAGCAAAAGTATTGGTACTGGTATTAGGTGATTTCATACTGGCGTTGCTGTGGTGTATAAAAATAAGCCCGGCCTGCAAGCCAATTCCCTGCCAAACATCCTGTTTCGTATAATTCAGCATAAAATAGGTCGACGGCATAAGGTGCACGCCATACGCATAGTTTCTAAAGTTGGTTTCCCTGTCATAAGGATTGGTATTATAGGCCACACCCTGCCCCACCCTTAGCATTAACTGCCTTTGCAAAAAGTAAAAGTTGTAATGTCCGTAAAGCCCGTACATGTTGCCCAACACCTCATTTTTCATATCCTGATAATGAAACGAAACCCCATAATCGGGAAAATTATAAGCCTGCTCCCATGCTTTAGAACCAAAGGTTTTACGGTTAAAACTAATTACCATTCCTTCGGGATGTCCTATAATAAGATGCCTTATAGACTGGCGGTGCGGCACTATATTACCGTAAAAATAATTAGCATCTACAGTATAACCACCTACAGGAACATCCTGGGCAAAAGAAAGGAAAGAAAAAAACAGTATAGTGTAATAAAAATGCCTCATTGCAGGATTTGACGCGAATATATAATTTTCCTTGCAATACCGTAACCTAAATGCGGTAAGCTTTTTTAAAATGCAGGTAATTTTTTATTATATTAAATAATGCAACGATACTTTACTTTAAAATAAAAATTTGATAAACAGTTTATAGAAAAACACCCGAAAGGCATGCTATCTTTCGGGTGATATTATTTTAACTTAAAATATCTCTTTTGCTATTGCCTTAATATTATCGGGTTTACCCATGCTGTAGTAGTGCAGCACCGGTATACCGGCGGCTACAAGTTCTTTACTCTGGGCTATGCACCACTCTATGCCTACCTGTTTAACGGCATCATTGTCTTTAGCTCTCACAACTTCCATAATAAGGTCGTCTGGGATATCTACCTTAAAACGGTGCGGTATCATGTTAAGCTGCTTTTTGGTAGCAATAGGCTTTAACCCCGGAATAATGGGCACCGTAATACCCTCTTTGCGGCACTTTGCTACAAAATCAAAAAAGCGCTGATTGTCAAAAAACAACTGGGTTATAATATACTCGGCACCATTTTTTATTTTCTGTTTCAGGAAATAAATATCACTGTCAAAGCTTGGGGCTTCCATGTGCTTTTCCGGATAGCCTGCCACCCCAATACAAAAATTTGTAGCCGATGTATTTTGCAGGTCTGCATCAAGATAAATACCATTATTAAGGCTGGATATTTGTGTAACCAGTTCGCTTGCATATTGGTTACCTTCCTTTTCTGCACGAAAATAAGTTTCGGTCTTAACGGCATCACCCCTTAAGGCTACAACATTTTGTATGCCTAAAAAGTCGAGGTCTATTAAAAAATTCTCGGTATCTTCTTTTGTAAAACCACCACACAATATGTGCGGAATAGCATCTACCTGGTACTTGTTTTGTATTGCTGAACAGATACCTACCGTACCGGGGCGTTTTTTAACTACCTTTTTTTCGAGCAGCCCACTTGGCAACTCTTTATATTCATATTCTTCACGGTGGTAGGTAACATCTATAAACGGCGGATCGAACTCCATTAATGGGTCTATACTATCAAAAATAGACTGTATGTTCTGCCCTTTTAACGGAGGCAGTATCTCAAAAGAAAATTGTGTTTTGCCGTTGGCATTGGCTATATGTTCGGTTACTTTCATTCTTCTTATATGGTTGTTGGTTGACGGTTGTTAGTTGTTAGTTAAATTGCGAACTGAGTAAGCCCATCAACTAACAACCTACAACCATAAACTAATTAATCTGCTATATTAGGGTTAAGCCATTTGGTAGCAGTTTCTGTAGGTATGCTGCGGCGTTTGGCATAATCTATAACCTGGTCTTCTTTAATTTTTCCAAGCCCAAAGTACTTACTTTTAGGGTTTGCAAAATAATAACCCGATACCGATGATGCCGGCCACATGGCAAGGCTCTCTGTAAGTTTAACCCCTATTTGCTTTTCTACATCCAGCAATTGCCAGATCGTGTTTTTTTCAAGATGGTCAGGGCAGGCAGGATACCCCGGTGCCGGGCGTATACCTGCATACTCTTCTTTAATAAGAAGTTCGTTGCTAAGGTGCTCATCGGCAGCATAGCCCCATATTTCCTTACGCACTTTTAAGTGAAGGTATTCGGCAAAAGCCTCAGCAAGGCGGTCGCCCAGTGCCTTAACCATGATAGAGTTATAATCATCATGGTCTTTTTCAAATTCTGCAGCCTTTTCGTCAACCCCAAAACCCGTGGTAACGGCAAATGCCCCCATATAATCAGTATAGCCCGCTTCTTTAGGCGCTATGAAATCGGCAAGGGCAATGTTAGGTGCACCTTTTGTTTTTTGCGACTGCTGGCGCAGGGTAAGAAAAGTTGCTTTCTTTGTACCATTTGCGTCATACAGCTCTATATCATCATCATTAATGGTAGTAGCAGGATAAATACCATAAATACCGCGTGCCTCCAGCCAATCTTCCTCCAGCATTTGCGTTAGCATCTTTTGGGCATCGGCAAATAGTATAACGGCCTGCTCGCCCACAACCTCATCTTTAAGTATTGCCGGATATTTACCATGTAAATCCCACGTTTGAAAAAAGGGTGTCCAGTCTATAAAATCTACCAGGTCTTTAGGTTTAGGATAAATAGTTTGCGTGCCTATAAAGTTAGGCGTAACAGGCTTATAGCCTTCCCAATCTAATTTAAGCTTATTGCGGCGGGCATCTTCTATACTCAGGAAATCTTTATCGCGCGAGCGGTTAAGATACCCTTCACGAAGCGTGTCATATTCGGCACGTATGGTTTTAGAGTACTCCAGTTTATTGGCGTTAAGCAAATTACCGGCTACCGTTACCGCACGGCTTGCATCATTAACATGCACTACGGTTTCGCGGTACTGCGGTGCTATTTTTACAGCTGTATGCGCACGCGATGTTGTTGCCCCGCCTATCATAATAGGGATGCTAATGTTTAGCTTATCCATCTCTTTAGCCAGGTACACCATCTCGTCGAGCGATGGGGTAATCAATCCGCTAAGACCAATGATATCCACATTCTCCCTAATGGCAGCCTCAATAATTTTTTCGGGCGGAACCATTACGCCAAGGTCTATTATCTCAAAATTGTTACAGCCTAAAACTACCGCAACAATGTTTTTTCCAATGTCGTGCACATCGCCTTTTACGGTTGCCATAAGCACCTTACCGGCCGATGAGCCTTTTCCCTTGCCCTCTTCAATATAAGGCAACAAATAAGCCACAGCCTTTTTCATAACCCGCGCCGACTTAACCACCTGTGGCAGGAACATTTTACCACTGCCAAAGAGGTCGCCTACAACGTTCATTCCCGTCATAAGGTTAATCTCGATAACCTCAATAGGTTTACTGGCAGCAAGGCGTGCTTCTTCAATATCAACTTCTATAAACTCGTCTATACCGCGCACAAGGGCATGTGTAAGCCTTTCCTGAATGGGCAGCAATCGCCATTCCTGAGCCTGTTTCTCTGTTATTTTAGCACCACCTTTTACATTTTCGGCAAAAGTGAGCAGGCGTTCTGTAGCATCATCACGACGGTCGAGCAATACGTCTTCTACATGTTCTAAAAGTTCTTTATCAATATCATCATACACCTCAATCATTTCGGGGTTTACGATACCCATATCCATACCGTTTTGTATGGCATGGTATAAAAATGCCGAGTGCATGGCCTCCCTTACCCTGTCGTTACCACGAAACGAGAATGACACGTTGCTTACCCCACCACTCACGTGGGCATGTGGTAAATTAGTACGTATCCATTTAGTGGCATCAAAAAAGTCGATTGCATTTCTACGGTGCTCTTCCATACCTGTTGCTACAGGAAATATATTAGGGTCGAAAATTATATCTTCGGGCGGAAAGCCTACTTTATCTACAAGGATATCATAGCTGCGTTGGCAAATCTCTATGCGCCTGTTGTAGGTATCGGCCTGTCCGGTTTCGTCAAAAGCCATGACAATTACCGCAGCGCCATAGCGTTTTACTTTTTTAGCGTGGGCAATAAAGTTCTCCTCGCCTTCTTTAAGGCTTATGGAGTTTACAATACTCTTGCCCTGTGTAACTTTAAGGCCGGCCTCTATAATTTCCCATTTAGAGCTGTCTATCATTACCGGCACACGCGCAATATCCGGTTCAGATGCTATAAGGTTTAAGAATGTGGTCATGGCATGCACGCCATCCAGCATTCCCTCATCCATATTTATATCAATTATCTGTGCACCGCCATCTACCTGAGCACGGGCAACATCAAGAGCCTCCTCATATTTTTCTTCTTTTATGAGTCGCAAAAACTTACGCGAACCCGTAACATTTGTACGCTCGCCTATGTTTATAAAATTAGTCTCGGGGGTAACTATAAGGGGTTCTAATCCCGATAGTTTTAAATAGCGGTTGTTGGTTGGTTGTTCTTGGTTGTCAGACAAAAAAGTTGTCGGTTGTTGGTTGTTGGTTGTTGGATTTGTAACGTCTTCGTCTTCCATCTTTACAGCTTTTTGTAATAATTAATAAATCCGTTTAACAACCTTTTGCATGTCTGAATAAGTTCGAAAATTGAATTAAATTGTATTTCATCTATATATCTCTGATCTAAAGCCAAAAAAAATTGTGTTTCTAACTCGTACAACGAACCCCTCGAAATATGAAGAAAATTCACAGTATCTTTTGATGTTTGCCTTCCACAACCTTCAGCTATATTTGAAGGCACAGATACAGCACACCTTCGCATTTGATTTGTTAAGCCATAAATCTCCTCTTTCGAAAATTGTTTTGATAAAGTGTATAACATATTGGTAAGCTTTCTCGACTCAAGCCAAACATCTAATTTTGTATATTCCATTCTTCTTCTTTCTAAAAACCATCAACCAATAACTATAAACTAACAACTGTTGATGTTCTTGGCTCGTACTGCGCCGCAACATCGGCAATCAGTTTAATATGTTTAGGCGTTGTGCCGCAGCAGCCGCCTATAATGTTAATAAGGTTATCGTCCAGGTATTCTTTAATAAGCACCTGCATTTCTTCGGGAGTCTGGTCATATTCGCCAAAGGCATTGGGCAAGCCCGCATTAGGGTGTGCCGAAATATTCATGCTTGTATTATGTGCCAGCCTCTTTAGGTAGGGTTTAAGCTGGTCGGCACCAAGGGCGCAGTTAAAGCCTACACTTAACAGCGGAATGTGCGATATCGAGATAAGGAATGCCTCTACCGTTTGCCCACTCAATGTGCGCCCAGAAGCATCGGTAATAGTACCGCTTACCATAATGGGAATATCGACACCCAGTTCGTCTTTAACTTCTTCTATGGCAAAAAGGGCAGCTTTGGCATTAAGGGTATCAAAAATAGTTTCTACCAGCAGTATATCGGCACCACCATCTATAAGTGCTTTTACCTGCTGTTTGTAAGCCTGTAAAAGATCATCAAACGTTACGGCACGGTAACCGGGGTCGTTAACATCCGGGCTCATACTGGCAGTACGGTTGGTAGGGCCTATAGAGCCTGCCACAAAACGGGGCTTATCAGGGTTGGCAGCCGTAAATTCGTCGGCTACTTCTTTTGCAATTTTAGCCGACTCATAATTAAGTTCATACACTATGTCTTCCAGGTGATAATCGGCCATACCTATGGTAGTACCGGAGAAGGTATTGGTCTCTACAATATCGGCACCGGCCTCAAAATACTGGCGGTGCACATCTTTTATAGCATGTGGCTGGGTAATAGAAAGCAAATCGTTATTGCCCTTAAGCGAATGCGGGAAATCTTTAAAGCGCTCCCCGCGAAAATCTTCTTCAGAGAAATTGTAGCGCTGCAGCATAGTACCCATAGCCCCATCGAGCACGAGTATGCGGTTATTGAGCGCATCATATATTTTTGACATGGCTTAGTCTTAATGTTAAAATGTCGAAAGTTTGAAAGTTGCAAGAGCAGCATTCAGTTTTTCATTAAAATATATGTCATCAAAATTGGGGAGGAAATATTAAAAAATATTTCGTGAGTTATCTATCTGCGCATGTGCGTAGTAGAATTTAGCACCTTCTTTAAGTATAAAGGGTTGCTAAGGCTTCAACGGGTCTATTCCCTCTGCCTTTCGTGATAACATGTCATTGTGTTAAAGAACAGTGCAAAGTAACGAAACAAATTAATAGGATGCAAATTTGTTTTTAGGGAACAAATTCAGTAGAATATATTCCCACTTTGTCCCTTGCGATGCACGAAGCCATCTTTAAGCTACTTGAGCAAAGACCTGTTCATACCTTATTTATATTAATGTACCTTTACCCCTTCATGCCGCACAATGCCGTATGCAATTAACACCCTCATAAAAATGAAAACATTTAAATCATACCTTAATTCATCGCTTGCCGAAGACAAGAATCAGTTTCACATTATTGTGATAGGCGACGCTGCCGAAATTGAAGATCCTGAAGAAGGCAAATGGGTAGCCAGTGGTGTTATGGATTACTGGAAGAGGGTTGAAAAACCGGCTTATGATGACACAAAACATCAGCTGCACCTGGCACGTAAAAAGCATGTGCATACGGTACTGAGAAAAATATCGTGGCACGTAAACGGTTTTAAGAACGATAAGAATGCTATAAACAATAACCTTAACGGCGCAGAGAGCGCAAAGAATATTGCCAAAGCAATTGTAAAGCTTCCTGAAGATAAAACTTTAGAACTTGTACCCAACGAAAACGCAGTTACTATTTTAGAAGGCATTGATTACCTGCCTAATAAATGTAAGATTTTTGTTTTTAAGATTGCATAGGGAAACCACTCCCTGGTGAAGATGGAACGCGGATGACACGGATGCTATGCAATCGCGGATTTGAACGGATTTAGCACAAGAGGGTTAAATCTGCGAGTATCCGGTTTTGAAATCCGCGTCATCCGCGTTCCATTTCATAAATATAACTAACTTAATTTAATACGCCAAATCCCTCTGCTTAGCTGCAACCTCTATAATACCATCATACAAGGCATTAGCCGCGGCTTCTTTATCTCCGGTTATAGGATCAATAAATTTGTGCGCTAAACCACGGCTGTCACTTAAAAATTTAATGCTTTTCTCAAAGCTATCCGGCAGGAACGGAAGACTCTCGTTTATAGAAACAATGTTAAAACCGTTCTTTATCAGTTCTGGATATTCGGCGGAAAGGGCAGCGCTTGGCGTTGCATCTACCGCAATAAGGTTTTGCAGATCGTTGTATACCGCATATTCTATAACATCGTCCAGCTTAAACGGTATGGCAAACTGTATAAAGTTAGCTTCCCAGGCATAATCTGCCCCTTCTTTCTCAAAAAAGGCAACACTACTGTTGGTTATAACCGGGAACCTAAATTCCGGTTTGTTTTTAGCAGGCAGCGCTTTGCTAACTTTTACTACTTTATTTATTAATGCACTACCGGTATTGCCTATACCAAACAGCACTATATTTATTATTTGAGACATGGTACTTTCTTTTTTAAAAATTAAAAAGAAACTGCCTTTGTTGCCGAGACAAAGGCAGCTCTTAAACAAACAAAAAACAACTTAAAAACAATATTTTTATTAACCTTTTGGGTTATTTATGCCGCTCCTCCGGAGCTCTGCTCTTTGCAAACAACACATTGCTAAAGACATGCCGTTCCTCCGGAACTGAACTGCTCTTATAGTATATACTGCTCCCGGCTTTTAGTTCCGGAGGAACGGCATGTTTATAGAAACGGGTAAAGCTAATGAGCTTGACCTCCGGAGGAGCGGCACGTAGTGTCACAAACTAATTAACCGCCGTATATTCTTTAAACAAATTAAGCTTAACCGGCGTGTTGTTAACCAGGTTATCATAGAGCGGACTCCTGAACCGTACTTCCTTCATCCATTTTTGCAGGGCTTCTATAGGTGCTGTGGCGGCTGGCTTCAGTACAATTTCTATACTGTTAAACCCCGGCCTTACCTTTCCTGATATCCCAGAAACCACATCTGTATTAAGGCTGCCGGTAATTTCTATTTGCAGCGATTTAAGGTTAATACCCAGTTCTGCGGCTACCAGTTGGCCAAGCGCATTAATACAGCCTGCAAATCCTGCAAGGATGTATTCGTATGGGTTGGCAATGCCCGGTGTGGCTTGTGCATTTTGGTTTATCCTTAAATCTGTATTAAGTGTTTTTACTACAAACTGGCTGTTGTTGCCCGTGTAGCCTAATACGTTGATGGATTGTGGTTTCATGGTGTGCTTTTTTTAATGGTTGATGATGATTGAACTGGCCTGAAATAAAAAAAGGCCTTTTTAGTATGTTACCAAAAAGACCTTTGTATCTAAATATAAAATAAGATTACGTTGCCCGTTTTGGTAATGGTGTATACATATACTGCACCTGCATCCACGATGAACAGATACATTTGGAAATTGCGATATTATATACAACCTTAGTTTTCATACTTTATTTATAATGCCTTATTATGGTAAAAAAAAAGCCCCTGCTAATTGCAGGGGCTTTTATATATTTGATGAATTTTAAAATCAAACAATAGCAGCCCCGGCGGAATGTTTCCACATCGAAATGACACATTGTGCGTAATTAAATTTCATGATTTCTTTATTCTGAATAACAAACTTCAACATAATTTTTGGGATAAACAATTATTTGTACATAAATTTATCGCAGTACGGCAACATTTCGCAAAGTTGCACAAAGAAGGCACAAAGTTTCGCAAAGCCTGATTTTAAACATCATAATTTTGAGATTTATGCAATTTTAAGATTTTCCGCATGATTGCGTTTATAATCCTTTATGGTAATATTATTATTAAATACCGGTGCCAGTATCTGTGCAAGTTGCTCCCACTCTATTAAAAAAGCATCATGCCCATGAATAGATCTTATTTCGTTATAATATACCTCATTACCATTTTGCTTAAGAGCCTCATACGTCTTGCGGGTTTCCTCTGCTGTAAAAAGCAAATCGGTATCTACCGATACTAAATGTATGGCTGCCGTTATGGTTTTTGCTACGGCTTCAAAGCTACCGTCCTTTGCAATGTTAATAGTCTTAAGCAAATGGTTCATAAGCTTGTAAGCAGGCAACATAAAGCGTTCTTCTAAATTTTTACCATGCCTGTTAAGCCAGTGTTCTACTGCAAAAGCGTCATCTATATAGGCATTATTAAACCTGCCCTGCAATGATTGCGGTGTTCGGTACAGCAGCATGGCGTGCAGGCGCGCATCGGCAACGGGGTTAACAGAGTTGTTTAATATCCTGTCCTGAACCAGCGTGTTGGCAACAACCCAGTCGGTAGCTTTCCAGTCGGTAGCCACAGATATTAAGTTGGCTACTTTTTTAGGCTCTATTGCTGCCATTTCCCAGGCAATGCCACCACCCAGGCTTCCGCCAATAATGGTATGCAATTGCGATATACCCAATTGTTGTAAACCCAGCCAAAAAACATGGGCAACATCTTTAGCGGTAAAATCCTTATAGTTGTGTATAAGGTTATCTGTATCATCATCAAAACCGTTACCGGGAATATTAAAGGCTATAACCGTGAAAAAGTAATTGGTATCAATTGTCTTCTCTTCGCCAATAAGTGTTTTCCACCAGCCGTTGTACCCACCCACGTTAGAGTTACCTGTAAGTGCATGGTTTACTAACACCACCGGCGCAGTACCTAATACCGGCCCAAAGAACTGGTAGCTAAGTACGACATTTGTAAGCTGTGCCCCGCTTTGCAAATTCCACTGGGGTATGATTATTTTAAGTAGATTTTTCATAGCAAAATGATTAAAAAAAACTGTCCCGGCTGAGTTAGTTAGAGTGCCGGAACAGTTTTGCAAACAAACCAAAACACATTTATCATTTTTATTAACTAATCAGTTATTTCTCACGTCTCGTCATTGCGAGGAACGAAGCAATCTAATTATAATAATGAGATTGCCGCGCTGCGTTGCACTTTGCTCGTAATGACAGTTACGGGTAAAGTGCGAAAAAATCACACCGTAACAGGGTTTTTAATACTTGCAAACACAGCTTGCAAATCGGCCTTAAGGTCTTCTATATCTTCTATACCTACAGACAGGCGAACCAGGTCTTTAGATACTCCTGTTGCTTCCTGCTGCTCATCATTTAACTGCTGGTGTGTGGTACTTGCCGGGTGGATGATAAGCGATTTTGTGTCGCCTATGTTTGCCAGTAAGGAAAATAGTTTAGTCTGGTCGGCAATTTGTTTTGCCGCTTCGTAGCCGCCTTTATGCCCAAAGGTTACAAGCCCGCTCTGGCCTTTTGGCAGATATTCTTTAGCCAGTGCATTATATCTGCTGGATGCAAGCCCGGGATAATTTACCCACGCCACATCGTCATGATTTTCGAGCCATTGTGCCAGTGCCAGTGCATTGCTGCTGTGTTTTTCTATCCGCACCTGTAGTGTTTCGAGCCCCTGTATAGTCTGGAATGCATTAAAGGGGCTTAGTGCCGCACCAAAATCGCGCAGACCTTCTATACGTGCCTTGGCAATAAAGGCTGCGGGGCCAAGCGCTTCATGGTATACTAAACCGTGGTATCCCGCAGAAGGTTCTGTAAACTCCGGGAACTTGCCGCTGCTCCAGTCAAATTTTCCGGCATCTATAATCGCGCCGCCCAATGACGTTCCGTTACCGGTAATGTATTTTGTAAGCGAATGGATAACAATATCGGCACCATGCGCTATAGGGTTAAGCAGGTATGGTGTAGGCACGGTATTATCTACAATAAAAGGCACTTTAAAAGCTTTGGCTTCCGCCGAAATTCCTTTCAGGTCAAGAACATCAAGTTTGGGGTTACCTAAAGATTCGGCAAAGAACACGCGGGTATTTTCCTGTGCCGCTTTGGTAAAATTAGCCGGGTCAGACGGGTCTACAAACGTGGTTGTAATACCCAGTCGCGGTAAGGTCACATTAAACAAATTGTAAGTGCCTCCATACAGGCTGTTAGAAGATACTATATGATCGCCGGCTTTTAGCAGCACAAGCAATGCCGTAGTTAGTGCCGATGTGCCCGATGCTGTAACCACTGCCCCTATTCCGCCTTCAAGGGCTGCAAGGCGCTGTTCTAAAACATCGTTTGTTGGGTTATTAAGGCGGGTGTAAATATAGCCGGGTTCTGCAAGGCCAAAAAGGTTAGCGGCATGCTCTGCATTATTAAAAACGTATGATGTTGTCTGGTAAATAGGCACGGCGCGGGTTCCTCCATTTTTTGTAACGTCGTGTCCTGCGTGTAGTGCTGCTGTAGAAAATTGTTGTGTGCTCATGATAGTAGATTTTTAAAGATTTTATTTGAATTTGAACGAACTAAGATTAATAGAAATAAAAAAGCCCTCCTGGTATTGGTACCAAAAGGGCTTTACAGTTTTTGAACTATAAACTAAAAGATGTGACTCTTTCGCTTTTGGCTACGGGGTATGGCTGCGCACATGCACACCATACAACACATTACCATTTTATTTGAAGCGAACTTTGTCATTTTTATATTTTTTATCATCCTTAACCCCTCCCGCTATAGGGAGGGGTGGCAGAACGAACACTAAGAATCATTTTTTTATAAACCAAAAAAAAGCCTCCCGTTGTGCGGAAGGCTTTTGCGTATATTTTAAAACTTAAAATTAGGCAATAGCGTTATCCGCGGAAGAGTCCGGCATGATACAACACATATTGCAAGTAATAAATTTCATTTTTGTTCAGTTTTTCTGTTCAGCAAACTTCTTAACTAATTTCGAATATACCAAATAAAATTCAAAACTTTAACATTTACCTCCAATCCGAACACTATGCTTAATTTAAAAAATTAGTCATATTAAAATAACATACTATTAAATTACCTGTATTTTTTTTATTCCAATAAGGTTTTATACCTTTGCACCGAATAAAACAGAGGAGAGATTTGTACTGATTGCAACCTCATTAAAAAATGCTAAAGCAGGACTTCCCTCCTTTAGCTTTTGTTGCAGATTCTTTTCCCTACTAAATTAATAGACTATATACTATGGCATATTTATTTACGTCAGAATCAGTGAGCGAAGGGCATCCTGATAAAATTGCTGACCAGATTTCCGATGCACTTATCGACAACTTCCTTGCGTTCGACCCAGAGAGCAAAGTAGCCTGCGAAACGCTTGTTACTACAGGCCAGGTTATACTTGCAGGAGAAGTAAAATCTAAGATCTATCTTGATGTACAATCTATAGCACGCGATGTTATTCGTAAAATAGGTTATACTAAAAGCGAATATATGTTTGAGGCTAACTCTTGTGGTGTGCTATCTGCCATACACGAGCAGTCTCAGGATATTAACCAGGGGGTAGACCGCCACACTAAAGAAGAACAGGGTGCCGGCGACCAGGGTATGATGTTTGGCTACGCAACAAACGAAACCGAAGACTACATGCCACTGGCGCTAATCTTAGCCACAAATTGCTACAGGAACTTGCGGCACTTAGGCGCGAAAATAACGAAATTACTTACCTGCGCCCTGATGCTAAAAGCCAGGTAACGCTGGAGTATGATGATAACAACAAGCCGGTGCGCATTGATGCTATTGTGGTTTCTACACAACACGATGATTTTGATGATGAGCCTGCTATGCTTGCTAAAATTAAAAAAGATATTATAGAGATATTAGTGCCAAGGGTGGTAAAAAACAACCCTGCTTATGCTCATCTTTTTAACGATAGTATAGAGTACCACATTAACCCTACCGGTAAGTTTGTAATAGGCGGGCCTCACGGCGATACTGGCCTTACAGGACGTAAAATCATTGTAGATACTTATGGTGGTAAAGGTGCTCACGGTGGTGGTGCATTTTCTGGCAAAGACCCAAGTAAGGTAGACCGTAGTGCTGCTTATGCTACACGCCACATTGCTAAAAACCTTGTTGCTGCCGGTATTGCAGATGAGATACTTGTACAGGTATCTTATGCTATTGGGGTTGCTAAACCTATGGGTGTGTACATTAACACGTATGGCACAAGCAAACTAAACCTTACCGATGGCGAAATTGCTAAAAAGGTAGAGGCTCTTTTTGACCTTCGCCCTTATTTTATAGAGCAACGCCTTAAACTGCGTAACCCTATATACAGCGAAACGGCTGCTTACGGGCACATGGGCCGCAAGCCGGAAACCGTTACAAAAACCTTTACTGCCCCTAACGGCGAAACTAAAACGCTCGAAGTGGAATTATTTACATGGGAAAAACTTGACTATGTAGATAAAGTTAAAGCGGCTTTTGCACTATAATTTAAAAAACATATATACAAAAAAGAGGCTGTCTAAAAAGTTAGGCAGCCTCTTTTTTATTTTATGGATATTGGTTAAATTTAAGGTATGAGCAAGAAAGTTACCTTTAAGACCTATAGCCAGAACCAGTTAAGCTTACTCCCACC